>Ga0116230_10005362_pt1 | contig 12585 bp, 11 predicted proteins | sample S1TSphfallax_3_FD_88678 | JGI IMG/M metagenome (GOLD analysis project Ga0116230, IMG submission 88678) | Host-associated microbial communities from peat moss isolated from Minnesota, USA - S1T2_Fd - Sphagnum fallax MG | ecosystem: Host-associated > Plants > Peat moss > Unclassified | place...
GCACAAAGCGCGCTTGATCGCCGAACGCTATCATTTGGATCTCGCGTCGATCGCGGGATCGGGTCCCGACGGCCTCATCGTGCGCGCCGACATCGATCGTGCGATCGCCACCGGCACCGCCAAGGTCGCCGGGAACGGGGCCGCGGCCGCGCCGACGGTCACGTTCCCCGCGCCGCCCGCGGACGCCAAAGTCACCGACCTCAAAGGTGCGGCCGGCACGCTCGCGGGCTACATGGATCAGTCGCTCACGCTGCCGACCGCGACGTCGTTCCGGACGCTGCACGTCGGCACGCTCGAAGCGCGCCGGACCGAACTGAACACCGCGCTCAAAGCGGCGAACCGCAGCGAGAAAGTCTCGTTCACGCATCTCATCGCGTACGCGCTCGTTCGCGCGGCCGCGGAGCAGCCCGCGATCACCGCATCGTTCCGCCGTGAGAACGGCAAACCGCAACGCGTCGAGGCGGGCGTCCATCTCGGGCTCGCCGTCGATTCGCAGCGCAAAGACGGTTCGCGGTTTCTCGTCGTGCCGGTGATCAAGAACGCCGCTGCGCTCGACTTCGTCGCTTTCCGCGCGAAGTACGAAGAACTCGTGCTCAAAGCGCGCGACAACAAACTCACGGTCGACGAACAGACCGGCGCGACGTTCACGCTGACGAATCCGGGCGGGATCGGCACCGTCGCATCGGTGCCGCGCCTGATGGTCGGCCAAGGTGCGATCATTGCGGCGGGTGCGATCGCGCTGCCGCCCGGCTTCGCGCACGCCGCGGATTCCGTGCTCAAACAGCTGGGCATCGAAAAAGTCATGACGATGACGTCGACCTACGATCATCGGGTCATCCAAGGCGCGCAATCGGGCGAGTACCTCAAGCGCGTCGAGGAATTGCTCTCCGGCGCGGATCGCTTCTTCGACGATGTCTTCATCGCGTTCGGACTGAATGCTGCCGTGCGCGGCACCGGGTATTCTGGTGCGCCCGCACCGAGCGCGCAGCCCGCGTCTTCGCAACTCGCCGCGCTGCCCGCGCCGGTGCAAACCGACGGCAACGCGTTCGCGTCGACCGAGATCCTCAAGGCCGTCGCGGCCGGGATGGGCATGGTCTCGTCGTACCGGCGCTTCGGCCATCTCGCGGCCAATCTCGATCCGCTCGGTTCGCCGCCGGTCGGCGATCCGTCGCTCAACCCGGAAACGTGGGGCCTCACGCCGGCCTTGATGAATGCGATTCCGGCCTCCGTGCTGCGCGTCAAAGTCCCGGGCAACACGCTTGCCGAAGTGCTGCCGCGCCTACGCGAAACGTATACCTCGACGATCGCTTACGAGATCGAACATATCTCGAACACGGCGCAGCGGCGCTGGCTGCGCGAATACATCGAGAGCGGCCTCCATCGTTCGGGCCTCACGCCGCAGCGCAACGTCCAAGTGCTGCAGCGCCTGACCAAGGTCGAGACGATGGAGCGCTACTTCCGCAAGCAGTTCATGTCGCAGAAGACCTTTTCGATCGAAGGGCTCGACGCGATGGTGCCGATGCTCGAAGAGCTGATCTCGATGCTCGCCGAGGACGGCACGAAGACCGCCGTCATCGGGATGGCGCACCGCGGCCGGCTCTCGACGATCGCGCACGTCGTCAACCGTCCGTACGAAGAATTGCTCGCCGAATTCGAAGCCGGTGCGATGAAGACGGCCGACATCGATGAAAACGACGATGCCACCGGCGACGTAAAATACCACCACGGTGCGGACGGTATCTACGTGACGCCGATCGGCACGCAGATCGCCGTCAAACTCGCCAACAATCCCTCGCACCTCGAAGCCGTCGACGGCGTCGTCGAAGGGATCACGCGCGCGCTGCAGACCGATCACGCGCAGAACCCGCCGGCGCTCGACTTCACGACCGCCGCGCCGATCCTCATCCACGGCGATGCGGCGTTCGCTGCGCAAGGCGTCGTCGCGGAGGTCCTCAACCTGCAGGCACTCGCGGGCTACGCGACCGGCGGCACGATTCACATCATCTCGAACAACCAAGTCGGCTTCACGACCGATCCGGTCGAGGCGCGCTCGACGCGCTACTCCTCGGATCTCGCGAAAGGCTACGACGTGCCGATCGTGCACGTCAACGCCGACGACGTCGAGGCATGCATCGCGGCGGTCCATCTTGCGATCGACTATCGCCGCAAGTTCGGGCGCGACACGGTCATCGATTTGATCGGCTACCGGCGCTTCGGTCACAACGAACAAGACGAGCCGATGTACACGCAACCGCAGATGTACGAGGCGATCAAGAGTCATCCGACCGTGCGCGAGCTGTTCGCCTCGCGCCTGGTCGCGCAGGGCATCCTTACGCCCGAGCAAGTCAAAGAGATCCAGGATGCCGCAACGACCCGGATCACCGAGGCGCACAAGAACGTCAAGAGCGGCGAGGCGACGAAGAAACTGATCGGCGCGAACAAGTCGTCGAACGGGATCGATGAAGTGCCGCCGTCGACCGGCGTCGCGCGGCCGGCGCTGATGCGCTATGCCGAGGCGTTGATCACCGCGCCCGACGGCTTCACGATCAACAAGAAGCTCGCGTCGCAATTCGCGAAGCGGCAGGCTGCGCTCGTAAGCGACGGCGACGTCGATTGGGGTCTCGCCGAAGGACTCGCGTTCGCCTCGCTCATCAGCGAAGGAACGCCGGTCCGTCTGACGGGACAAGACTCTGAGCGCGGAACGTTCAGCCACCGCCACGCCGTTTTTCACGATGCCAACACGAACGCGAAGTACGTGCCGCTGCAGCACCTCGAGGGTGCGAAAGCATCGTTCGAGATCCACAATTCGCCGCTCTCGGAGTACGCGGTGCTCGGCTTCGAGTACGGCTACGGCGCCGCGCTGACCAACTCGCTCGTGCTGTGGGAAGCGCAATTCGGCGACTTCAACAACGGCGCGCAGATCATCATCGATCAGTTCATCGCGGCCGGCGCGGCGAAGTGGAGCGAACGCACGCGGCTCACGCTGCTCCTCCCGCACGGCTACGAAGGCGCGGGTCCGGAGCACTCGAGCGCGCGGCTCGAGCGCTTTCTCCAGCTCTCGGCCGAAGGCAACATCCGGGTTGCGAATTGCTCGACCGCGGCGCAGTATTTCCACTTGCTGCGCGCGCAGGCGAAAGCCACGCACGCGTATCCGCTCGTGGTGCTCACGCCGAAGTCGCTGCTGCGCAACCGCAGCGCCTACGGCACGCTGAACGATCTCGTCGACGGCAGCTTCCAAGAGTTCATCGACGACGCGCGCTACACGCACAACCGCGACGCCGTCGAACGCCTCTTGCTGGTGAGCGGCAAGATCTATCACGACCTCGTCGCAAGCCCGCTCTACGGAGCGGCGACCAAGACGGCGATCGGCCGGGTCGAGTTGCTCTCACCGCTTCCCACGGCGGCGATCCTCAAATCGATCGCGTCGTATCCGAACCTCAAGCACATCATCTGGGTGCAAGAGGAGCCGAAGAACATGGGCGCGCGCTCGCACGTCCGCGGCCGAATCGCGGAAGAAGTCGCCGGCCGGTTCGGCGACGTCGAATACGTCGGCCGCCCGTATCGCGCCAGCCCCTCCGAAGGCTACCCCGGTGCCCACGTCGTGGAACAAGACCGCGTCATAACCGCCGCGCTCACGGAAGACTAGTTCGTCCGAAGCGCGGCCAGCGTGTCATGACAGCGGCCTAGACCATGAGAGTGGCCTTGAGTGTCATGCTGAGCCTGTCGAAGCATGGGCCTGGGATAGGGTTGCCGGCCCCGGCCTCGATCGTGGCGTAGCGCGCCACATGATCGCACGCCCATCCTTCGACGAGCTCAGATGACGTGGTTGTTACTCGGCTGATCGAACGGGTGCCGATGAGGCGCGGACGATCGGGCTTGCGCTGAACGGGACGCTCGCGCCGCTCGTTCCATCGTCGAGGGCGAGGCGCATCGCGCGTTCGCCGAGTTGATCGAGTGCGATGCGGACGGTTGTGAGCGGCGGTTCGAGATCGGCCGCCGACGGGATGTCGTCGAAGCCCGTCAGCGAGACATCGTTTGGGACGCGAATGCCGCGCCGACGCAATGTGGCAAGCGCGCCGATCGCCATTTCGTCGCTGAGTGCCACGATCGCCGTCGGTGATTCGCCGCCGTTCTGCTCGTAGAGCAGTTCCGCCGCTTGCGCGCCACCCTCGCGCGTGAGCGCGCCGTCCACGACGAGCGCGGGATTGAGGGCAATGCCGGCCGCATCGAGCGCGTCGGTCACGCCCGCGAAGCGATCCTCGACCGTTGTGAGGCGCTTGGGTCCGGTGATGACGGCGAAGCGCCGGTGCCCGTCGCGGACCAGCGTCCCGACCAGCGCTGCCATGCCGCCCCGGTTGTCGGGAACGACGGCGGGAACGTCCACGGCGTGGCGTCCGATCACGGCCGCGCGACCCCCGCCGTCGACGAACGAACGCAGCCGCGCGCGCAATTTTGCCGCGTAGGCGGCGTCGTCGTGCCCGGACGCAGCGATGATGATCGTCGCCGCACGGTGCTCGTGCATCAGCGCGAGATACTCGAGTTCGCGCTGCGGGTCGCGATCGCTGTTGCAGATCAGGAGGATCTGCTTTGCTTCCGTCGCGATGCGCTGCACGCCCCGCAGGATCCCCGCGTAGAACGGATTGTCGATGTCGTGTACGATCACGCCGGCGATCGACGTGCGTGCGCGCGCCAGCGCTTGCGCGTATGCGTTGGGCACGTAGTTCAGCGTCTCGGCGGCGGCGGTCACTTTTATGCGCAGCGCTTCCGAGACTTTGCGTTCGCTGCCGTTGATGACGCGCGACGCCGTCGCAAGCGACACGCCCGCTTCGCGGGCGACGTCGAGCAACGTGACGGGGCCGCGCGCGCCGGTCATCCCGCGCTGTGAGCGAGCAGGCGCGGAACGAGTGCGTCGATCGAGTCGACGAGCGTGACGATCGTCCGATTCCGATCGTTGATGAACCCCTCGGTATGTGCGCGATCGAACATCGCGATCAGCGGATCGTAGAAGCCGAACGCGTTGAGCAGAATCGTCGGCTTGTCGATGATGCCGAGCTGCACCCAGGTGACGACTTCGCAAAACTCTTCAAAGGTCCCGAAGCCGCCGGGCAACGCGACGAAGGCCTCCGCGAGATCGGCCATCCGCGCCTTGCGTTCGTGCATCGTGTCGACGACGTGCAACTGCGTGAGGCTCTCGTGCGCGACTTCGCGCGCCGCGAGCGCATGGGGGATTACCCCGATCACCGAGCCGCCGGCGGCCAAGGCGGCGTCGGCGACGGCGCCCATGAGGCCGATCCGGCCGCCGCCGTAGATGACCTCGACACCGGCTTGAGCGAGCCGCGTTCCGATCTCCGTCGCGAGCGCCAAGTAGCGCGGATCCGTCCCCGGCGAGGAACCGCAGAAGACGCAGACGCGCGCTACGGGAGCGGCGAGCATTGATGCGCGAGCCGGCTCAGGGCGATTTTGCGCAGCCCGTTTATGCCGAGCCGCTGGAAATGGTCCATCGCATAGTGCGCGTCGAGCGCCGCCTGATCCGCCCAGGTCTCGTAGAGCACGAAGACGCCGGGTTCCGCGTTCGAGCGCGCGACCTCGTACCCGATGCAGCCGGGCTCGGCACGCGACGCGTCGCGCAGCTCGTGCAAAAGCCGGGCCGCTTCATCGGCCTGCTCGGCCGGGAACGTGTAGATCACCGCGTTGACGAGCATGGGTGCTTCGTTCGCGGCCTCTAGGCCAACGCCTCGACCCGGCCTCCCGCCCGTTCGACCGCCGCCGCGATCATCTCGTCTTGTGCGGCGGGATCGGCCCAGCGCGCTTGCGCGTCGGCGCCGAGCGTGTGGATCGGATCGAAATAGGTGAAGTATTTGCCGGGCTTGACGCTCGGCGCCGTATAGACGGCGATCCCGTTTTCGCGATCGTAGTATTCGTAGGAATGGACGTCGCGTTTGCCGCCGCCGGCGGGGGCATCGCAGATGAACGTCGGCGTGTTGAACCCCGCCGTCGACCCGCGCACGTTCTTCTCGAGATCGACCGACGTCTGGATCGACGTGCGCAGCTCTTCAACCCCGCGCACGAGATCGTGCATGTAGACGTAGTACGGATGGACGTTGAGATATTCGAGCCGCTTGACGAGCCGCGTCATCGTGGCGACGTCGTCGTTCACGCCGCGAATGAGGACCGTCTGATTGCGCACCGTGATCCCGCGTTCGAAGAGCAGGTTCATTGCGTTACGCGTGATCCACGAGATCTCGTTCGGATTGTTGAAGTGCGTGTGGATCACGACTTCCTTGCGCAGCGAGCGTCCGCGCTCGACGACCGAGGTGATGGCATCGGTCCAGGCCGTATCCGTGAGGATCTTCATCGGCATCACGGCCGGGCCTTTGGTGGCGAATCGCAACCGCCGCACGTGCGGGATCGCGAGCAGCGACTCACCGATGAGCAAGACGTTCTTCGGCGCGAGCTGATACGTGTCGCCGCCCGAGATCACGATGTCTTCGAGTTCGGGACGCGACGCGATGTAAGTGAAGGCGTCGTGCCAATCCTTGGGCGTCTTCCCGAGCGCGACTTTGTCGACGTCTTCCGTGTCCGGCCCGATCGCATACGAGCGCGTGCAGAATCGGCAATACACCGGGCAGGTGTTGAGCGGCAGAAATAGTGCCTTGTCGACGTAGCGGTGCGTGAGGCCGCGTACCGGCGAATCTTCTTGTTCGTGCAGCGAATCGAGCGTAAGCCGTGGATGGTCGGGCAGCGCGGTCGAAGCGAGCGGGATGAATTGGCGGCGAATCGGATCGGCGTACGGATTCGCCCAGTCGATCGACGCGAGCATGTACGGCGAGACGCGGACGGCCATCGGCGCGCGCTCGAATCCGGCGCGCGCGTCGTCGATGAACGCGGGCTCGACCAGACCGTGGATCGTTTCGAACAGCTCTTCGGGCGTCTTGACCGAATGGCGTCCCTGCCAGATCGAATCGAGGAACGTCGTCTCATCGACCTCGGCATAGGCCGGAATCGCGCGCCAGAATTCGCCCTCGCGCAGCGTGCGATGGTCGAGCGTGCCGGGGTCGACCGGCGGTTTGGTGTGGTGCGGCGGTTCGAGGACGGTCACGATTGGGCTCCGTAGCGGGAATTGAAATACGCCAAGAGGGGCGGCCGCTCGCGTAGGGTCTGCAGCGCCACGTCGGCATGGCCTTTCGCATACCCGTTGCCGACGATCATGGTGACGTCTTTTCCGACGCCTTCGGCGCCGAGCGCGGCGGCCGTGAACGAGGTCGCCATCGAGAAGAAATACACGGTCCCCTCATCGCGTGTGCAGAGGATCGAGGCGAGTTCCGTGCCGCCGACGTTCACGCAATTGACGACCAGGTCCGCGAGCGCCGGCAACGCATCCGGAATCGCCGCGAGGACGGCGAGCGTGTCGCGCGCGTCCGCGACGACGAGCCGGTCGACGTAACCCGCCTCGACGAGCAGCCGCGCGCCGGGTGTATCCGCATTCGGAACGATCCCGACGACGCGGCCGGACGGGCCGACGCGCGTCTTCGCTTGCGCGCACGCGAGCATGCCGCTCTTCCCGTCGGCGCCGATCACGCACACCGTTTGGCCGGGTCCGGCGAGGCGTCGCACCTGCGCGGGTGCGCCCGCCACGTCGAGCACCGAGAGCGCGACATCGCTCGCGATATCGTCAGGCAGCTTGGCAAAGATCCCGCTCTCGAAGAGCACGGCCGATCCGCGCACGCGTACGCGATGCGTCGCGACGTCGACGGCGAGGATCTCTTCGAGGTAGAGCGGCGTGAGGGTCAGCGAAACGAGCGATGCGATGCGCTCGCCCGGCGCGAGCGACGCGCGGTCGGCGCGTGCTTCGCCAACGGCGGCGATGTGCCCGACGAACATCCCGCCGCTGCCGGTTACCGCGTTGTGCTGCTTCCCACGCGTCTCAACCGTGTTGCGAATATGCGTCGCGATCGCGCCCGCATCGCCGTTGCACTGGGCGGCGATTTGGGTGAACGAGGCGGAATCGATGTTGAGCACGTCGACCGCACAAAGCAGTTCGTTCGCACGTGCGACGGGCGTATTGTCGAGGCGCCACGCACTCTGCGGCAGCGCGCCGGCGGGCTCGAGCACGCGATGCGTGCCGAGCGGACAGGGCAGGGCGCACTCGATCGTCGCCTGCCCTGAGCCTGCCGAAGGGGCGATCATGCCGTGATGACGTCGCCGACGACGACACCCGGTCGCTCGAACGGGGTCGAGAGGACGATCGTGGTGCGGGTGCGGTCGATCCCCGGGACGCGTTTGAGTCGCGAGAGCAGATCGTCGAGGTGGCCGGTGGAGCGGGTGACGACTTTGAGCAAGAACGTCTCGTCGCCGGCGACGCTATGCATCTCGAGCACTTCCGGAAACGAGGCGATGGACTCGGTGAATTCGTCGTACGTCTTCTCGGGCGCCGTGATCACGCTGACGAACGCGGTCAACTCGAAACCAAGCCGGTTCTTGTCGAGTTGTGCTGCATACCCGCGCAAGTAACCGCGCGATTCCAAGCGCTTTACGCGCTCGTGAACCGCCGGCGCCTTGAGCCCGACGAGCGTGCCGAGTTCGGCAAACGTCGACCGGGCGTTACGTTGCAACGCTTCGAGAATTCGCAAGTCTAAATTGTCGAGTTCCGAGTTAGCGATCATCTCGAGAACGGTCCTCCGATTCTGGGACTGACTTTATTCGGAACGAAGCGGACGCCACCCCTTTTCCGTTCGTCACATTTCGGTTTTGGAAGGGCATATGATCGACGCTGCTCCGACGGCCTTTGGAATTACGATTACCTCTGACGGTGCAGACCTGAGCCCCGGCGCGTTTCAGGCGTTTGTCGTCTCGAAGATGCTTCCGCTCTACAGCCGGCTTCCGCCCGGCTGGAACCTCCTCATCGACGTCCGATCGGCGAAGCTGCTCGATCAGGAGGGCTTCCAGGCTGCGGCAAATTTCATCGCAACCTCGCCGAATCCACCCGCCAAGATCGCCGTCGTCGTCGATTCGGCGATGGTCGCAATGCAGATGAACCGCCTCTACAAGACCGGCGGTCGAGCGGACACCGTTAAGGTGTTCGACCAGTCCGCCGACCCGCACGCGTTTGCGAACGCGGAGGCATCGCTGAAATAGCGCGCCAACGGGCCAGCGTGCCCACTTGGCTGCGCGCGCTCGGCGGAGCGCTGATCGTCGTCCTCGCCGCCGGCTGCAGCCGTGCCTCCGCTCCGCCGGCAGCCGCGACGGTACGCTTCGATATTGCGGCAGATCCGACCACGCTCGACCCGCTCTTCGCGCACCCCGATGCCGACAATGTCGAGGCGCAGCTTGCACGGCTGGTGTTCTTGCCGTTCATCGACGTCGACGCGCGCGGACGTGAAATTCCGGTGCTGCTGGCGCGGATTCCGAGCGTTGCCAACGGCGATCTCTCGCACGACGGGACGACGATCGTCTACCGCTTGCGCGCCGCGCGCTGGGCCGACGGCGTGCCGGTCACGGCGGACGACGTGGTCTGGACCATCCACGCGATCCTCGATCCGCGCAACCCCGTCCGGTCGCGCGAAGGCTGGGACCGCATCGTTTCCGCGGTGGCGCTCGATGCGCGCACGGTGCGGGTGCGCTTGCGTGCGCCGTGGGCGCCGGCCGTCGATACGTTCTTCACCTACGGCGCCGCCCAGCAATTCGTCTTGCCCGCCCATCTGCTCGCGCGCGCGCGCGATCTGTTGCATGCGCCGTTCAATGCGGCGCCCGTCGGCGACGGTCCGTTTCGGCTGGTCTCGTGGCAGCGCGGCGACCGCCTCGTGTACGACGCCGTTCCCGGCGGCGGTGCGCGCGCGCAGCGCCTCGAGGTACGCATCGTGACCGATCCGCAAACCAACTTTACGCTGCTCAAGAGCGGAAGCATCGATTGGAATTTGATCGCGCCGATCCAGCGTGCGTCGCTCGACGGCGTGCCGGAGCTGCGATTCCGCTCGGCGCCCTTGATGCTCATCGCCGGGATCGCGCTCAACGTCACGCACGCGCCGCTCGACGACGTGCGGGTGCGGCGTGCGATCGCCGCGTCGATCGATCGCGACGCGATCTCGAAGAAGCTCACGTTCGGCGCGTATCCTCCGGTCGATACGGCGCAGCCGCTCTCGTCGTGGGCGCGCGATCCGCACGTCCGGCTGCCGGCGTTCTCGCCGGCAACGGCCGATGCGCTGCTCGATGCCGCAGGTTGGCGGCGCGCGGCGGACGGGGTTCGCGAGAAGGACGGTCGCCGGCTCGCGCTCACCTACGTGCAATTTCCGGAATCGACCACCGGCGTGCGCGTCGCGCAATTCGTCCAGAGCGAGCTGCGCGCGCGCGGGATCGACCTCGGGATCAAGTCGGTGTCGAACGCGCAGCTCTTTTTGCCGGCCGCGGATCACGGCACGCTTGCAACCGGTGCCTTCGATCTCGCCTACGTCCCATGGGCGATGGGCCTCGATCCGGACGACGCGTTCTTACTGACGTGTGGGGGCGCGGGGAACATCATGCGCTGGTGCGATCCGCACGTCGACGCGCTCGAAACGCAGGCGCGCGCGATACCCGATCGCGGGCAGCGCGCACGGCTTTATGCGCAGATCGAGCGGCGCGTTGCGGCGGCCGTACCGATCGTCTATTTGTTCGATCCCGCCTACGTGTTCGCGTATCGCGCGGAGCTCGGCGGCTTCGCTCCGAACGCTTTTTCGCCGACCTGGAACGCGCGCGACTGGACGCTCGCGGGCGTTCCCTAGGAGACCGTCCTGAACGCTTTTCTTGCCTCCGGCTACCTCTACGAAATCGCCGGACTCGCGTACTACGTGCTGTTTCTCGGCATGCAGCGCGGCCGCAACCGCGGCCGGTTCTCGCGGCGGACGCTCGTGCTCGTGATTCTCGCCGCGATCGCGCTCGTTGCGATCGCGCCGTTCCATCTCGCGCAGAACGGCATCGCGATCATCGTCGCAATGCTGCTCGCCGTTGCGGCGCTGGTCTCAACGTTCGGCGACGCGCGCTAGCGGCGCACGGCTGGTCTCGTTGTGGACGTCGACGAGGCGCGTGAGCATACCCAGAAAGCGTTGGCGTTCGTCCGATTCGAGACCGTAGAGAATCCGTTCTTGCGCGCGCGCGACATGCGGTGCGATGCGCTCGATGAGCTCGCTGCCGGCCGTCGTGATCGTCAGCGATTTCGTGCGCCGGTCGTCGCCGGGGGCGCGCGCGACCAGGCCGCGCAGCTCCAGGCGAGTGACGAGGTCGCCGATCGTCGAGCGATCGATCGCGATCGCGTTCGCAAGCGAACGCTGATCGATCCCCGGGTAGTGCGCGATCGCGACGAGCGCCGCATATTGCGGCGGCGTCACGTCGAAGGCGGCGGTTTCTTCGAGAAAGAGCGCGACGGCGATTTGCTGCGCGCGGCGGATCAGATGGCCCGGGGCATCATAGATAACGTCGATCATACGGTGGCGACCTCGCGGACGAAGTGGGGCATCACCTCACGTGCGAACAAATCGAGCGATCGCAACGCTTCGGCTTGCGGGAGCAGGTTGAAATTGATCTGCAGCGAGGCGTGTTCGAAGCCGCCATACTGCTCTTGGAGACGCGCGATCGTCTCGCGGATCTCGGCGGGCGAGCCGATCCACGCGGCGCCCGAGGCGATCTGCGATTCCATCGTCTCGCTCTTGAGTTTTCCGATCACTTTGTCGTAGCCGGGATAATCGGCCGACGAGAGGCCTTCGGTCCAATCCGACGCCGCGTCGACGAGCGAGTGCAGGTAGTCTTCGAGCGGCTTCTTCGCAATCGCGCGTGCGCGCGCGCCGTCTTCGTGCGCGAGCATGTGGAACGCGAGCATCACTTCGCCGTTCCCCGGATGCCCGGCATCGCGGTAGGCTTTGCGGTAGAGCGCGAGGCTCTCGCGCATCTTCTCGGCGGCCATCGGGATCGCCATGATGCAGTAACCCATCCGCCCGGCAAACTCGAACGACTCCGCCGTCGAGAGCGCGGCGACATAGAACTTCGGCCGCGGCGTTTGCGTCGGGCGCGGAAGCGATGTCGTGCTCTCGATCGTGTGGAACTGGCCGCGGTGCGTGAGGTTCTCTTGCGTCAGCAGCAGCTCGACCTGTTCGATCCCCTCGCGAAACCGCGCGACCGATTCGTTGGGCGAGATGCCGAAGCGCCGGAACTCATGCGGCAAGAACGCGCGCGCGAACCCGACGTCCAAGCGGCCGCCGGAGATCGCATCGAGCATCGCGATCTCACCCGCCAGCTTCAGCGGATGGTTGAAGACCGGGAGGACGGCCCCGGTAACCAGCCGGGCGCGCTTCGTGCGCTGCGACGCCGCACTGAGGAAAACGATCGGGTTCGGCGTGTAGCCGCCGTAATAGTGAAAGTAGTGCTCCACGATCCGGACGTGGCCGTATCCGAGGCCGTCCGCCCGCTCCGCGATCTCCAGCGCATCCGCAAAGTACTGCTGTGCGGATTTCTCCTCAGGCCGAACGTCGGGGAAGAATTGGACGCCGAATTCCATGGCCATCTCCGCTTCGTGAAAACTAGTTCCACGATCCTAGCAGGCCGTCAGTTTACTGTCAA
>Ga0116230_10005365_pt1 | contig 12582 bp, 11 predicted proteins | sample S1TSphfallax_3_FD_88678 | JGI IMG/M metagenome (GOLD analysis project Ga0116230, IMG submission 88678) | Host-associated microbial communities from peat moss isolated from Minnesota, USA - S1T2_Fd - Sphagnum fallax MG | ecosystem: Host-associated > Plants > Peat moss > Unclassified | place...
GAATAAGAAGACGCCCAAGGACTTCATCGCCGGCGGCACAACGCAGAACCAGTTCAAGGTCGAGGTAGTCAAGCGGCTGCGGCCCAACGTAGAACTGGATGCATGGTTGCAGTACGAGGGCTGGAAGGCACCGATCTACATACCCGGCAACAGTGCTCTCACCAGCGCGCTCAATACCGATACAGCCGTCATGTTCCAGGTGACGTTCTTCCCGACGCTGCACCATGAAGCCGGGGACCTGATGCCGTGGTCGAAGCGGCGCGATAGCACGAACTAGCTGTATCCAGATTATTGAGTTGGAAGTCGAGGGGCCCATCCTTTCGGAGTCGCCTCGCAAAGAGGTGGCGGTATCGCTTGCGTTGGCAAGCAACCCCGCTCCTCTTATCCATCTGCCATCGCCTACGCGCGACTCTTTTCAGCTTCGGCGCAGCGCCGGAAGTACTCAAGAGAGCGGGCGAGGCCTTCGCGGAGGGCGACGCGCGGCGTCCAACCGAGCAGGGCGCGGGCGCGGCTGATGTCCGGGCGGCGGCGGGTGGGATCATCCTGGGGCAGTGGGTGGAAGACAACCTCACAGGCGGAGCCGACCAGGGCCTGTACCTCGGTAGCGCACTCGAGGATCGTCCACTCATCGGGGTTGCCGAGGTTCACCGGCGCGGGCTCGTGGATCGCGGCCAGGCGAAGGATGCCGTCGATCAGGTCGGAGCAGTAGCAGAAGCTGCGGGTCTGCGAGCCGTCGCCATAAATGGTGAGTGGGCCGCCGCTTAGCGCCTGCATCATGAGGTTGGAGATGACGCGGCCGTCATGGGGCTGCAGGCGCGGACCATAGGTATTGAAGATGCGCACGATGCGGGTGTCGAGGCGGTAATAGCGGTGGAAAGCCGTGACCGCGGCCTCGGAGAAACGCTTGGCCTCGTCGTAGACCGAGCGCGGGCCGATGGGGTTCACGTTGCCCCAGTAGCTCTCCACCTGGGGGTGCACCTCGGGGTCGCCGTAGCACTCGGATGTAGAGGCATGGAGGTAGCCGGCGCCGTATTTGCGGGCGAGCTCAAGCGTGTTCAGGGTGCCGGCGGAGCCGACCTGCAGGGTCTCGATGCCTAGCCGCATATAGTCGATCGGGCTGGCGGGCGAGGCGAAGTTGTAGATGAAGTCGACGCGGCCGGTGTCGAAGGGCCGGCAGATGTCGAGGGTCTCAAAGCGGAAGCGGGGCTCGTGCGCCAGGTGGGCGAGGTTGTCGAGATGGCCGGTTGAGAGGTTGTCCACCCCCAGCACATCGTGGCCCTGGGCGAGCAGCGCATCGCACAGATGCGAGCCCAGGAAGCCGGCGGCGCCGGTGACCAGGATGAGGCGGGAACGAGCAGTGGAGTTGGTGGCGGAGGACATGGGCCGTCAGACCGCAGCGGCCGGCTCGCGCGCGTCTTCGAGCAGCGTGGTCGCGGCGGCGGTCGGTCCCTTCGCCGGCGCGGTCTGGTCCCGGGCCGGTGTGACGGTGGGACGGCCGATGCTGAGATAGGTGAAGCCGGCCGCGGTCATGGCGGCGGGGTCGAACAGGTTGCGGCCGTCGATGACGATGGGATAGCGCAACGCATCGCGCAGGCGGGTGAGTTCCAGCGCGGCAAACTCCTCCCAGTCGGTGAGCACGAGCAGGGCGTCGGCGTCGGCTGCCGCGGCGTAGGCATCCTTCGCATAGAGCATGGTGGAGGAGGGCGGCAGCTGCGCGTGGGCCCTCGGCATGGCTGCCGGGTCATAGGCGACCACGCAGCAGCCCTCCGCCAGCAGCGCCTGCACCATAGCGATAGCGGGCGACTCACGGATGTCGTCAGTCTCCCCCTTGAAGGCGAGCCCAAGCACGGCCAGGCGTTTGCCGCGCAGCGTCCACAAGGCAGAGCGCACCTTGGAGAGGAAGCGCTTGCGCTGGTTGTCGTTGATCTTCTCCACCTCGCTCAGCAGGTTGAAGTCCACGCCCATCTGCTCGGCGACGGAGCGGAAGGCGGCGACATCCTTGGGAAAGCAGGAGCCACCATAGCCGATGCCCGGACGCAGGAAGCGCGGGCCGATACGGGAGTCCAGACCGATGCCGCGGGCGACCTGCTCCACGTTCGCGTCGGCGGCCTCGCACAGATTGGAGACCGCATTGATGAAGGAGATTTTGAGGGCGAGGAAGGCGTTGGAGGCGTGCTTGATGATCTCCGCGCTCTTGGTGGAGGTGAGCAGCAGCGGCGGCGGCGCGGCCGCGCTGCGCACCCCGGCGATGGCCTCGGGCGCGGTGTAGTAGCTGCCGCCGGTAAGCGGTGCGTAGATGGCCGAGAGCAGCGCCGAGGCGCGCGGGCTGTCCGCGCCGACGACGATGCGGTCGGGATGCAGAAAGTCCTCCACAGCCGTGCCTTCGCGCAAAAACTCCGGGTTGCTGACCACGTCGAAGGCCTCGCGGGGCACGCCGTTGCGCTCAATGACGCGGCGGATCCACTCGTTGGTGTAGACCGGGACGGTGCTCTTCTCGACGATCACGGTGTAGCGATGGATGGAGCGGGCGATCTCGCTGGCGACGGCCTCTACGTAGGAGAGGTCGGCGTCGCCGGACTCGGACTGCGGCGTGCCCACGGCGATGAAGATGGCGTCGGCGCGGCGGGTGGCCTCGGCGAGGTCGGTGGTGAAGTGCACGCGCGTATTGCGGTAGCGCTCCATCAACCCGGAGAGATGCTTCTCATGAATGAGGGTCTCGCCGGCCTGCAGCGCGGCCACCTTGCGCTCGTCGTTGTCGACGCAGAGGACCGGATGGCCCATCTCCGCAAAGCACATAGCCGCCACCAGGCCGACATACCCGGAGCCGACGACGGCGATCTGGATCGGAGAGTTCATGGAAGCCCCTTGGCTGTTCCGGCAACACGGAGGTTCCGTCACAGCACCTCGATTATCGCAGAGCCTTTGGGTGGACAAGGGCACGAGGGGGTTGCGCCTGGTGATTCCCGATTGCGGACGGCAGTAGCGCTCGCCGGGGCCAGGGCATCCGCGGAGTCACCCGCAGGCCGGTGAAGCGAAAGGAATCGCGTAGACTGGTGGGCGATGATCTCTACCCGCTACGAGACCGCGCCGGAGGAGGCGGAGGTTCCTTCGTCCGCTACGGGGACGTTCTCCGCGACCACCACGGGCGCCGACACCGCGCTCTCCGATGCGTGGGTCACGCTGCGCAAGCGGAAGTTCCTCATCCTGGGCTTCGCCCTGCTGGGGGCGTTCTACGGGCTGTACAAGGGCTCGACCCAGGTGCGGCTGTACGACTCCAGCGGGACCATTGAGCTGCGCAGCGGGTCGGCCAACGAGTACCGGATCAGCGCGTCGAGCTCCGGCACGGAGGGGTCCTCGCGTATCCCCACGCAGGTAGCGATTCTCAAGAGCGACTCGCTGCTGCTGGCGGTGGCCCGGGACCTGAACCTGGCCAACGACCCCGACTTCATGGGCGGTGGCGCCAATGCGCCGTTCCGCAACATCGATGACCCGGCGGTGCGGCAGCAGGTGCTGGGGTCCATGCAGAACACGGTCTCGGTGGGTGCGGTGCCCAAGACCGACCTGATCCGCATCAGCAGCAGCACCCTGAACCCGAAGCTCTCCGCGGACATTGTGAACAAGCTGGTGCGCGAGTACATCCAGCACAGCTTTCAGTCGCGGGCGGACGCGACCAAGCGGGTATCGGACTTCTTCGCCGACCAGTTGAGCGACCTGAAGCAGCGGGTGGAGCTATCGCAGGAGCAGATGATCGACCTGCAGAAGAAGCTGGGTGTGCTGGGCTTCGACCCCAGCCTGAACCAGGTGACGTCGGGGCTGAGCGACCTGGACAAGGCGGCCGACGCGGCGGAGCTGGCGCGGATCGACGCCGAGACCCGCTACCGGGTGCTGGCGTCGATGGACCCCAACTCGGTGGACCAGCCGCTGACGGCCACGCAGGGGTTCGGCGGCCCGGTGGCCTCGCTCTACTCGCAATTGGAGACGGCGCGGGCCGCGCTGGCGCAGCTACAGGCGAACCTGGGCCCGAACCATCCGCAGGTGGTCGCGCAGCGGGAGCAGATCGCCGCGCTCACCCAGGGGCTGCGCGAGGAGCAGAGCCGCGTGGTCGCCGACGCCAAGCAGCACTACCTGGCGGCGCGGGCCGAGGAGACGCAGACCCGCGCCGCGCTGGATGCGAAGAAGAACGATGCCTTCCGCCTGCGCGACGACCTGGTGGAGTACACCCTGCGGCAGCGCGAGTTCGACAGCGACCGGACGCTCTATGAGGGCCTGCTGCAACGGCTGCGCACGGCCGGTGTGCAGGCAGGGCTCGAGTCCACCGAGATCGATATCGTGGACGCGGCGGTGCCGGCGATTGCGCCCTCGCTGCAACCGCGTTCATCGATCATCATGGTCGACGGGCTGGTGATGCTGATCGCCGGTGTGCTGCTGGCGTTCGTGCTCGACAGCCTGGACACCGGGCTGCGCAGTTTGGCCGAGGTGGAGGCGGTGAGCGGGCTGCCCACCCTGGCGCTGCTGCCGCGCAACCGCCGCAGCCGCGCGGACGCCGCCCATCTGAGCCCCGCGCTGCGCAATCTGGCGGTGCTGGCCAGCCCCAAGGCGCAGTTCGCGGAGGCCTTCCGCGCGCTGCGGACCTCGCTGCTGCTTTCGGTCGCCGGCAGCGAGCCGAAGACGATCCTGCTGACCAGCGCGACCCCCTCCGAAGGCAAGACGACCGTGTCGATGAACCTCGCGTGCGTACTCGCGCAGCGGAATGTGCGGGTGCTGCTGATCGACGCCGACCTGCGCCGGCCCACCGTGCACCACCGCTTCGGGTTGAACGGCAAGGTGGGGCTGACCACCGTGCTGACCGGCAGCGTCTCGCTGAGCGAGGCGGTGCAGACGATCCCGGAGATCCCCATGCTGGACGTGCTGGTGAGCGGACCGGTGCCGCCGTTCCCCACCGAGATGCTGAGCTCGGAGACGATGCGGCAGTTGATCGAGGAGTGCCGGGGCCGCTATACCCATATCGTCATGGATTCGCCGCCACTGCTCTCGGTGACCGACAGCGTGGTGCTGGCGCGGGACGCCGACGCAATCATCCTGGTGGTGCGCAGCGGCAAGAGCAGCAAGCACGCGCTGCGCCGGGCGCGCGACCTGCTGCTGCGCTCGGGCGCGCGCATCACCGGCATCGCGCTGAATGCGGTGGACCTGAACTCGCCGGAGTACTACTCCTACTACGGCTACTACGGGTACACGGGCTATGCCTCGGCGGGCGTGGACAGCGCCGGCTGGGAGTCCAAGCGGGACGGCGAAGGCCGCCGCAGAGGAGGTCGCGAATGAGCATTCTCCGTCACACATCGCCAAAGCCGCGGCTATACCGGTTCAGACTCCGCTGGTTCGGGCTGGGCCTGGGCTGGCTGGCGCTGGCCGCGCACGCCCAGTTCAATGGGCCACCGCAGCAGGCCACACCCCAGGAGCTGAATCGGCCGGCCACGCCGACCACCGACCGGCACATCCTCTTCCCGGGGACGCAGGAGCTGCACCTCGCAGGCGGCGACCTGCTGAACGTGAGGATCTTCGGGCAGCCGGACTATACGCCCACTGTGCGCATCGCGCCGGACGGTACAGCTTCGCTGCCGCTGGCCGGCATCGTGCCGCTGGCCGGACTTTCCATCTCCGCCGCAGAGACGACGATTGCAGACAAGCTGATCGCCGCCGGCATGTACCGCAACCCGCAGGTGACGGTGCAGGTGACCGAGGGACCCAATGCGGTGGTCACCGTGGTGGGCGAGGCGCACGCCATCGTTCCCGTGAACGGCCCGCGCAAGCTGCTGGATGTGCTGACCAGCGCGGGCGGGCTGCCGCCGACGGCCAGCCATGTGCTGACGATCGACCGGCCAGGACAAGCCGAGCCCATCGTGGTCGACCTGGGCACCGACCCGCTGCGCAGCGAGTTCGTGAACGTCCCGGTGTTTCCCGGCGACACGGTCGTGGTGTCGCGGCTGGGGATCGTCTACATGGTCGGCGCGTTCAAGACGCCCGGCACCATCCCGCTCACCGCCTACACGCCACTGACGCTGATGCAGGCCACCGCGCTCAGCGGCGGCATCACCTTCGAGGGCAAGTACGACGACCTGCGCATCATCCGCACCGTGGGCGACAAGCGGACGCTGGTGAAGGTAGACGTCAAGTCGGTGCTGTACGGCAGGGCGCCGGACCCGATCCTGCAGCCGAATGACATCGTGTTCCTGCCCAGCAGCGCCCTCAAGGCCTCAATCGGCAACGGCAGCCTGGGTACGCTGCTCGGCGTCCTCGGCCTGGTGATCTCGATCGCGTACCGGTAGCGGGGAGGCGAACGATGGAGCAGGCCGTGGAGCGCCCCCAGCAGCCGTTGCCGGCAACGCTGCGGCTGGCCTATCTGGTCAGCCATCCCATCCAGTACCAGGCGCCGCTGCTGCGCCGCATCGCGCGTGAGCCGGACCTGGACCTGACCGTGCTGTTCGGCTCCGACGTCTCGGTGCGGGCGTACCGGGATGAGGGCTTCGGCGTGGATGTGGCGTGGGACGTGCCGCTGCTGGAGGGCTACCGCTCCGAGTTTCTGGCGGCGTGGCGAGACAACGGCAGCATCTCCGCCAGCAGCCCGATCAGCCGCGGCGTGTATCGGCGGCTGCGTGTGGGTAACTTCGCTGCGCTGTGGGTGCACGGCTATGCGAGCCTGAACGGTCTGCAGGGCATGCTGGCCGCGCGCAGTCTGGGAATCCCAGTGCTGCTGCGCGCGGAGAGCTGGCTGGCCGACCGCGAGCGCAGCGAGTTGACGCTGGCCGCCAAGCAGGCCTTCTTCACGCTGCTGCGCGGATGCGTCACGGCAGTGCTGCCGATCGGCAGCGCGAACGCCGCCTACTGGCGTCACTATCTCCCCGGCGTGCCTCAGTTCCCCGTGCCGTATGCGGTCGATAACCAATTCTTCGCCGAGCGCACCCAGGGCGCCGCGGCGCGGGAGCACGAGCTGCGCGCCGAGCTGGGGCTGGCGATGGGCCGTCCGGTCGTGCTCTTCGCCTCCAAGCTGCAGCCGCGCAAGCACGCCGACCACCTCATCGCGGCGTACCGCGCGCTGCTGCAGGGCCCGTTGCTACAGAGGTGGAGCGGCGGCGAGCCGCCAGCGCTGGTGATTGTGGGCGATGGCGAGGAGCGCGCCCGGCTGCAGGCGATGGCCGCGGACCTCGAAGGCGTGCGCTTCACCGGCTTCCGCAACCAGGGCGAGCTGCCGCGCTTCTTCCAGATGGCCACCGTCTTCGTGCTGCCGTCGCGGCATGAGCCGTGGGGGCTGATCGTGAATGAGGCCATGGCCGCGGGCGTGCCGGTGGTGGTGTCGAGCGACGTAGGCAGCGCGGCCGACCTGGTGCGCGAGGGCGTCGAGGGCTGCGTGTTTCCGGTGGGCGACGTGGCGGCGCTGACCGCGGCGCTGCAACGGGTGCTCGGCGCGCCCGGAACGGCCCGCAGCATGGGCGAGGCGGCGCAGGCGCGCATGCGGACATGGAGCTTCGAGCAGGACGTCGAGGGGCTGCGCGCGGCCCTGACCGCGGTAGCACGGCGCTAGCTCAGCGAGCACAACGACACTCCGCGAGCATAGCGACCGCTCCGCGGAGGCCGGCTCCGGTTCCCAATTCAGAGTATGCATGGGCTGGAAATGCCCTGCGTTGAATGAGTTTCGCGCCACGTCGGCTGGGGTGGCTGGTATGCTGGTGGGGCTTACCGGGCCTACGGTTGTGCGTCTTGTTCTGTGCTCTAACGTGCTTCAGATATGCGAATTCTGCACATCGTCGGAACCATGGACCCCGCGGCCGGTGGCCCGACCGAGGCCATCCGCATGCTGGTGCGCCATCAGCCGGAGGGGTATCGGGCGGAGATCGCCACGCTGGATGCGCCCGAGGCCGGGTTCCTCGCCGAGCTGGCAAGCGCCGGGCTGGTGGTGCATGCGTTGGGCGCGCCCGGCAGCCGTGGGGTGGGACGAAACCGCTGGTACTCGGCGCGGATGGGGACGTGGCTGCGCGCCAACCGCGGGCGCTTCGATGGCGCGCTCGTGCATGGGTTGTGGGAGTACACCGGTCTGGCGGCGCGGCTGAACCTGACCGGCTTCGGCTCCTTGCTTGGGGCCACGGGTGCGCGTCTGCCTTACGCCATATTTCCCCACGGGATGCTGGACCCCTACTTTCGCCGCGCGGCCCCGTTCAAGCACCTGAAGAAGGCTCTCTACTGGCTGCTGGTGGAGTTCTGGAACCTGCGCAAGGCCAACTTCACGCTCTTCACCACAAGCATGGAAGCCCGGCTGGCGCGGCAGAGCTTCTGGCCGGCGGTGTGGCGGCCGCGAGTGACCGCGCTGGGCGCTGAATCGCCGCCGGCGGACGAGCCTACCCTGCTGGCGGCCTTTCAGGAGCGCTGCCCGGAGCTGCGTTCGCGGCGATTCCTTCTGTTCCTCGGACGCATCGACCCGAAGAAGGGCTGCGACCTGCTGGTGCGGGCCTTTGCGCAGGTGTGCGCGGAGGACCCTGAGCGCACCCACGATCTGCACCTGGTGATGGCGGGGCCCGATCCGGCGGGATGGGGCCCGCGGCTGTGTGACCGGGCCGATACAGAGGCGGCGGTGGCCGAGCGGGTGCACTGGCCGGGCATGCTGACCGGTCCTGCGAAGTGGGGAGCGTTCGCGGCCTGCGAGGCCTTTGTGCTGCCATCGCACCAGGAGAACTTCGGCATCGCGGTGGTGGAGGCGCTGGCCTCCGGCCGCGGCGTGCTGATCTCCGACCAGGTGAACCTCGCCGCCGACCTCGCCGCCGATGGCTGCGGACTGGTGGAGGCGGACACGCTCGCAGGCACAGCGCAGCTGCTGCGCCGCTGGCTGGCGCTGGACAGCGAAGCACGCGAGGCCATGGAACGGCAGGCGCGGCTGAGCTTCCGCGCGCGCTACAGCATGGAGCGCAACGCGGCACGGGTCCTGCAGCTATTTGCGCCAGCCACCGCCGCGGACGCCGCTGCCGCAACCCCGGCCAGCGACACGCCAGTTCCGGAGGCGCGCTGAGCATGCCGCCCCGGGCCGAGGTCTTTCGCGCCGCCACCGGCGACGCCTACACGCAGCCGTCGTTTTCGCTGCGCAACCGCGCCCTGCGGCTGCTGTGGGGAACGGTGTGGCTGCTGCTCTATCGGCCCTCGCCACGGCCGCTGCATGGCTGGCGCGCGCTGCTGCTGCGGCTGTTCGGTGCGCGGCTGGGGCCGGGCTGCCACTTCTATCCGGGCTCGCGGGTGTGGGCGCCGTGGCTGCTGGAGTGCGCCGACTACGTATGCGCCGGCGAGGGCGCGGAGATCTACAACCCGGCGCCCATGTACCTGGGCTCGCACGTCGTACTCTCGCAGCAGAGCTACCTGTGCGGCGCCACACACGATTACAACGACCCCAGGTTTCCGCTGGTGGCCTATGCCATGCGCGTGGAAGCGTATGCGTGGATCTGCGCGCGGGCCAGCGTGGCGCCGGGCGTGCAGGTGGGCGAGGGCGCGGTGCTGGCCCTGCAGGCCGTGGCGACACGCAACCTGGAGCCGTGGACGGTGTACGGCGGCAACCCGGCTATGGCCCTGAAGCGCCGCGAGGTCGCCGGCGGCCAAGCGACGAATAGCGAGACGGGCTCATGAGCGCGCGCGCCGCCGGCATCTCCGTACTGGTGCTCACTCATAATGAGGAGCAGGACCTGCCCGGGTGCCTGGAGTCAGTCGCGTGGTCGGACGATGTGCATGTGCTCGATTCCGGCAGCACCGACCGCACCGTGGAGATTGCCCAAGCGCACGGGGCCACCGTGCACGTGCGGGCCTTCGACAACTTTCCCAGCCAGCGCAACGCCGGCATGGCGCTGGACTTCCGCCACCCCTGGGTGCTGGTGCTGGACGCCGATGAGCGGGCGACGCCGGAGCTGAACGCGGAGATGCCGCACGCAGTCGCGACTGCAGGGCCCGATGTGGGCGGCTTCCAGATGCGGCGGCGCGACTTCCTCTGGGGCACATGGCTGAAGCATGCGCAGATGTCGCCCTTCTACGTGCGCCTGCTGCGCGTGGGTCGCGTGCGCTACACCCGCGCCATCAACGAGGTGACCGAGGTGCAGGGGCAAATCGTGGACCTGCACGGACCGCTGGACCATCTCGCCTTCTCCAAGGGCGTGGCGTACTGGATGACCAAGCACAACGCGTACTCCACGATGGAGGCCAGGCTGCTCGCCGATGGTGAGGCGACCGCGCCGGCGAGCTGGCGGCAGGCCCTGTTCGATCGGGACTTCCATCGCCGGCGCGTGGCGCAGAAGGCGCTGTTCTACCAGATGCCGCTGCGGCCAGTGGTCAAGTGGGTGTACCTGGTGTTCTTCCGCGGGGCGTTGCTGGACGGCCAGCCGGGCCTGGTCTACGCCACGCTGCTGAGCTTCTATGAGTATCTGATCGAGGTGAAGCAGATGGAGATCGAGCGACAGCGGAGGGGCGACCCACCCCCCCCCGGGTAATTCCTGCAAATGATGATTATGGGCGGTTTAGCTGCGTACCTCGGTCGTGTCCTAATTTGGATTGCTGAGTCGCGGGATTTCGCGGGAGATGGTGGGATTAGAGGGCCGCATTGAGAGTCCCCCTTATCCACTCTGAGACAGTCTGCTTACTCGCCTTGGCTTTGGCCTCTACGGCCTTCGACTCAGCCGGGGATATGCGAACGCGCAGCATCACGGCCTTAGCGTCTCCCTTGGCGAGTTTCGGGCGTCCGGGCTTTCTAGGCTTGGGCTGGGCTGGCATTTTGTATCTCCTGCATGATGAAAGCTCGGACGGCGGTTAGCGGCGTCAAGGCGGGTTATGTAATTACTGTACCCCATAAATAGGGACGTGTCAAGTGTTTTTGGGGTACAATTTCTGAATTATGAAGAAGTACTGGCCTTTGCTTGCCATTGTCGTGATTCTCGCCACAGTCATTGGTGTGTCCCAGTATGCAGAAACCTCCAAGCAACATTGCGAAGAGAGCGCAGGACAAACTAGGCGACTGCGGTCGCTAAAGGCGACGATGGCAAGGCCAGCAACAATGCAGAGGAAGCCTGTAAGCCGCCAGTATGGGCCAAGTACGTCACATGGCCGGAAGGTATCGGGGCTTGGGCCGTGATCCTGACGCTCTTGGCTATTGCTTGGCAGTCGGCTGAAACTCGCGAGGCGGCTAAGGCCACTCAAGCTAGTGTCGAGGGCGTGAAGCGACAAGCCGACCTGATGGAGCGACAGATCGAACTCGGAATCAATAAAGAACGAGCGCGAATACGGATTGATTTGGATAGTGCCATCGATACGGTTCCCAATGAGATAAGCAACTATGGTGTGCTGGCGACTGTTTCCATGTATGGCCCCACCGAAGCCTTCATTGATAAAACTGAGTTTGAGGCGATAGTGGGCGACTATATGGGAACAAATTTTCCTGAAAGCCGCTGGAGGGGCGTCATGGACATTCCGAGCATAATCAATCCTGGAACCCCTCCAATACAGGTTTGCGCTCCCGTAAAGAAGGGTGATGCCTGTATCAAGGCTGAAGGATACTGGGACATTCTCAAACGGAATGAAGATTTTATCTTCGCCATTGGTGCGGTCTATTACACCGACAGATTCGACCGTAAATGGGTGTTGAGGTTTAGCAAAAGGTGGACGTTCACCCGTATTCCACTCAAGACGGGCGGATGGGGAGGCCAATTGGGTTATTGGGAGGAATTTGGCAAAGCAGAAGCAAACGGCGAATATGAGATAAAGTCCCAGAATCCAAATTAGGACACTACCCGTACCTCGACCTAAGCCGAGGGGCCGGCCACGCATCAGCAAACGCCCGCCGGGTCTGCTGCCATCGTCTGAATTTATTGTACTGGGCGTGTCAAGGCTGTTAGGACACTACCGAGGCTGCTCGATCATTTTCATCGATGGGTGTAGCTCACAGGCCGGCTTACAAAATACGGGGGTCCTTCCCCATCGACTCGCTACGCTCGCTCGGGGTCAGGATGACGGCGAAAGACAAGCAACGGCAACTAGGCGCGGAGCTTGGCCAGAAGGTCGGTGGGGTGTACGGGCTTGGCGAGGATCTCGAACTCATGGCCCTGGGCGCGGGCGCGCTCCAGAAGGTCGGCCGTGGCGGCCTGGCCGGAGAAGAGCAGGATCTTGCAGTTGGGCAGCTTGGCGCGGGTCTGGATAGAGGCCTCGATGCCAGTCATGCCGGTCATGATGACGTCGGAGATGAGCATGTCCGGCTGGAAGCTGTCGAGCGCCTCGATGGCCTTCTCGCCGCTGTAGACAGCGCGAGCCTCAAAGCCATGCTGGTTGAGGATGATGGCCAGAGTGTTGGCGATGACCTGCTCGTCGTCGGCGACGAGGACGCGAGGCTTCGGGCTGGAGGTAGTGTCTGGCATGGAAGGTGTCGGGGCCCCTTGTTCTCTTTTTCGGATATCTCTGCGGCGGAGCGAATCACTGCCGCCGACATCCATCATACGATGGCCGAAGCGGACCCGAGTGAACGGCCGGGCAAAATCAATGTGCGTGCATGACGAACTATTTGTATTAGATGCGCGC
>Ga0116230_10005366_pt1 | contig 12582 bp, 6 predicted proteins | sample S1TSphfallax_3_FD_88678 | JGI IMG/M metagenome (GOLD analysis project Ga0116230, IMG submission 88678) | Host-associated microbial communities from peat moss isolated from Minnesota, USA - S1T2_Fd - Sphagnum fallax MG | ecosystem: Host-associated > Plants > Peat moss > Unclassified | place: USA...
CCTATACCAACTTGGTAAGACCATGAGGTAATAGGTCAACCTTTGTACCAATTTATACTATTTTCAAATTTTAATAACCTACCTAGATGATTGGAATGTCATCCAAATAGGTTGTTAACCTTAAAACCCTAAATTTGTTTATGATTGAAAAAAATTATATATATATTAATAATCAATCTTAAAACCTACCCTACTTAAGCAATATAATTGATGGTTTTCAAGGTGAGTTTTAAAATTTTGACCTTCCACATGTAACATGTGGTTATCAATAAAAAAAAATCAAATGAATTGATAACCATGAGTATTGTTTGGATAGTGAAAATTGATAACTGCCAAATTTTATATATAAATAAATATTGATACCCTGTGTGGTCCAAAAAAAAAATTTAAACATAAATCTATTTAGCTTATTATGGAAAATAAAACAATGACCAACCAAAATTGATACATACCTATTTTCATTTCAACCAAAAATCAGTCTTGAACCCAAGAATAAGACCGGACTAATATGAAATTTCTAAAGAATGCAGAAGACTAATATGAACCTAGTATGAATGTTTTTTAATAAAATCAATATTAGTACTATGCCAATATGTTCAAAAGACCAACATTGCAAGAAAGCTCATCTAGGCCCAAACTGAAAAATGGAAAATTGAATTTGAAATAAATCATTATTTTTCAATTTACAATTATGGTGTGAAAATATCTAGGGCCTTTTTTTGTGTAACCAAATCATGTTTTGTTGCCTAATGGATGCACTTTATTAAAAGGTCAAATCAAAAATTTAAAAGACGTTTGAAACTATTTTGAATGAATGTCATCTTTCATGCATGAAAATAAGGAGAAAGGGGGGTAACCTTGAAACTAATTATAAACAATTTGGAAACCTATAATTTGGAAACTAGTTCTTTTTAGGCACCTTATAGGAAAAACTACCTAGGTGAAAAACAACAAACTGATTTTACAAGGTAAGAAAAATAATCAAAATAAAGGTTACATTAGTTAAATTACTTAATATAGATTCTAACACAACAAACTTCATTAAATTTTCTACTACTAGCAAAGAAAATTCAAGTATCAAGATATTCCAATAGTTTACATGCCTACTAGATCTGAAAACAAAGAAATGTGAAACTATTAGATATAGATCTTCAAAGGAAATGCCTTACGATAGTTAAGTAGTTTAAGTAGGACCCTATAAAAACAAACAATATTCAATTCCAAGTTACTACGATGGTGTTATGTCTTTGGTAAGATGCTATCACAATCCCTAGCAAAACTATTTAGCACTCGGATTAGAAAATAGTCCCATTAATTAATAAATTGAACAAAAAAAGACTTGCATTAGTAAGCTACCTAAGTCTATTCATATGCAAAAACCCCATGTCAATATGAGCTATTGACAAGGAAATTTCAAGCACGAAAATATTATAGTAGTCCTTAACAATAACTCTAATAATGTGATTATTTGAAGGCCTTTCTACTAAACACTACTAGACATATAACTTCAACACCTACTAACCCCTAACTAAACTACATTCCAAGAATGAAAATAATACACAAAAAATGAAAGTACCAAAATTGAACACCTTGGAGCCAAACTCAAGTTCTACCTTTCACAAACATAAATATTAAGAAAAAAAATGCCCTTAGAGGGTTAAAATTGAACACATCAAAATTAGACTTGAGTTCTACCTTTTCCACAAAAATAATTTTTTTTTAAAAACCTTTGTTGAACTCACAAACACAAAACCTTGAAAAAAATTCACATGATCATGGAGGGACAAAATTGAACATGTTGAATCTCAAACTTGAACTTTGCATTTGCATTTGACACAAACCATGAAATTAAAAAACCAAGCCCATGGAGGATCAAAATTGAACACTATGGAACTCAAACTTCAAATCTACATATCCATAAACACACATGTTGAAAAAAATGCAAACACAAACAAAACCCTTGTGCTTTCAATGTTTTAAATGAATCAACATGGGAACTAAACTTGAAGCTACATTAAACTTAGAAGAAGTTGTGGTTCTAAAATCTAAGCTTGAAGACTAAAGCCTCAAAATGCAGGTCATGCATGTTGTTATGATTCTACTAATTGAACTTGCAATATGTGTTAAAAAGTTCAAACTTGCAATTAAAAGGGAAAAACAAGGTTTAAGGTGCTAAACTTGAACACCGAGGTGCCATTCATACTTGATTAATGTTGGAATATATCCACAAACAACATACAAGAAGGTAATGTTTTAGAAAGACTAAAACAACAAAAGAAAAATCAATTTTACTACAAAACTAAATACAAACATGAAGTATTGCATGGGCCATGGTGTTATTATCCGTAAAATACATTTAGTTTTAAAGATCCTTCAAGTGTTGAACAAGCAGTGCATTTTCAAAAAACTAAAATTAATCACACCTTTTTTAATGAAAATATAATCTACACATGCATCATCAAGCAAATTTTTGTAAATCATTATCAAAACATTCAAGTTATCAAGCCCTGATTGAAAATGCATTTCAAACTTAATATCCAATGATTTAGTATTTGAAATCATGTGAAGTTCATTTATTCATAGGTTCATACATTTTGTGCATATATTATCATGCATTGATAACATGTTTGACACAAATAAATGTGTTAATGAATGAAATACAAACCTAAGAATGAACAAACTTCAAATTGAATTTTATATATCTATGTGTTAGAAGTGTTTTCAACACACAATACATGTGTATAAAAGATACAAACCTATGAGTAGATAAACTTCATATGATTTCCATTACTAAATTGTTGGAAGTTAAGTACATGATGTGCCTCAAGGTGGCCAACAAACCAACAATGGAAAAATGTGGTCTCAATTTGATTATTTGGGATTTCGAGAATTTGTTGTTCTATGAACCCAACATTAAAGAACAAGGCACCAAGCAAAAAAATCTTTTCATGTCATTTTTTAAAACAACTTGCCAAAAAAATGACAACTTAAATTTCAACAAATCTTCATGGGTTATTTTAGTGGATGTAGGAACATTAAACAAGGATTCATCTATTGTAAGTGGTTGTGGGGGAGATTTATTTGCATCACCAAGTTAAGGAAATTAAACATCACAACCAACATGGGAATGAATTTTTTTGAATCATATTCATCCATTATAAGGCAAGTTTTGTCCCTCCCAATTAAGTTTACCATACATTTTAAGGTCTTGAATATAGGGGTAACATGAATGCCAACATATTATGGGCTAAAACATGTCATAGGAAACAACATTGATAAGGCATAATTCAAGGTAGCCAAGTTCTTACTTTTGTCTTTCACACAAGCAATGGAATTCCTTGCCAATTAAAATTGAGTTAAAAAAAGTTTCATGGTCTTTGCCCATGTGTTTGGAGCCTTAAACAAACCAATTGTAACATGACATTTGGGACCTAATCCTAGTTTTCAAAATTATGTTTAGGGGAAAGGTGTCAAATCTTATATGTGATATCCACAAGTCAAATGTTCCACTAGTTGTTTCAAATTATGCCAAAGTAGGAAAGACATAATGGTCAATGCAATTTTAAGGGTGAAAACACAATTAAAGGGACTATTTGGACTGTCATGGTTGTAGATTTTTTGGATTGTTAAAGAACTTAAAATGTAAAGCCATATTCAACATTAATAATTTCATTTTTAATATGATCCATGTTGTAATAAACTTTAGTGGGAATCATAGTAAAAAATATGGATGAATTGTTAAAAAAACTCATAATAGATTTTGGAAATTATGACATTACATTTGTTACTTATATAAAATGAAAGATGTGGATTCAAAAAATGTGAGTAATGCCAAAAAAAGGCCACCATCTAATGAGGATTTTTTAAAAATGCATCAAGAAACTTTCCAATACAAGAAATTCTAAATTTTAAAATGTCATGAATTTTATCATTTATAATCCATTTCACATTGAAAAATTCAAACCTTCACATGTATTTTTGAACCAACACTACAACAAAAGGTGTCTCTATACACCAAATGATTTCACTAGATTTTCGATGAATTCACTAATCATAGTGAACACAACCTAAAGGGGATCTAGTGAATTCACTGGTTTAGTGAATGGAGATTAATAAATTGCACCCACATTTTGTAGTAGTGCAATCACATGTCTAGTGATATTTATAAGGTGGATTATCAATAATTTTAAGTAAAAACATAGAGCATAATTATAATAGTTATGGTTGAAGAAAAAAATAGCTAATGTAAAATTTGAATTTTTCAAAATGTAAAAAAACACCACTTCACCATGCTTTCACCCTTAGCAAACATGAAAAGGATATGTTTTTTAACAAGCTATTTTTAACTAGGGAAATGAACTTTACCATTTTGTTACATGATCAAGTGTTGCAATCATGTGCATTCCAACATCAATAAAACCTCATACCCTTTTGCACCAAACAACACTAGGTCTTCAATGAAGCATATTTGGGTTAGATATAAATTTTTGTAAGTTTGTTGGCTTTAAAAAACATTGGTGATGGTAGAAGGTGTAACTCCTTTGTGTTTCTTATTCTTTTCACACATGTTTAAGATTCATAAATTCAACTTCTTACTTGCAATGCATTGTATACTTAACAACAATCGCCCAATGCATGTTGTTAATGTTCTTAAATTCATGGAAGTGATTTTTTGCTAAGGATTGTAGGGGACAAGTCTTTTTCAAAACTTGGTGATCAAATTTGAATTTTGATTTTGTTTTATGGTGTGGTAAATGATATAATTCATGTGGTTTGGCTTGCCCCAACATGATTTGTTCAAGATCACTATCACTAAAACAATGCCCACATTAATTGTTAGATTCAAAATAACTTCCTCTTCAATAGAAACAATATTTTCCCAAGTTTCAAAATGACATAAAGTCCTTTGGAAGCTTTTTTCTTTCATTTACCCCCTTCAACATTTTGCAAATCATCAATATTCATAAGTTCATTTGTAGCTTTTACCATTTTGTGACTTTGCAAGAAATTTGACCATGTAAAAGGAATTGATCCACTAACCTTCCAACTTCTTTTCCCTCAAGAACCAAAATTTAGGACACAAACATTAACATATAGTAAACCACCAATTCCACCAATTCATTAAGTGAACACCACAACTTTTAGACACCAACCACCAAACCAAGATAATCACAAACACAAAATTTCACATTTGGTTCAAATTTCGAACTAGTTATATAAACATGATGCTTGGATTAAAAAGTTCAAATTGTTTAAATTTTGAAGTTGAAGTTCAAAACAAGTTGATGATTTTGAATCCAAGTTCAAGAGCCTTAACTTAAGCTTGTATTGAACATTCATGTGCTAAATAATTTTAGGAAAGAGGCACATACTTGATCAAAGTTCCATTTCCAAGTTCAAAATACACACCATGTTGCCAATTTTGAAACATCACCCTCCTTAAATGTAGTGCATTCACTTCCCGCCATGTTTAAAAACACCTTACATTTGCATATGGAATCTTAAATATACAACATGAAACTTCTATTGATACTTGAGAATCAACCTTGAGACATATTAATCAAGTATTATTATTGGTCATACTAAGTGCAAGATAGCTACCAAGTGGATCTCAAAATGGAACAACTACTTCCTATTGTGTCAACTTGGTCTCAAATGCAATATCTTCAAAAGTTAAAAACCTAGGAACCAATTGGTAGGAATCCCCACATACTATTGTTGATATTTAGGTTGATACCCAAATTCAACTCAACCAATATAGGAGTCCAACATTGGCAATTAACAAATTAATTGATTGGTTAACCATCAAAAAATGCATAGAATATGTATGCAAGTGGGGACCAAGACCTTTGAAAACTCATTGACTAATTAATTAGGGATTAAATGGGTAAGTAATTAACTAATTTACTAATGAGTTAATTATCAAAAAATGCACAAAATAAAGTTATTTGTAGAGTCACCTTCTCTTTCGCCCTTATCCCCCCTTTAAGTGGTATTTGCAAAGTTAGGAAATTTCAATATGAAATGTTGAAATTCAACATTTAATGCATAAGGTTTGAGAGTAATTATAGTAGTTGTAAAAGTAAGACTAGTGAAAATATGTGGCATTGTGTATACCTTGAAAATCTAACCCCAATAAAAAGGTTTTATTTCACATGGGTTTCAAAATTTTAGATTTTTTCCTTGAACTTGTTTTCATCCTTCAGTTATCACATAAGCAAGAATCAATGATCTAAAAGGTTTAGATAAAAATACCTAGGTAATATTCGAAAATATTTTTCATATTCACCCAGCACTGCTAGTAATTAATGACATTCTTATGTTCAAAAGACCAATAAATAGAGGTATACAATTAACAAGATTGTTAACTTTATTAGTGTTCATCCTATGTAAGCATTGGTTTTTGTAAAACATTGTTTTTCATGTCCATTACTCAAACTTGAGTTATGTAGCCTTGAACCTTGAGTTCTGTAGCCATGAGTGGACATACCAACATTGATTTCCATAGGAGACTCATTCAGTGAACTTCAAATTACACATTTACATACTAATGTGTTTTTTCAATCTTTTTATTTATAGTTAATTGGCTACATGGTAGTCTCTTTATGAGTTGTAATTGCCACATGGATTACTTAGTGTCGAATTATTTGACTACATGGCAAGGAAATGTGTAATTTTTTAGTGATTAAGGAAATCAATTTGTCAATCTTCATTTGAAAAAGGAGAATTTTCTATGTAAGTTCTAGAACTACAAACTTTAATTTTTTATCAAATCTTATGCAACTTTTAGTTTTTAATTTGTCAAAACAAAGCTATGTGGGGGAATTGAAACTCAACCCCTAAAGGCCTTGTTCATTGTAGAATATAGCCTAACCTACACAAAAGAAAATGTTAGTTCATCGTGAAAAACAAATCCGAATTCCAAAAGGCCCAAAAGGGGGTTGGTTGAAAGTTTGGGAATTTCCATGTCCCAAAAAACATGAATCATGGAAACAAATGGCAATTCAGTCGTCTTCATCATCAATACTCAAGTTATAATTGTCGTGATTTAACTGAAAACTAAAGTTGTAATAACCATAAAAAATAGCCAGCTCAAAACTAATAGTCATATGCCCAATGCCCATTATTCATTAACCATGGCCCACAAGTTACAACCATTGTACCACACGATACAATGATATCATAGATTCATACCATGATACCAATGAGCCATTGAACCATTAAAAAAAACTTGATTGATTTTTGTAACAACTCATGAGTCACAAGGTTAAAGGACCTACCAAGTCAAAACTTTGATGGGCCAACAAAGAGGTGAAGCTATAAACTAAACATCCAACTTTCCAAACATTCTAATATTTAACTAGATTGTAAATAAAACAAGAAAAAGGGTTAAACCCAAGGAATCAGGATACAATAGGAGAATGTGAAATTGTAGGTCAAAAACAGTGGCTGAAGGGTGGATGCATGGTAGGGTGGACCAATTTTGGAGTAATTCAATCCATTTTTCTACCATTTAAATGTGGTTCTGATTACTATATTATTTTGTACACTATGGAATTGTTAAATGGGACTCATTTTGAAATTATAGACTTCAATATTTATGCAATGAAATTGATTGGTATGCAAAATATATAAATAGGAGCTATGGAATTTTGAAATTGAAAATCAAGGTATGTAACGCTAGCAACAATTAAATGAATGGACTTTGGTTTGGTTCTATGATGGACCTCAAAAACATCTAGGGAATTGGTTTTCATTTTTAAATGAAATAATGAAATCAAGCTTGAAATGGTTTGATTCATATCTAATGAATTCTACGATCTATGGACTTTTATTTGGTGAAAAACATGCACAATTTTTCAAGAGTCCATTTCATCTTGAAAAATAACACGATTTATTTTGAAATTTTGCAAGTATGTTTTAATTAATGAGCTTTACAAAAATAAAAGTTTTAATGGAAAAAAATCACTTAGAATTAATGCATTATTGCTACCTAACTACAAAAAACATTTTGGGGCTAAAAAAAAAAACAAAGGAAATGGATTTTCAAATTAGTATATTCCAATCATTTTTGGTCCACCATACCATGCACTTACCCTAAAAAAAATCTTGGAACTCATAACTCATCAAGCCCGAATTTCTTAAGCTAGTAAATGGCATTTTTGAAAATTGCCAAATGAGCAACAAACCTTGTTTTCAGCTCTAGTTGTAGCCAATATTATGGATACACAATACCAAATGCATCCATCAAGTTTTGGGCCGAGAATCAACCTTGCAATTCTATAATAAGCTAACCAACAACTTATTGACATTGTCTTTTCACAAATGCCACCCATTTTGCAAAAATAGGTCTTGTAACAAAACCAAATGCCCCCCATTTGATCTAAAAATGTGGCCCAAATATCTTGGCCAGTAAATTCAAATGCCAAATGATCTATTCATGTATTTAGATCAGTATTTTAACAAAAAATTATGCTTTCATGAACACAATCAATCAAGGGTTGGAAATTCATAAACACATCACCTTGGAAAGAAGAATGGATGTCATAATACATCCGATATACTTCCCCTTCACAAATTTTCACTGTTGTAATAAAATCACACATAAACATGTCTTGTAGTTGTGCAAATTTGATCAAAGAATGCATTACCTCCAACAATGGCATAACAACATTCAACCCTAGCAACATTTCAACATTAATCAACAAACACAAGTTAGATTTGGTAAAACTTATTGTGGGTGCATCTAATGCCATCTTCATGAGAAGAGTGCAATATTCAAACAACACATGCTTGACAAGATTGAACATGGAAATCCACTTAGTTTTGATGTTTCGCAATATTTTGTTACCCTTTATTTCCATGATTTCTACCCATTGGCAAATTCCAAGTGTCTCTTGGGGTTATGGTTGAAATAAGCATATATACACTGCAAAAGATTTTCAATGTGAGAAACCATAGGTAGGTTTGAGAGTGTTCATATGCCAAGTTTGTCCAATGAGCCATACAAATGTACACTAGTGACAAAAGGAGCATATCGATGTTGGATCTAAATTATAATTTTAGATCTAAGGCCTTGGAAGGTGTCAACCCCATCAGCACCAAAACAACTCAGCCTTGCAACAAGCTTTTCTTCTTTCAAACTGCCTTATCATCAAAGAATTCATAATCAACAATGTCAAACTATCAATTCTAGATCTAAAGAACACTTGTCGGACATTCAACAACAAGGGTATCTAACACCAATCTTGCACAACATAATTATGCACATTTGCCCAACTTGCATTATCCATGTATGTAACCTCATCACAAGTAAGAGATATAAATTTTGCATTATAAACAACAACTTTAATCATTTTTTTCACTTCATGGTTTATGTGTTCAACCATTTCCCAACTAGCCCCATCAGACCAATGTTTTTTGGGGATAGATCAAAGTTTTAAAAACTTGAACAAAGGTTGAAAATCTTCATAATCTGTCATTGACTTACCTTTACTTAAGAGGCTGAAAATAATGGCAAATTGAACAAGTTTTTGCTTATCTTCCACTACATGACCAAGATTAAGTTGTTAGAGTACAGTTGTTGTTGACAATAAAACATAAACAATTTGATTTTTTGCATGCCCACATTTTGGATCTAGAAACCACTTACCATCAGGAACTTTCCTTTTACTTGCATGTTTATCAATGGAATCCCATTTGGCCACCGAAACCTTGTTTTTGTTCAAATTTTGGAACAAACTTAACACTTGATAGAAATAACTAGCCCAACTTCATAAAAAATGGGCTTTGCCCATGGATTTTTAGAGCTTAAACATCCTAAAACTTATGATTAACATTAATATCAGAATTTATTTATTTTCTTTCAAGTTTAAAAGCATGCACATCTTCAACAACAATAGGAATAGGGTTTTTAAAACATTCAAACACTTTAGGAGAATTATGAGGTGCAATAGTTGTCAATTTAGGGTTTTGGTGTTGGTTTCTTTGTTCACCCATGTGATTGGATTCAATTACATCAAAAGAAAAAAATTCATTAGGTGTAAATGTTTCTTTTGGAATTTGACCACCAAAAAAAAACTTAAGCTTAAAATTAGTTGGAACTTACAATCATGGAAGCATGATTGAAACCATAATCAAACAACCTTATTCAAATTTGAAACAATAAAATCAATTCAAAACTAAAAAATGAAAAATAAGGAGGTTTACTAGAAAAGGTTTACCTTGTATATTTGAAAGAAGAAATTCGAGTGCATTTTAAACAAAAAAATGTTTGCATTGTGTGCTTAATGCCCAGTGCCCACTACTTGCAACCTCACACAAGAAATTTGAATTAAAACATGGAAAAGCCAAACCCTAAAATTTTTATATTAGTATTGTTCATTACTAATTTCTAAACAAGTGCAAGGCTTAATGTGTGTCTGGATTCTACAACTTTCAATGTGCAAAGTGTAAACACTTGAATCTTGATGTTTTCAAAAGTGGGTGAACAAGTTAGCATGAATGAAATACAAACTGAAGATTAGTTAACATCACCAAGGAGTAGTCTTTTGTTGTGTATTCCAGTATGAGCTTCCATATATTGAAACCCACATTATTGATCTGTACACCAAATTTTTTTTGTTAACGTTGAAAAATGAAAAATGAAAAATTAATAACTAACATTCATCACGTATTAATCATTGTGTCAAATTGGTTTCAACAATTCTACATGCACAAGGAATAATAATTCACACTACACATTGCACATTGAATCTTGCCTAATGTGCACAATGGATGGATAGTGACAACAAATTTCGATTCCCAATTGATGTGCACAATTTGAGTTTCAGTAGATGTACATGCACAAAAGATGGACATGGCATAATGCACACCAAGTCATGATGCAACAACCTTGAATGTTGAAGTTCATGGATCGAGATTTGGCACTACAAAACACACACAAAAAACACAGATGAACCTCAAAAGTTGGGACAACAATGAACATTGTGTACACAAATGCAAACCACAAAGTTGATGAACTTCAATACCCTAGAATTGGCACTATAGTACACACAACACACACAACATTGTGCACACAAACAATGTCCATGAACTTCATGAATCGCATCTTTGTAGTGTGCGCACAACAATGATGAAACACAACAATCGTTAGTCGAAATTCCAAAGTCCAAAACCTAATCTGTAATGTGCACACAACAACGATGAAACACAAAAATTAGTCGAATCTTCAAAGTCTAGAACCTAATCTATAATGTGCACACAACAACGATGAAACGCAACAATCATCGGTCGAAACTCTAGAGTCCAAAGCCTAATTTGTAATGTGCACACAACAATGATGAAACACAATAATCATCGGTCGAAAGTCTAGAGTCCAAAGCTTAATCTATAGTGTGCACACAACAACGATGAAACATAACAATTAATTGAAACTCCAAAGTCTAGAGCCTAATTTGTAGTGGGCACACAACAATGACGAAACACAGCACTTGGTCAAAACTCTAGAGTTTAGAGCCCAAAGCCCAAAGGTTTGGGTGTAGTGTACACACAACAACAATGATCAAAACTTTAAAGTACAAACTCAAGAGGTTTGGAAATCCAAAACCAAAAAGCATATAAATCCTAGTTATGATCAAACTAAAGCCTTGAAAACTTAGCTTAGTGGTTAGGAGTCCTCAATATTGATTAATTGGTTTAAGCTTGAACATTGAGCCGCCAGTCGTGACCCCATCGCCTCGCCTCACCTTAATAAAAACAATTGTTGCAATCAACAACTTGCAACAATTCTAAATCATTAAACAACAAGCGCCACTTAGAGGTTCACTCATGATTCACAAGTCAACAATGAGCACCAAGAAATTAGAACAATGAACACTACAAGCAACAAATGGCAAATGCCAAGTGTTGTAGCTTACAAACTTAGGAGCTTGAATCCCTAACTTCCAAGTTCGGCGCTTGAACATACACTACACAAATGAAAACGGGTTTTGCAAAGGCTTAGGTTTAGCGAAATTGGGTTTTGGGAGGGTTTAAGTTTAGCGAAAATGGGTTTGACAGAGGGAGTTAGGGTTATGAAATCGACGGCCTTACTTTAGGGCAACAATTTGACGATTTGTGTGATTCTACAAGGTAGATGGTGTGATTCACAATTTCCCCTCGGTGTGGAGGCGAAAACCCTATCCACGTTGTTTGCATGACTGTGACTCTGATTTTTTTTAATGAGATATTTGCAAAAAAAATTATTAAAAAAAAAAACCCCTTTATGATTCACCAGCCCAATATTTAGGTTGAAAAAAGTGAATTTTTGCTCCAAAAAAAGCACTGCTGCAGACATATTGATACTACATTTTGTAGAAGCTGAGTTGGGCCCTTATGGCCAGTCCTCTCGCCTGCTGGCTCCCCCTGGGCAGGGCCATTTCACAAAATGAAAAAGCCCCACGCTAAGGTTATTACGCACAGAGGAAGGTGTTGCTGTGAGGGCATTATGTATAGGGTAGAAAGCCCAGAGGTCATTAGATGGGAGAAGACTCAAGATAAAGCAATAGGAAGTTGGCACATCGGCAAACAGCATCCATCAAC
>Ga0116230_10005367_pt1 | contig 12576 bp, 6 predicted proteins | sample S1TSphfallax_3_FD_88678 | JGI IMG/M metagenome (GOLD analysis project Ga0116230, IMG submission 88678) | Host-associated microbial communities from peat moss isolated from Minnesota, USA - S1T2_Fd - Sphagnum fallax MG | ecosystem: Host-associated > Plants > Peat moss > Unclassified | place: USA...
TTGAATTGGTTTGTTGGTGGGTGAACAAGGTTTGGTGACCGGGCAGAATTTGAAGCAAATGAATTGCTTCCTACAATAAGACGCAAATCCCCTTTTATATTACAGCAAGCCATGATTTGGAAATAATTTTGTGATTCTTCATCTTCATTAATTTTCCAAGGAAACAAAAACAAATTGACAGGGAATAATTCCAAACTAAATTTTATTTTTTTTCAAATTTTCATTACAATCTCAATATGGAGCTAGATTTGCAAGCCATTTGCATCATTGGAATTTCTAAAAAGTGCAATTAAATGTGGGAGAATTCAATTAATTATGAGGCAAAGTTTCTAAAGGTTGTTCAACATAGGCACAAGGTGTGTGTGGAGTTAGTTGGTATGTGATGAGTTGTTGATGACCAAGTTCTTCCTCAATACCAACCATATGAACATTGAAGCTTTGTGAAACACATGTCCATAACTATTTAGTGTAAATGTCAAGTGTGTGTTCCTCCTTTTCATCTTTGTGTCTATCATATTGGCTAGTCCATATATGCCCAACATCTCCTATCACATCCATTATTATCAAACCCCTTGCATCTTGTTGGCAAACCACCATGACCCATGGTTATAAATGCTTTCCCTACTTTTCATTCTCCTATTGCACTTTTGTCTTCACTTCCCACCACTTTGTTCTCACAATTGTCTTCCTTAATCATCCCAGATTCACCCTTCCTTTTTTGAGCCCTAACATCAAACCACCCTATGATGCTCCAATTTGCAAACCCCATTGATCCCCCAACTTGTGATCTAAACATACCTCTAAACCCTATTTCATCCAGAATCCCTAAAACATGTAGTTTTATTCCCCAATTCATCCACACAATTCCATCTCACACATCTTTGGCACAACAAGCACCTTATCCATCTTATGGTGATGAGTTTGCCCAACAAGGTCTATCTCAACACCTATATTCATGTTGGCCATGTTGTTATCAAAAGTAATTCATTTCCCATTTCAACATCTATTCCTTCCAATTTTGCAAAAACTTGAAATTGGATTTTGAATCTCAATATGTTAGGGGCCTTCATTTAAGTTTTCCATGGTCACACCTATATTCACAAATTCTTGTCACTTTATGCCAAGAAATACAAAGAACTCACAACTCCTTGTGGACAAGTTGGCACAAACCTTTTTAACGTAACAACATGACATTTATTCCTATTATTCTTCAATGATGTTTCATGTTACCTTTTCAAGGAAGATCTACAAGGCACGAAGAGACTCGATGTTAGTTTAACCATTTTTAAATTGAAGTGATTGAGAACATATATAAGATGCACATGTCATGTGTTACCATGTCAACACTTACAAGTATTGTTATCAACACACATATATAATAAATGACATAAAACATTTTAAATGTTGCATTGCATCCAAAGCAAGGTGAATCAAAGGCAAAACCATTTTTTGACCAATATTTCTTCCAATAGTGGTGTAAAACATCCCATATGTCATCCTTTGGAACAGTGATCACAAATCAAGATAATGACTACCTCTAAAAATTGCATGCACAACATACACCATAGGCTAGCAAGGACAATAATAAAAAAATAGGTCAATTTGGACCACCACATTAAGAAGATGACATCATGCACAATTATGTGTGCGGTCCTTTATGTTTGACTATCTCGACCTTCCAACATCAACCTTTTACACATGCAAAATAACATGTCCCATAGTCACACCCAATGTAATTGATGTTATCTACAACATGTACACATAATGTTTTGGTTCAAATATATAAACTTTAAGTCAATAACTACCTCCTTAAATAGTGACATAATGTAATATATCATAGTGTTTAGCCATTGTCAAATTTTACATGGCCATTAGCATTACACATCATAACAAATTTGTTCATTTTTCACATGCATGAAACCACACATTTTAATCATCCAAATTGATTCCTACCATTACATCTTGTCAAATTAAGGTTAGTAGCTCAAGCTCATGTGGCCAAACAATAAAAAAATTAATGAAAATGACATAAAAGATGTTTGTTGACTAAACCTATACCCCATAACTAACCATGGTAGTTACAAATCCTAGTCTCTAATATGGCCATTTTGAAACCCATACTTTTGTAAACCTCACTTCACCATTTGCACAATCCATTTTATTTTTTTAAACCTCAAGATTATTTGATGAAATTGTATGACAATTGATCAATATATTTTCACACAATTCATGGAACTCCCCATTGAATTCTATATTTTAATCGATGAATATTTTGATTGAATGTTAAAGTTATTGAACACCTTGTTTAGAAATGCATAAGCAACTCTTTCATTATTACAATCTATTAATGGCACCAAATCTAACCATTTCAAAAATTGTTTGATCATAACCAAAACATATTAGTTGTGTTGCATTGTTAAATTCAATGGGCAAACAAAATCCTCATTCAATTACTAATTAGACCCCATGATGGACATTAATTATAATTGAAGTGTAAGTGTGTTGAATGATGTTTGCATTCAATCAAACACCACACATCGAAAAGTAAATTGTTGAACATGTAATTGCATCCTTCACCACCAATATTGTGCTTGGAGCAAGTTGTAAATTTGTTGGACCCCAAAATGGCCCAATTCCTCATAAGCATGTTAAACAAGGGTTTTCAAGTTGTTCTAAATAAAATAATATCCCCATTCATTTGTAGGAAGGAATTACCTTTTCACTTGAATTGTTTGGGCCTATGCACAACTTAGTCACATTCCTTGGTTGTTAATCCAATTACGATTTTACTTTAATGCAAATATCCAATAATAAGTGCATCCTTCATTTATGTCCAAAGCACCATCACCCTTTGATTCAATGTTTGCATCATGAGAATCCTCATTACCCATGTTACTATGAGTTACACTCCATAACACCCCAATAAGATACATAAAAATGTCCAAACATGTCATCTTGGTTCCACTTCCAAATCCACATCATTATGCCAATGAACTTAAATAATGGTATTTTTTTCATTAAAACTTGGGTTTTGACTTAATCCATTGGCATCCCAATTAACCTTACCAACTTTAGGAACGATATCAAATTTGTATTCTTGTAGGATAGGGCCCATCTTTTGGACTTTCATGTGATAAAATTTGATTCTGTCAAAAATTTAAATGGTTGGTGATCTATAACCAATGTGAATTAATTATGTTAAGTATGACATCCAAATGACAAAACCACCTAAACACTAAAGATACATTCCCTTTTGTATGAACCATATGTTGCCTCCATTTTGTTATTTGATTAACTAATATGCCACTACAAACTTTTGACTATCGTATTCAAGTTAGGTAAGCACAACCCTCAACCTTTAAATATTCAAATTAATGTGCAACCAAAAGGATCATCTTATAGGTTGTCACAAAATGGGAATTAAAGTGGGTCCATGTTTTCAACTCTTAAAAAGTTTGTTCCTATGCTTCACCCCATGTGTACTTTTGATCTTTTTTGTCAACTAAATTAAAATTTTAACAATGCTACTAAACCTTTTAACAAACCTTCAATAATAATTACACAAGCATAGGAAGGCTTACAACCAACTAACATCCAATAATTGGGGCACCTATGAAATGACCTTTACCTTGACCTTTTAAACCCCTAATCCACCAAAATAATTCATGACCCAAGTACTCCCCTTAAATCCAGAAATATCAACATTTACCAAGATGTAATTTAAGGTTGTGTTCTTTAAGGCAAATCAAAATTTCCTACAAATGATGCACATGCGATCCCCTAAAATTAAACTAAAAATAATAATAACATTGATGTAGCATTTGACAAAGGCAAGGTTGGCCAAAACTCAATCCATAAATTTTTGAAACTTTGAAAGGGCATTTTAAAAACTAGATGGCAAAAACCATTGGACATTGGTACAAACAATCCTTCCCATGATGATCAATCCCCAAATTGTTGTATTGACTTTGTCACATCTCTCAATGGCAACTAATGGTGGTTAAAATGTAAGTCCAAGGTGTTGAAAACCTTGGTCTACTTAAGTGCATCAAAGATTTATTCTAGGGGCATGGCATAATTATTTGAATGCATCCATTTTTTCACTAAATGGTAATCCCCATACATGTGGCACCCAATTCAATTATCAAAAATGTCATTTTTAGTTGGCATCATTTTTGTTGAAGCATATTCACCCTTGGTAGTTCTACCAAACTATCATCTAATAATTATATTGTCCAAGCCTAAACCAAGGTTCTCTCCAATTCAATAAACTTGTAATACCACTTAAAAATTGGAATATCATCATATTTTAATGTGATGTAAACTTCTTGTCTTTTCAATTGACCTAGTTTTTCCAAACTAAATGCAAAGCATTATAATATAACTATGTAATACATGTCGTATTTTTCACTTTTCATTTCATGTAACCATTGAATCAATATTTTGTTCCCATGTTTATGCGATCATTGGTACTTGGGGTTGGGTGATGAATTATTCCTAGTAACCAAGGTTAAAGGCATGAACTATGATTGTTATGCAAAATATGGAAAGGTGTTTAATTGAAACTCGTGGGTTTAACTTGACCTTGATTCAGGGCACCTACATAAACACATCAAGCTTTGCAAAAGCAAACACATCAGGTGGCTCACTATGAACATATAAAAACAATATATTAAACATCACTTCGATTTCATTGCCATATAACAATCAATGAAACAATTTTAATGATCAAATCCAAGAAATGCATGTAACAACACCAACCTTTACAACTTAAACCTTGTTAAAACCTAATCACTATGTGTGAATAATTTTAAAATCAAATGAAACCTAAATAATGGTCAAAATTGGAAGGTAGCCTTGTCCCATGCCCGACCAATAACCACACCAATTATAATCTTTCAAGGCTCAATGCAATAATTAATTAATGTGTAACAACTTGTAGCCTTTCACCTTGGGTTTCCCACCATAAAATATGCATAGGTTTTGTTTACAAGAGATCAACCTAAATATGTGTGCTTATTTTTTAAGTTGTAAGCAAATGGCACACAATTTGACAAACCATGTATATCTTTTGAATAATTAATAGCCCAACCAACATAACATCGATAAACATGTGCATGTTTGAACAACTTTAATGGAGGGATTTAGACAACAAATAGGACATTAAGAATCAATACCCTCATTCCATAAATAAAATCTATTTGGCCTACTACAACAAACTATTATATAATAGAAAAAATTAATGGAGTGGTTTTCTCTATTGTTGATGGTGCAACATTCAATTATTTGTGGTATATAAGAATTAATGTTTATTGGCACCATGTTGTTGAAAATTTGGTGAAAACTAATCCCACACACACCACTTTTTGTGCATTGTAAAAACCTTTTAGATTTGTATTCCTCCAAATGGATTGAAATTGCCCATGCACATATTCCTCCTCTCTAAAAACCTAATGGAGTAAATAATGTCCAATTCTAACCCCATATGTAAAAGATATGAATTTCCAAAAACATTATCCCAAATTTGTTTTTCCCCTCATGTCAATTCATATTGTGACATGAAATGATATGATTTGTTATGATGACATGTCTAGTTATGGACACCAAAATGTTTGAAAGTCATTTTTAAAAAAACAACTATCTATTCATTATAAACTTATTTGATTATTAATCATTTGAAAAATGTATTGGAGGCAAAATTTACATTCAAATGTTGGATGAAAGGTCACCTAGATGGATGAGGAGTTTTAGAAAAAAAACCCAAATATTGAATTTTACAAAAAAAATTATGACATTTGTTAAATTTGGATTGGGCCCAAACTTGACAATCTTCTTTTGAACCTACTTCTTAATTGTTTAATTCTTAAAATTGGTCTTTTGAGCCTTGGCTTCAACTATTGTTGTGATAAAAACTATTGTTTTTCTTTTGTTACTCAATGACAAGATTATGACAATGCCGATAATGATGGAAGCATGTCAACCCTTCTAGACCTCATGCTTTTATAATTGTCGACCAATGCTAAAAGCCACTTAAGCCCAAAGTTTGTTGATGGTGGTTGTTATTTTTTTATATTTAATTGTTCACTATTGGGTGCACTCTAATTGACATAATAGAAAAGGAAAGAAAAACAAGAGAAGGAAATAACTATTTTTAATAAAGGTAATGCCTTCCTTCGATTTTTTTTCCACATTTTCTTTCAACACTCTAAGGTCAAGCCTTTTTTAAGGTCCAACTACCCAAGGAATGGTAAATGAAAACTAAACCCAAAATCCTCAAAATTACCCTAGAACTTCTTTAGCCCTCAAACACACCAATACCCCGACCCCCCCAAATACAATTCCATCCAATTGCAAACTCCCATAAATAGATTTCACATCACATGAAGTGTCCTACGCAAAACGCAAACAAAAAAAAAATGCCACATAATGAATTTAGCTTTAACATTACTAAGTTAAACCCAATTTCCTGGATTCAAAATCCAACTCATCTACACACACAAGAATCCAAGCACAATAAAAAACCGTGGTGAAGACATAAACTTATATTAAAACTTTGAAAACAAACACAACATAACCCAAAAGAAGTGTAATTTCAATCCAAAAAGTTGGATTGAATCACCCCACTTGGGGATTTATACCCCATCCATAACTCCAAATAACTAAAATTAGGTTCACATTAAAATTAGTTCCAAGTTGATTACCATAGTTACCATATTGTAATTAGGACATAACTATTTAAAATACAATAAAACTCTTAACCAACATTTCAAACATGCACATGCTTCAATCGCAAGTTTGACCACCCAACCCAATGATTTAGCCAACACAACCCACCGTATCACAAACGGTCCATTGCATTTGGGTTCTTGGGCATGTGCAAGTGAATATTCTTAGGTAGCTCATGCACTAGCCCCTTTTTTCACGATGTTTCCTTTCATTTGACACCATTTTGGCCCTCATCATGTTCCATCCCCCTTCCAACATTGATTTTATTTTATTTCTAGAATTTTAAAAATTAAAATAGGACTTTAAACTTTCCTTCAATTCATTTAAAGTGGTGTCCAACCACATGCCTCATTTGTTTGTTGGCAACCCATGAGACATAATTTTCAAACACCTTTGTGATTGTTTCCACTTAGAATATTTGGCAAGTGGTATCTTGCATCTTTGAATTGGCAAGAGGTTATATTCATCATTGAATTGGACTTGTCTTGGGAGCATTGTGTTTCTTAACAATGGTTAAACCTTCTAGCAAAATATAACCTTTTGTACTAAGAGGAGCATTATATTTCCTCACTAGTCATATTTTATGTTTATACAACTTTGATTTTTTTTCAACACATTTTCCATTTCAAGTTTTTGGAATTGTCATCAAAGGAGGATATAAATTAAATAAATGGTTCATAGCATTAAATGTGCCCCCCAACTTCCATCCTAATGGATTTGATTGGGTTGTCTTGCAAGTTGATGTGGTCAAAGCATTCAATTTTACGTCTAAAAAGGTTATGTTTTTAAAACTACGAGAAGTCAAAGGTGAAACAACCCAATTTATACCTTTCATTCACACTTTCTATGTTTATGAATCACCTTTATATTTTACCCATCGTAGTTGAAAAATGAATTTACCATCATCCCATTGGCCATATGCACCCATTAAGGTGATCCTTTAGGGGGAGGAGAGGGAGCCAACATGGTTTGTAAATATCATTGTTCATTTGTTAGCATTATTAGCAACATCAACAATAACAAGGTGTGTTATACAAAATGGCCTTGCCATTAATTTAATATCAACAATTGATACTACATGATAAATTGGTCATAACTAAGGATTTAATTTAATTTATTTTTAATGTAAATAATCTTATTGTTGTAAAAGAAATTTTTTCATGATTTGTTTTTCTTTTTAACATCACATTAGTCACGAGGAACCCAAAAGGTATTTCACATTAAATGATGACATGGTCTAGGAACCTATCTAAACATTTAAAAAATAATTACCAAAGCAAAACCTAGAAGAAAGTGTCACAAGATGATTTTTTGCAAATATAATGATTTGTTTCTCAAAAATAAAATAAAATATTCTCTTTTCATATTTATTTTTCACATTTGTGCAAAATTTCAAACAAAATAAAAAGATTTGTCATCACATGCATGTTTGAATGTTTTCAATCACATTGTCACATTTTGAAAGAATTACATGAATTTTTGTGTATGATGAGTGCCATAACCATTTTTGAAGAAAGTGGTTTCATATTTAGTTTTGCGAGTTATGGATTGGTGACAAAGTCATTTGGGATTGGGTGCACATTTGAGGAGGTGGCAAAGAAAACAACACATCAAAAGATGAATGTGAATCTTTTTACAACCAAATTGGACGAATCATCTCACCTTGTTTCTAGAAGGCAAAATCCTTTGAAGCTATTATATTCTATAATGATTCGAAACACAATATCTTCGCCTTATTACAAGGTAGGTCCAACAAATGATGTCGCCTTTCTTGTACATTCCTCATCATAACCAATGAAATCCACACTTTAAGTCCTTTGTTTAAATTCATCCAAGCTTTTGAATTCTTAACCGCCCAACTTTTGAATTCTAGGTCTTTCAATTCAACCTCATAAATGTGAACCTTGGTTCCTATTTTAACTCCCTATTCACTTCAAGACCCCATCTTCATTTAATAATCCTTCATAAGAGATTGATGATTTTTGTATCCCAATGGTATTGTCCTCCTTCATTTCATTTTCACCCAAATTGCTTCTTTTAGAAAACATTAACCGTGCATATTTATTTCTTAGGCTAGGCAAAAGCTTATGGGATCTTTATGTGATGTTTTGCACAACAACCTTCATATTTTCTATGATGCACACCCCTTATCTTAAATTTATTGTTTCACTTATCATCATTTGACCTTGCCTTGGTTTGAGTTTTGAAATCTTTTGTACGTCCATTGTTCTTCAAGAATTCCCAAGGCTCGAAAGGTTTGCCCCCACTACAACAAAAACAAACATCTTGCAATCTTAGATTGTAATTAAAACGATTATAAAATCAATGTTTCTTGATTAAGATCACTAATTTTATTTGTTTTGGCTAACTCAAAAAATAGTAATGTTTGATTTGACTAAGTTCAATTTTTTTTTTAATCAAAACAAATATTGTGCTTATCATGTAGACTATGAGCGACTAGCTACATGGAAATCATAATGCTAGTGTTATGATTGAATTTAATCACTAGTATATATTAGAGAAGGTGACATGTCATTGTGTATGACTATTGTGACTAAAACATGTTACTTTTGTTGTCTTATTTGGCATTGTGATTGAAATGTGCTATATTTTCTATTTCATATGACATAATGTATACTAATGTTGACCTATACCACATCCTCAACTGATTTTTCCTTCTAAAACCTGGTTTTAAATAAATTATTTGAATTTTCAGCAGTATAAATCACATAAAAATCAATATCTCCCACATTTTGAATCCAAATCTTACCAAAAAAATTGCATTAAATCCTGCTCATCAAGATCTTTCCAACAACACCAAAGGCACATTCCAATTCCTTCAAAAACAATTAGCTACAATTTAATTTAATTTTCAATGAAAGAATCATTCAATATTCAAGAACTTTTGCATCACAAGTCCAAGCCCATGCAACCCTCCTCATTGAGAGCTTTCCAAAGACAACAAGAACACAATCTGAAGCATCCTGGTTTCGTGGATCTCATAATTACAAAACAAAACAAACTACCTTCCTTCGTAGATAGATTATGTTTCAACGATATTCTAGATCAACATTGGTAAGTATTATTTTATACCTATACCTGAATAAATTCATAAGTAGATAGGTCTGTAAATAGATATTCTTTATTAACTATCATGCACATTTTACCTACCTATCTACATCCTACCCATTATTTAATCACCACCTACTACATATTTAGATATGAAATTATTTCATTATGAATCTAAAATAATTATAAATTAAAATATTTTAATCCTTGAAATTCAAAAATACACATATTTATATTTATGCAATTGTAAGAATTCTCCCCATGTGAAATGGTTGTTGGATGGTTAAGGATTTGTCTTATGCTTGTGGAGGTGGGAGGTGAATTTTCATTTTTGACATCCTTTGTTTGTGACTAAAATTAGTTGTGTTGATATGATAAGATTTTTTTAAAAATAAATAAATAAACGAATGTCCATGTATGTATAAAAGGTATGAAGTAGATGGGTTGGTGATCATTGCACAAGAGGATTTAGCCAAATTTGGTTAGAGGTTGAAAGGGGAATTTATTTCCTCACAATGTGGGGGGCTTGAACCCATTTTTTCCCCAAAAAAATCCATTGTACCTTTGGCACTTCCCCCCCCCCACCCTCCCTACAATAAGTTATGCATCCAACTATTTATAATTTTCCTTTTAAAAAAAAGGTTTGATCTTAGTTCGAAATGACAAATAATCTTTGCAATTTATAGAATTAATATAATAATAAAAATTTAGGCCCTTAAATGACCCATTGAAAATTTCCCCAAAGAAAAAAAAAACCATTATTTTATTGTTCCATGTAAAATAACACTTCAAACAAAATACATGATAGATTTTAGTCACATGAAAATGATTGACATGTCAACAAATTCATGTTGGAATTGATTGGTCTATTTTTATAGGGTCCAAATATATTCGATGTTCATTTTAACTAAAATTTAAATCTAAAAGACCAAAAAAAAAAGACACAATCTATAGTAATGTGATTGTGATCTTTAACATCTTCCTTATACAATGAGTTTCAACTACATTACAAAAGATGGAGTAACTTTTATCTTAAGTTGTGTCCTGACAATGAGTTTGGCAAATTTTGACTATCATATTTTGTCAAGTCCCACCACCCATCCCCATCATCCAACCTCCTACTACTATAAAGTATATGGATCATCTTGTCTTCAATGTGTGCTTGGAGTTGTGAAGATGATTTGCAACCTTATTTGACCTTGGGTCTTGCTTTTTGTTTTTGTCCTTGGTAGAAACAAAAATGTAAAATTTTCCTTATGTAAACTATGAAAGGATTTTTATTTAAAGGGTGACATGTGAAATTTTCTACATATATTTTGGAGGTTTTCTTTTCTTTTCTTTTCTTTTCTCATGAATACCATGTTTAGAAAAAAAAAGTGTTCTTACACCTACTCCTCATGAGTGTGGGAGGCAAGTAGGCTTAAATAGGTTTAGGTAAGATCTTGTCAACTCCTACACCTTGTGATCTATGGATATTTAGGTTCATGATAACTTTCACCATGTGCTTTACCATGCATATAGTAAACAAGTAAGGAACATACCCTAAACTTGGGGTTGAAGTGGACTACCAATTCATCCTAGGCCTCACATTTTGGGAATATCTCACCTTAAAGCTTTAGGATACACAAAATCAACTTTATTTGGTGAGGTGCTTTCAAATTCAAAGAAAGAAACCTTGGAATAGTTTACATGTAGGGTAAGGCCCTAGGGTGTGTTGCAAAAATATTTGGACTAACATGAGGTACTAGCCAAGTGTAGCCTTGAAATGGTAAAGCTTCAACCAAACACTATGATGGGCCTAAAAATATGTAGGCAATAGGAGTAGGAGGTATTTTATGCCTATAAGAGGTCTCTTCTACCTATCATTACCTCATCAAGCCCCACATCTCAAGAATGCCCTTCACTTGTGGGCCTTGACCATTCTAAAGCATGCCGTGAAAATTATGATGAGCTTAAACATACATAGGTAGTAGTAGGAGTGGGAACAATCTCACACTTACAAGAGGCCTTTCACATATACATAGGTGTAAGGTGCCTCATCTTTGTGAAGAGTTATTACTCACTAATATAAGGTGCCTTCAAAAAACACCACATAATTTCTCTCTAAAAGTGAAGTGTTGTACATTTAGGGTAAAACCTGAGGCTTTGGGCTTCATTGGAATCAAGTTCACATGTGAGCTCTACCCTATATGCATGTATAGAGAGATCTGCTCTGATTTATTTTTTCCCATGATACCCAATGGGTACTTGTTGAGTATCATGGGAAAAAAAGGAAAAAAGTGAGGGCCAGTTCAAAAAATGGAATGCTTGCTACGAGCAAGCATTATTATTTTTTGAAATGCCCCATCTCCGGAAGGGTCTAAACCTAGAAACCTAAACCCTTCCCCTATACAATTTTTTTTTTTCCAAATTCTTTTAAATTATTTCTAAATATTACAAGTATCTTGAGCTTGAACTGAATCGAGATCTCTCTTAAGTCCAAATCTAACACTTCTTGGCTTTAATATGGCCACTATTAAGTGGCTTCTTCACTCAAGGAAGAAGGTGAAGGTATGAGTGTAGGTTGCTGGTTCAGCCTGGCCATACATAAATTATCTCATGTGTGGTCACTTTTTTTGTATTCATGCATGAGTGATGATCACTTTACACCTTCATCCAAACACTTTCAATGCATGCATTACTAAAGAGACCAAGATTTTATTCTTAATTAGAGGCTCTCATGGAATACCATTCTTGATGAAAAACCTGCCAATCATCAATCAAACAAAGCACCCAACAAAA
>Ga0116230_10005368_pt1 | contig 12576 bp, 7 predicted proteins | sample S1TSphfallax_3_FD_88678 | JGI IMG/M metagenome (GOLD analysis project Ga0116230, IMG submission 88678) | Host-associated microbial communities from peat moss isolated from Minnesota, USA - S1T2_Fd - Sphagnum fallax MG | ecosystem: Host-associated > Plants > Peat moss > Unclassified | place: USA...
ATTTCCAATGATATAAGGAAATTTTCAATCTAAGGAGTTTAGACTCTTGAAGTCGCTTTTTGAAAATTTGAGAGTCCAACGGGACTCCAACTCCCAAAGTGGGAGCCCATTTGAAAGTGTGGAGCTTCATTCCCTTACACTCTCTTACAGTCTCAGGAGCATGAAATGTGACTCCTGAACTTTCTTCTTCGCTCGCACCTTTGCAAGCCCTTGCCTTGATTGTGAGCCCAAAGCTAGGGCTGCGACACCTAAGCTATATGAAAGATAGAATTCCGGATGAGATGAAAAAGGTTTTGATTTTTCCCATGATAAAACATGAACTATTGGCAACTTTAGAAGCAATGGCAATGGAAAAGCTCTAGGACCAAATGGGGTAATCATTGACTTTTTTCATAACATGTGGGTTGTGGTTGGCAACGACTATGTGATAATGGTGTAATCATTAATCCGAGATGGGGCTTTTTCACCTAGCATCACTAATGGGTTGATAACATTATTACATAAAGGAGGTCATAAGAAATCCCTATCTAATTGGCAACCTATCACATTATTGAATGTGGCCTATAAAATTCATGCCAAACCCTTCCAAATTAAGCTACAATTGATATTGATGGAAATAATTAATTAATATTAATTAGCTTTTCTCCCACCTTGTTATATTTTGAATAACATTGATTTTACTCACAAAACCATTTAGTGGGTTAAGAAATCTAAGCAACTTCTAATCTTTTTCAAGCTTGATTTTTCAAAAGCTTATGAGAAGGTTGAATGGGAATTTTTATTTGGTTGTATGAAGAAGTTGGGCATTTTAATAGGATTCATTGCCATGACAAAATTGTTGTTTAATGGCATTAAAGCCAAAGTTAATGTAAATGGATATTTGTTTATAATGATTTTGATGTTGAAAGAGGGGTGAAATAAAGGTGCCTACTAGCCCTTTATGTCTTCTTGATGGTTGGTGAGGTGTTGTATGTTGTAATCAAGGAAAAACTTGGTGTTGGTAGGTTACAAGGCATTAAGTTGCCAAAGTCTCATAAACAACAATTAATTGGACAATATGTTGATGATACAAATTTCACTATCAAGGTTCTTCAAACATGCACCGAGAGACTAGCAATAGTGTTGGATATATTTTGTTAAGTTTCTAGGGTTTAGGGCCTTTTGGCTTGGAGGCAAAGGTAGTGACAAACTAGAATGGACACAAGCCTTTGGATGGATGTGGGCTTTTCAAGATATGATCTTTAAGCACTTGGCCCCTTTTCGGTTATCTTTAGGGTTTGCTAGTGCTAAAAAATTCTATTGGAAAAAATTTAGAGGAAGTTGAAATATTGTTTTACTATATTGTCATTAGCTACAAAGTTGGTGATAGTAAATAACATCCTCCTATCCATGTTGTGATACTTTGTCAACATTTGGGTAGGGACAAAAAAAGGTCTAGATCAAATTTAGGTAGTTGTTGTCCAATTACATGTGGTCTAGATCCTTTCAAAACTATTGTTGTTGAATTACTTGGAACTAATGCTACGAAAAGAAAAAAGATGGTGGGCTAGGGTTGGTCAACCCAGCAAAGGCCAATGATGCATTACTACCCAAGTGGGTCCTACATGTTCTAGAACCCATGAAATCTAATTTGTAATTCCTACTTATCTATAGGCTGAAAAAATACCAAACAAGTGGTCAAGGGAAGTGGCCAGTTCGGCTGAATGGTGTATGTTGGTAGACCATAAAAGAGCCCCATGATTTTCCATTTGGAATCAAGTGGGGAAAGTTTGGTCTAAAATGGTGAAGCAAACACTACTACAAAATGTGGTTGTAATTCATTAATGCTTGTATTAGACCAATGAATTCATTACTTTCCAACTAATCCTAGTTTACTAAAATGAGTGAATTTACTCAAAATCTATTGAAATCATTTGGTGTATAAGGACACCTTTTGTTGTAATGAGGTGACATTCAAAAGTCCAAGCACACATGCAAATATCTTAGCATCTAATGTTTAATGGAATTCAATTATGTAAGTTACTAAATAAGGATTCCATGAAAAGAGGGTCAAATTTTATAGCTAAAAGCCAAAAGGGATTACTTTTGAAAAGGGCTGCATGTTTTTTCTCCCAAAAAATAATTTTACATGCAAATGAATTTTTGAATGATTTTTTTGGTAACTTGTTGTAAAAAACATTAAAATGTTCCCCAATGCATCACATTTTTTTTTTATAGTCATTATTGAATAAATATGAATTTTTAAAATGTGCATATTCCTTACATATTCAATGTTTCATCTTGAAAAATGATCAAAATTTTAAGTTGTCACCGAAAACTAAAATTTCAAATTCTTTAATTTTATTATACTTTATGTTATAACTTTTCTTCATACATCATATACATTATAACCATTTATATGTGGTAAAAAACTTTTGAAGCTTTAAAATTCTAAAGCAATTTTGAAACATTCTTTGAATCTTTAAAGTTTTAGAATTTCACATTTTTAAAGGTATGAGTGTTTTTTGAATGTGGCTAATATGTTTTTATCATCTATACTTTTTCAATGAATTTTTATTATTATATGAGTCCTTTTGATAGTCCTTTGCAAAATTGACTCCATTTGATGTAATAGGTGTACATTTTCAAACACCCTAAATTAAAACCAAAACTTAAAATTGGATCAAATGAATTTTTATTGTAAGTTCCTTGACATTCATATGAGGGTAAAATGATTAACTTTCCATGATTACTATGGTTTAAAAAGGTAATAAAAAAATAAATGTTTTATTTTGACTGATTATGTTTAACATTTAACATTTTTTTTGGTTCCCAATTATGTGTTTTGACCCAAGAGGGTTATGAAATTATTTGCAAATGGTTGGGTTATAGTGGTTAATGCCTAGTCGCATGAAGAACATAAGTTTGTGTCATGGGAAGAGATGAAAAGGAAATTTGATCTTTTTGTTACTAAAGAACCTACTATTAGAAGGATAATGAGCAAACTAGAAGATGCATGGGGGAAAAATTTGTAATCTTACGAAGGGAATTGCCCTATCAATGAATGGGTAAGGTTGTTTGAGGGCAACAAAATGGTGTGAACTTTTGTATTCCCAACTTCCTAGACCTTTAACCCAAAGTGTTGTAGGACTATGTGAACCCTTATTCACCACCATTGTTCTCCAAGGCTTCATTATTAATTATTCTCCCAATTATTAATAGTTTAGGATAGATAAAGGTTGTTTCATTTAGGAAGTTTTAACCCATATAAGCTTTCCAAGTTGGTCAAAGCTTATTAATTCAACTTTTGATAATTATGTAATTTTAGAGTTAGATAACCTTAATTGTAGTATAATGTGTAGGGTGTTCCATCATTTTGCATCTTCAAGCTAATAGGTTCATTCACACACCTCCACATTGCTCAAACCTAACTAAACCTTGAATCAATGAAGTTGAATTAGTTACTACATGGGTCATTCACTTTGAAAGTTGAATATTATAGTATTGTGTACGTTTATGGGTATTAATCTTTAATGTTAACATTTTGAAATAGAGTTCCAATAGTTTAAGTTTGTGATCTAGGTGAAGCATAAAGATTGAAACAAAGGCATGTTCCGGGCATGATAGGTAAAATGAAAGAATTAATGGTCTAGTTAGTTTTATGAGCCATCATCAAGATGGCAAAAGCCTTGAAGGGAATTCAAGAAGAGGTTTATTTAATAATTCTTGAATACAACATGAAATCATAATTGGATAGAATGTTCAAGCAAATAAATAGGTAACATGAGTTTCTCTGCATGCTACTACAAATTCTTACAAGGGATATAATGCCATCCATGACCATCATGCCATTAGACCATAGTCTAGCAAATATTCATTCTATTTGCAAAAACCTCATGATACAATGAATAGTGCACATAAATAGTTTCACTTTACAATTAACTCGAATATGGAACAATGGACCATGTAACAATTGATAGTGGCTTAATCTAGGTTCTACAAACTACAGTAAAATAGTGGCATCATCCCTTTAGTAGATGCTTTCATACAAAATCTTTGGCTCGCCATCCACAGTAGGTTTGATTTGTAGCACCAAAAGAAAAGAGTGTGCATTGGCACCCAACCTCCAACACCATGGTTCGGTGATGTGTTCAAACTCTAGTTGAAAGTGCATTCTTCTTCCGATCGGTTCTTCGTGCTCAACCAATTGTGTGAAATTCAAGTTAGGAAACGATTCATGCCTTTCATCATTTGGTGGTGTAGATCAAGGTTCATGCCCTCCAAAATTGCTTGCCATGCTAACAAACTAATTATTCCATGAAATCTTGTTCCTTCAAATATAATTGTGATTAGGGTTAAGAGGTTTGGTTAACGGCCACAACAATGGTAACTAAGCAAAATGCCTAGTTTTAACAAAGTTGATGAAAAACCTAGATTGAACAGTACATTGGGTGTGATGGAAATCTTGTGGTAGGAAACCTATTTCCTAACTTGACTATGTATTACATAAATAAGTAGTACATGGGAGATAATAGTAATATGTACTAGATGGGTGAATAATACATTTAAGAATGTGAATAATCCCCACATGGACCTAGTGAAGAAAGAAAAAAGACCATATCATCCCTTGTACTTGGGTAAAACTATCATAAGGGTTAGTTACCTTGGATGATCTAAAATGGAAAAAGGAAGATTCTACTCGAATGAAGGAAAAACTTCCTCCCAAGGATTGCATTCAAGATGAAAAGAAGATGGGTTTATAAACCCCTTTGGATGGGGGGATTCCATTTCACCATGATTGGAAGGGAAATGGATAGATGGATCTTTTCATCAAGTTCATTGGTTTTTAGAGCTAAGGAGATCATTGATTGGTGGAAATTTGAGAAAGAAAGATTTCTCTTTATTTTCATTGGCCAAGGAAAGGAAGTTCAAGGAGCGGTCTTACAAGTGACTCTTTGAATCTATATCTCTTGCTTGTGTTGAAGGAAAGGGACTTGTGACTTGGAAAGGAGTTTTGGTAAAGAAGAGGTGTTGGATTGAGGAGGAGAGAATGTTACACATAGAACAAGTTTTCTTTTCCTTAGATGTAGTTTTTAGATATTTTGTTCTAAATTCAAGAAATCTTGATTGTAGCAATGGATTTGCTTAGGAATTGATGTTAAATAATACTCAATGCATTTTCACACAAAAGTTTAGTCTCATCAAACTTTCTATTGGAGAGATATAATTGTTAGAATTAGAGAGGGGATTGTTATAACTCCAACTTAGATGTAATCTTTGGATATTTTGTTCTCAATCCAAGATTTCTTAACTATAACAGTGGATTCATTTAGAAATAAACACAATGTTAGATTAGTGCTTATGGCATGTTCACAGAAAATTTTAACCTCATCAAACTTTTTGTTGGAAAGATATAATTGTTGGAAGTAGAGAAGGTCTATTGTGAATCCAATTTAGATTTAGTAACTTGGGGGTTGGATGTTCCAATCACCACTATGGTGCAAAGGTTGAACCATGGGAACATAAACACCTAATCTTTAACTTTCAAACAAACCTAATATTGATGGTTTTGGATGGGTGAAGTGAAGTTGATGTTCATTGGAAATAAAAGAGTCAATTTGATGTATCACAACAATTTGCAAATGAGTGAACTTTTACTTGACCTTAATTAAGTTATTATTTTGTGACAAACCTCATTCATACCATTGTAAATGTATGCAATTACTTTTTTACCAAAATCATTGGATTACAAATGCAATCTAATGACTCATTAAATATCAATCACTCAACCATAGTCCACTGTGAACCTATTGTGAGATATTTATAAGACTTAAGGAGAGTGTGTAAATCACTCGCATACTACTCAAATGGTGGAGCTACATGATGTAGCAAAGGTTTATGCAATGGGTCAATAGTCAATGGTTCTCTACTGCATGCATGAGGATAGGGCTTCATTAAGGTTTCATAGAAGGTGTGAAGGTCAGATGGCTCAAGTGGGTGTGACCTAGGTCACCAAAGGGCTGCAGAAAACAAAGTTTTGGTTGTACTGTGGAGTGATAGGAACAATGGACTTTGATCTTGGGAGATACATGTGGAAAAGTGGGGAAGACCTGTTTGATTACTCCTTTGCATTGGGTTGCAAACTGTTGAGAGCCAGTTGGCCCAAGACAAATATGGTGGGAAAGAGGTGGGCTAATTTCCTGCCACCTAGTTTCAAGGTGAGATGGATGAATACTTGGCACAAACAAAGGAGCCAAAAAGAAGCCCACTTCACTTGGGCTGTTTGGAATGAAGTTGTCGTAGTGAATGCTTGGACAGCCAAAACATATTGCACTAAGTCTCAAGGCTGCTAGCTACGTGAGGAAAAGGAGGAATCAATTGTGCACAGAGTTTGGGATTGTATTCATGTCCGTAGAGCATGGGAATTTACCAACAAAATTATCAATTGGGTGGTTTATGGATCCTGCATGTCCAGGTACACTGTTCCAATGCAGCATTTTCACTGCTATGGAACTGAGGCAGTTTCACAAAGTGGGTGTGTTGTACGAGGTATCATATTTAGGGTGATCTGGATTGAGAGGAACGATGAAATTTTTAATGACCAAAAATGGCACCCTCAAAAAGTCTAGAGCGTCATTTGGAAAAGTTTACTAGAATATAGTAGAGTAGCGTGGGGGAGATGTCTTTGGATGACGAGGAAATCTCTGGATGCTGAGCACCAGTATTTGAGGTCTTGTGACAAAATTTGGTGCAGGCAGCAAGTTCTTTGCAAGAGAGATGGGATGGATATTAGGTGGTTTTTTGATGACCCCCAAATGGGTTTCATTAGCTAGTGGTTTGGTCGGGTGCCTTCAGCGCTCTTCACAGTGGCGGGTGTTCTTTCCCTCTTTGCAATGAATTTCTTCATTTGTGTCATTTGAAAGAATAAAATTGGATAAAGGTTCTAGGGTTTAGGGTTTAATTTAACCCTAAATTGTAAACCCTACAAACCAATTTTCATATCTTGAGTTTGCCCTATTTTGAAATGGGTTCACACTTGGGCCAACAACAGAAGGCACACTAGTATAGATTGAAATAATGTTGCAATACCACACATGGGCCAATCATGGTGACCAACCAATACTAATCAACTTTTGTCCAATCACTTTGGCCAGATAACAATTTTTATTTTTTTTCCTTGAAGGCTTTTGAAACCTATGTCATTTGTGGGAGCAAATGTGTGGGAGCATTTTCATTTTCACACCACTAAGGGCCCATGAAACTTCATCTAAAAAGTGATGTACAAACCATTTTAACTTTGATGCTGCATCTACTATAAAGTTGGGTGCAAAGCTTGAAGTGAAGTTGTGATTTTTTTCATCCTTATTCTCTCATTGTTTCATTGTAACTTTCAATACCTTTGGGCAATATTAAGCAAAATGCACAAGTAATGTCCTACAGACCTGTCTGCAAATAGCTATTACACTTCGAATTGTTAGTTCGCTCAAGTTAATTAATAAAACAAATTCAGACCACCAAGTTCAGCAATCCCATTGGCCTGAAAAAAAATCTCTTGAGGCCTACAAACAACCCTATTTTGATGAACATTGAAAATACTGATCTCTTTCTATCGTTTCCATTGGTTCTCTAGAATTCTCACAAACCTACCAAAGCCTGTTACACATTTGATAGTTGGTTCACTCAAGATAAATAAGAACAAAATTCAGACCATCAAACCCTAAACCCAGCAATTTCATTGGCCATCACATTTTGTGTGCCACCTACATAAAAACCTATTCGACACCCTCCACATGTTAGGGTGGCTTCACACTAGACCTACGCCACAGGGAGCGATTTCATAAATCTCAAGAATAGGCTAAGTCCTATGCGAATTAAGCCCTAACAGCACAATAAAGATTATTATTTTTGAACATTGGAACAATTATTATTTTTGACCTGGGAATTGGGTTTCTATTGCGCTTAACCCAACTCCTTGCCCATGGAGCCAAAAGTATAGCCATATATAGGTCTCCCACTCATGGTTGGGACTTGTAAATTGAGCCTTATTGTGAAGGACTTGATCCTTGTTTGGAGTTCTAGGTCACTCAAATCGCAGGATTGAATGTAGACTTATAAATTGGGCCCTAGTGTGAAGCACCCCCAAGTATACTAATACTATAAGCCTTGTCTGTATACAGATAGGGTTCACCATAACAAGTTTGGTCAATAAACAACCAGGAAAAGACATGTTACAAATAAGGGTAGAAAGAGGCAATGAGAATTAAGGCAGTAGAAAAAGGGGATTGGGGGAATTGAGTTGGGTGCATCAAACAAACAAAATAAAACATTGATCAATACACATATTTTCGAAAAAAAGGTTAGGTGACAGTTACCTTCAAATACCGTTAGCTGAAGGTGGCATCCAATATAATGTATCAAAAGGGCAGAAGACCACTACTACAGGACATTCAAGTGTCTCACCAGTAATGTGAAAAAGGCTATAGTACTTGCTGAGAACCTTTTTTTCTTTTTTCTGGGACACAAAGGAGCTGAGAACCTTTCTCCTTTCATTTCACAAGTCATGAATGGGAGCCTGGAGGATACTTGTAGATAGGGTCCATAGTGCATGAACATGGTGTGGAGTGCCTGCTTCAAATAATAGCCAGTTTCATTACAACGCTCATCATACATGGGAATATGTGGTGTAGCTTGTAGAGGCCACTCTTGAAGAAGGTGGGAGGAATGTTGTTGTTTATGGATGATTGTGCACTGAAATCATACCCTTACATTCATGTGACATGTCCCTAACCAGTCACACCATCTGCTGTTGTCACTATCCTGTGGACCAGTTTCAGGGATTCTCATTTTATCCAGCTTTTGTCACGTACATACATGATTATGGGAAGAATGGGTTATGTGAGTTTTCATTCCCTTGGCCTTTTGTAAGTACACACATGATTATGGGAAGAATGGGTTATATTGCAACATTAAAGCACCAGAAGAAAATTTTTAGTGTGTTTTGATTATCAAACACAATGTTTCTTTCACTAAGGGTGGGGGTGTTTTGAAAAGTTGAATTTCCACCCTGGTAGGCATTTCCTTTTTTTTTCCACTTTTGCAATGATACCTAGTGGATATTGATACTTGGGTTACCAAGTTACTGGGGATGATTTTGGTCCAGTTCCAAAGAAGCTAACTAGAACCAGCTTCGGAGGTGTTGATTCTGAAACCTGGTGGGAATTGACCTCCCCCCCCCCTCTCCCCACCTTTCTGGCATTGAAGCTAATTGGAAGTGGACTTGAGGTTCAGTTCCAATCTGGTTTGAGAACTGAAATCACACTGAAATTTTGAAAAAAATTTGATTTCAATTTCAAATCTCTTGTGGTTTTTAGTTAGATTTAAACCTTGCAAATCAAAAAGTGAAAGCTCTTACTCATTGAATTGTCTCAATATTGAGACAAAAGTATTATCTCAGATTATCTTATTGATTTTTTTTTCTCATATCCAAGAAAGGTTTTTTTTACTTTTGTGAGCTAGGTTATTTAACAACCATCCGAAAGAGGACCTAATCAAATTTGGCCACCTACTAAAGGACCCACATTGAACTAGCACCCACATCGGTACTTTCATCTTTTTAAACAAGGGCTTTTAATGACCATATTGAGCTCAAAAAAGTTAGATTCGAACTCAAAGACCTTGATTTAGTTCAAGCAAGGAAATAGTTGTAATATTTAGAAATAATTTAATTGGATTTTGGGATTTTTACCACGGCACCAATTACCAATGTGGGTGTTGATTCACCCAGGGCCCTACCAAAGAGGATCTAAAAATAATATAGTGGTCTTTCTAAGAATAAAAGTTTGAGATTTCACTTTTAATATTGTTGTTTTTTATATTTTGGACCTTGGAACATCTAGTGTAGTTTAAAGAGTAAAATTGGCTATATATTTAATATTAATTTGACATTTTCAAAAAAAAATTATAATCTTTTTCTTCTTGAGTTCAAAGTTTTGCATTGAAATTTTTGATGTTTTTCATATTGGACCCAAAACTGAAAGTTATGGAATAACAAACTGAAACTAACCTAACTGGAGAATTAAAAAAGAACTGAAACCAGAACCACCCCTAATTCTAAAAATCAAAATCAAGTGAATGCAAAGAACCACAACCGAACCGAAACTGGTGCCTTGAAAATTTAGGACCTAGAGGTTCCTCCTAGAACCCAGGAACTGGCCAAAACTAGTGGATACCCCCCCCAATACCAGGAAAAAATCATTCTGGTGATTTATGCCGGTTAACACCCTCGGAACAAGGTGTTCCTCAAATAAGGGTGAGGCAGGGCGGGAACTTATTTCAGGAACACTGCACTTGTGGGGGCATTACACTACTCCGAAAACATCGAGTTTGAATTTCAGTCGACCCAATAATGATCTGTAATTTCAATCCAGAAAGTTCAACTTTGGAAAACTCTTTCTGCACAGTAATGTTACCCCTAAAGTCAGGCGATTAGGGGCGAGAACGGCCAGTTTTGACTTAATAAGGCATCAAACGCGTAACTGGGAACGAAATTTTACAAAATGAACAAACTGGGACACGAACTAGTTTTCACCAATTTTGGTGGCAAACTGAGTTTCATCCCCTCTTTCCTTTTACCTGAGCGCCTCCACTGATGCTACATAGATTTTCACTGCTCCTTCCTGTACAACTACTATAATTACTCTCGAACCTTGTGCATTAAATGCTGAGTTTCAGCATTTCGTACTGAGATTTAATCAAATTTCCTCACTTGGCGGATACCACTGAAAGAGGGGATATGGGGTGAAAGAGAGGGTGACTTTACCGATAACTTTAGTGTGTATGGAATATTATTTCTTCATTTTCTGGCCACGTTTGGATTACGAATCTACCATACAATTCAAACCCGTCTGGAATGATAACATTTAAAGTTTGGCAAAACAACCTATTAGAAAAATGAATGGAGACAGAAACATCACAATTGGATTGCAGTATGATTTCCTTTGCCACATATATATAGTACTGGAAGGATATCAAGAACATTTTGGCATTTTCTTGTATAGTTGCCTCAAAATAAGTTGTCAGTGATTATCCTGTTGTTGCTACCAGAATGTACACTTGATTGAATGTTTTAGCTCTTGTCGTTGTATTGTGGGTCCTTGGCCTTGTGAACTTAAAAGGAATCAAAATCTAACGTATTTGGCTAAATGATATTTCAAGATATCAGAAGCTTATGACCATCAAAACATACACTCAATTCCATTCTTAACGCTTTCGCTTGGCCTTGTGAACTTGTGGAATAAGGTACCTACCTGAAAGGTATCTGTTCTTTGAAGATATCAGAAGTTGTCTCATACCACCTGCTTCTTTCCTTTCCTTGCAGACAAGTTGAGGCCAGCAGTGGCCAGTCATTCTTTTCCACCCAGCCCCCCCACCCACCACCTTGTACATGCATGGAACACATGTTTTACCACACTTGGAAGCCATTGAGTTACTGACTTGTTTGAAGCAGGCCCTCCTTCTAAATGGAAAATTTCAGCCTAGAAACAGGTACTATATCAACAACCAATTCAAAGGAAAGGTGTACTGAACTCTTAAGTATGTTTGTATTTACTATTTACCAGTGTTGGTCTGATATGTAAGGTTTGGTCAGATACGAATAAGGGTATACACTATGCGCCCTGGTAAGTCGAACCTTTGTTCTTTTGATATAGAATTTGGTTATCTTGAGGAATACCCTGGTTTCTTAAGAGCCTCTGTTGAAGCTACTGTGATGAAATTTTTGGGATGATAACCTAACTGGATGATATGTCACATCAATTGTCGAAATCAAAATATGACAAAAAATTGGTGGTTGATGGTGATGGAAGGAAGGAGTGGGTTTCTATTTTTTTGTGCTTTGTTCTTTTGCAAGTTATGATTGGTGGCACTTGATCTTTTTATGGCTTCTTTTATGGGTAAGCTTTGTGTGGTGTGTTGTTGCTACCTTGATTTTTTTTGTTGGATGTCAATCAAGAGCGGGAGGAGGTTGGAGTTCAAGTATTAAGGACTTCGGCAATTCTTGGCAATTAAATATTCTAAGCTTCTATGTTTGAGAGGAGTTCAACCATATTTGTGTTTTTCCAAGCTTTTTAGGAGAAGGGATGAATGCCTTAAAATGGTTATATAGTCTTCCAATTTGAGGTTATGCAAGTTCCATTGTACCACTTACCTCTAATGGAGAAGTAATCTTGAACCAAATTTAGGGGTCTATGATTGGGGGGATGATGAGAAGCACTAGGGATTTCGAGACGACAAGTTTGGCAAAATAGATGTGTGTGTGGGAAGTTATCTTGAGTGACTTGGAGTTTTTGCATGTATCAAGGAAGAGATCACCCAACCTCCAAATGTGTTCAATGTTTCTACTATCCGCAGGTTTCATTGGGGATTCTAGAAGGGGAACAATGGGCTACATTTGTACAATTTCTTGAAGTTGCATATTGTCAATGTTGTATCCTGCCATTTTGTTTGTTTGATTATCCTCATCATCATTGGGAACTATTGGTTTTCATTTTGTTTCTAGGTCTTTGTTTTCATTTGTGTGTGCAAATATGGGTGCGAATG
>Ga0116230_10005369_pt1 | contig 12576 bp, 9 predicted proteins | sample S1TSphfallax_3_FD_88678 | JGI IMG/M metagenome (GOLD analysis project Ga0116230, IMG submission 88678) | Host-associated microbial communities from peat moss isolated from Minnesota, USA - S1T2_Fd - Sphagnum fallax MG | ecosystem: Host-associated > Plants > Peat moss > Unclassified | place: USA...
ATGACCAGCTATCGTTACTTCGATTTCTTCCAGAACACGACAAATCAGACCGACATCGGCGGCTTGCTGGGCGGTTCCTTGGGGCAGCAGGTGGCCACCGCGCCGCGCGTCCAAAAACCCAGCTATTGGGTGGCGGGTTTGACCACCATCATTAATCCCACCACCACCAACGACGTTCACTTCAGCTTCCTGCGCAACTTCTGGCAGTGGGGCACAGACGGCGCACCGCCGCAAATTGCGGGCCTGGGCGGCGCGGTGGAAATTGGCGGCGAAACCGCTGGCTTGAATGCGCTGGTTCCCTACAACGTCAACTCGCAAAGCGTTCGCCAGCGCTTCTGGGACGGCCATGACACGCAATACCGGGACGACATCAACATCGTCAAGGGCAATCACCTTCTGCAGTTCGGCGGATCTTATCAGCGCAATTACGATTACCACCAGCGCGACGACAACGGCGCCGGCATTTTCAACAACACCGTTTACCAGGTGGGCGGCGCCACCGGCGGCTTGAACTTCGTTTCCGCTTACCTGCCAACAGGTTTGCCCTCGAATCAGGTCTCAAGCTGGAACAACTTCGCCACTGAAGTGCTGGGCATTGTCAGCCAGCCGCAAACGCTTTACACGCGCGCCGGCAGCAACCTGGCGCTGCAGCCGCTGGGCACCAACCTTTTCGATCAGGTAACAATTCCTTACTACAACATGTACGGCAGCGACAGTTGGAAGGTGAAGAAGAACCTGACGCTGACTTACGGCCTGGGCTATCAGATTGAAATGCCGCCGACCGAAAAGAACGGCAAGCAGGTGATGCTGGTGGATTCCAACGGCGACCAAGTCGGCGCTGAGCAATACTTGAATGCCAAGGAAGCCGCGGCGTTGCAGGGCCAAACCTACAACCCGAATCTGGGCTTCGCCACCATTCGCAACGTCGCCGGGCATCCGAAATATCCGTACAATCCTTTTTATGGCGGCTTGAGCCCGCGCATTTCCTTCGCCTGGACTCCGTTCGGCAAGCAGGACACGGTTATCCGCGGCGGTTACAGCCGCATCTTCGGGCGCTTGAACGGCGTGGCGCAAGTGCTGAATCCGCTGCTGGGCGCAAGCATCGCGCAGCCGGTCTCCTGCATCGGCGCAAGCATTACTGGCGCTTGCCTGGGTTCGGGCGGCGTGACGGAAGCAACCGCTTTCCGCATCGGCACCGACGGCTTGACCGCTCCCCTGCCCGCTGTTTCGCAAACCTTGGCTCAGCCTTATTATCCGGGCGAGTTTGGCAACGCCGCCGCTGGCGACGCCACTGTTCTAGACAAGAACTTTAAGCCCGACCAATCCGACGTGTTTAACTTCACCATCCAGCATCAGATCAACAGCAAGATCTCGTTTGAGGTGGGCTACATCGGCCGCATCATTAAGAACGAATTCCAGTTGGTCAACCTGGATGCCGTGCCCACCATGTACACGCTGAATGGCCAATCGTTCGCCAACGCCTTCGGAACCCTTTACGGCGAAGTGGCTGGCGGCCAATCCGTCCAGGTGCAGCCGTTCTTTGAGGCGGCCATGGGCGGCGCAACATCGGCTTATTGCACCGGCTACTCCAGTTGCACTGCGGCCGTGGCTTCAAAGCAGAAGTCGCAAATCACCGCCACGCAGGTTTATACGCTTTGGACCACGCTTTCCAACACCAGCAGTTGGAAGCTGGGTCGCACCTTGCCGGATTCCGCGCCCGCGCAGACGGCTTCCATCTATGAATCCACCAGCCTGGGCCATAGCAACTACAACGGCACGTTCTTCAGCCTGACCATGAAGGACTGGCACGGCATCACCGCGCGCTCCAACTTTACCTGGAGCCGTTCGCTGGGCGACGTCGGGCTGTCGCAATCCACCAGTTCGACCACGGTCTTGAACCCCTTTAACATCGGGGCGTCCATGTACGGGCCGCAGCCGTTCGACATTCGCTTTGTCTACAACTTGGCCATTGTTTACCAGACCAAGTTCTTCCCCGGCAACAAGCTGCTGCATTACACGCTGGACGGCTGGAGCCTGGCGCCGCTATTCACGGCGCAAAGCGGCGCTCCGCTCGAAGTCAACATTGGATCAGGAACGTCCGATTGCCAGTCGTTCGGCGAATCCAATTGCAGCTCCGACAGCACCTACGAAAACGCCGTCACCATTTCGAAATACACCGGCGGCAACTCGCTGTATGAGAATGTGGCCGGCAACGCGACGACAAAGGTGGGCACTTCGGGCAATCCGGCCACCGGCGGCTCCGGGTTGAACATTTTCTCCGACCCGAACGCCGTCTACAACGAATTCGGCCGCCTGGTGCTGGGCGTCAACACCAACAGCAACGGCGCCGGCATTCTGCGCAACTTCCCCACCTGGAATTTGGACATGCAGGTTTCCAAGGACTTCCATGTTCCCAAGCACGAAGGAATCGGGCTGACGTTCAATGCCCAGTTCCTGAACATGCTGAACCACTTCCAGGCCGGCACGCCTTCGCTGAACATCGACAGCCCGACCACTTGGGGTGTGGTGACCAGCCAGGCGAACACGCCCCGGCAGATGGAGTTTGGTTTGCGCTTGCACTTCTAACGCTGTATCGCCCCGTGTACGGTAAGCATCCGTACACGGGGCGTGCTATTTTGAGTCAAGATGGCAAGCGTACAAACTCGCAAACCTCAAAAGCGAACAGCTCCGTCTCGTTCTTATCGCTTCGACGCCCGGCTGAATGAAAATCAGAAGCTGCTCATCCAGAAGGCAGCTGATCTGGAAGGGAGGAGTCTAACCGACTTCGTCCTCAATAGTGCTGAGTCGGCGGCGACACGGACGATTCAGGAACGCACAATGACCGTTCTGAGCGCGCGTGATTCAGAGGCCTTTGTGCAAATGCTTCAGGACCCGCCTGCGCCCAGCCGCGTCCTGAGGAACGCTGCCAAACGTTACAAGAAGCTTTTGGGCCTTTAGGTGCGGCCAGCGCCGATTGCGCCATTCCGAGTCGAGGCGTCGAACGAGCACCATGATCGCAGCGCCTTTTCGAGCGGCGTTGCCGATCTCGACCGATATTTTCAAACTCAGGCCAGCCAAGACGCACGACGGAAGGTGGCGGCTACCTTCGTGCTCATCAGCGACAAAACCGGCATCGTCGGCTTCTACACACTCTCCGCGCATAGCATTCGCCTCTCGGAGTTGCCAGATGCAGTTGCGAAGAGACTGCCAAAATATCCCGCCATCCCTGTTACTCTGTTAGGCAGGCTGGCGGTCGGCCTCACGCATCAGGGACAGAAGTTAGGCCAGTTTTTGCTCCTGGATGCCCTGCGTCGCAGCCTGGAGAATACAAAGCAAATCGGGTCCGTGGGCGTAGTCGTAGATGCGCTTAATGAAACAGCGTCCAGGTTCTATCTTCACCATGATTTCACTCCGCTGCCGGGCTATGACCGCAAGCTCTTTCTGCCCATGTCAACGATTAGTAAGCTGATTGGCGAATCGTTGGGGGCCAAGTGAACAAGAAAAATCAGCTTTTAGCCGGAAAACTCCGTACCACCGCTGTTTTACAATCACCTAGCATGCGAGACGGCAAGCCACAAGAGAGCCTTCCCCAACCCCAAGTGCAAATCCCCAATAGGCTCTCTTGCGGTTCTCGCTTTACCGCTGGCAACCTTGTACCTCCACCGTTCGTCAGACGGATTGGTGGCAGCACTGAAACGTAACTCTTCCATGGGAAACCTGTTTGCACTCCCGAATATCGCTGCGAACGCCGATTATCTTGAGGACACCTCACCCCTGCGGCTTGTGATGGAGTATTACGACCGGGAGCATGCTCCTCTGGTCCGCTATCTCTGCTTCCTCAACGTCAATCCCGAAACAGCCAAGGAAATCGTCCAGGATTGCTTCGTTAAGCTGCATGAGCACCTGGAGGGCAAGGGCGACACCACCAACCTGCGCGCGTGGCTCTACCGTGTCGCGCATAACCTGGCCCGAAATTCGCAGCTTTCGGCGCGCGCCCGCAAGACTGAGTCGCTGACAGGCGTTACTCCGCAGAAGGAAGCCGCCTCGTCGGACTTGTCGGCGGAAGAACGGCTTTTGGAGGCCGAACGGATGCGGCTGCTGCGCGAGGGCATTACCCGGCTGCCGGAGGCGCAGAAACAGGCGCTGGTGCTCCGTTCGCAAGGCTTGAAGTACAGAGAAATTGCGCAGGCGCTGGGGTTATCCACCTCCACGGTTGCGGAGAATATTCAACGCGGCATGGATGCCCTAAAGAAGATTGTTGCCTGAGAGGCGAATGAAATGAACACCCAGATTAATCATCTTTCGCAAGACCTGATTCTCCGAATGCTGGACGATGAGCTGCCGACTGCGGCGCGGCTGGAGTGCGAAAATCATCTGGCCGCGTGTGAGCCTTGCCGCCAGGAAGTGGCTTCCCTGCACGATTTCTCCCTGCAGATTGAAAGCGCGGTGCATTCCACGGAGATGCCGGATATGAGCGCCGTCCGGCAGGAACTGCAAATGCGGCTGGAGCCATCTCCGGCGTCTGCTCCGAATCCGGGAAAGATCATGCGCCGTTTTGGCTGGGGCATGGGCATTGCGGCCACGCTGGCGTTCGGAATTCTGCTGGCGCCCCGGCACGACTTGTCTCCGCAGCCTGAGCTGACCGCCGAGACGCAAGTTTCCTCCTCACCGCAAACGGCCGCCATTGAGGTGGACGGCGAAACCTTTTCGCCTGTTCCCTACTCCAACTCCGACTTGTCGACTGCCGCTCCGCACATTGTTCAAATGCAGGTTCCGGTCTCTTCCCTGGCTGATATTGGGATTGTTCTTGAGCCTGTCACAAACCGCGCATCCGACACGGTTCCCGAAGCGGAGCGTTCGGTGCTGGCGGATGTTCTGGTGGGCGCGGACGGCCAGCCGCGCGGCGTGCATGTTCTCGGCTTCGAATAATTTAATCAAATTCAGCCGTGTTTTTGGCAAGCTGACTTGTTAATAGAGCAGACAGAGATTGCAAGTCAAGATTTGTTAAGAACTCAGAAAGAAGATGCTATGAAGATTAAAGCGGTCAGTTTTGCTTTGCTCCTTGGCGGTTTAGTGTTATCCAGTCAGGCTGGGTTTGGCCAGGGCCCGGGCCCCGGTCGTCCTGGTCCCGGTCCGCGCGGAATGGGCCGCGGCATGCATGCCGGCAAGATTGTCACTGGCGCTCCGTACTCCGCGACAGTCACGAATACGACAACCAAGACCCTGGCTGACGGCAACGTGATCCAGCACACCACCACCGGCACCGTGGCGCGCGACAGCCAGGGCCGGACGTATTCCCAGGAAACTATTACCGGCATGTTTGGACAATCGGGAACCAAGGTGATGACTTTTATCTCCGATCCGGTTGCCGGCTATGTCTATACCCTCGATGCCGACACGAAGACAGCGATTCGTCGGCCGCTGCACACTCCCGGCGAACATATGCCAAGCACGGAGAGCGGCAGCACACGCCGATTTAGTAACAATGCGGCTGAGGCAGGCGGCGCGAATCATCCCAATGTGGTGACCGCAGATCTGGGTTCGCAAGTGGTCAATGGCGTGACCGCGACGGGTAAAACGATGACTCACACGATTCCGGCCGGCCAGATGGGCAATGAGAAGCCGATTGTGTCCACGACCGAAACCTGGTATTCACCGGACCTGCATGTGGTCATCTCTTCCAAGCGCACGGACCCGCGCGAAGGCACTTCGGCTTACGCGCTGACCAATATTACGCGCACCGAGCCGAGCGCGGCGCTCTTCACCGTGCCGTCCGATTACACGGTGAAAGATGCCCCCTCTTACGGCGGCCGGCACTAAGTTCTAAAATTGACTCCCCTGCACTCAAAACGGCCCGGAAGCGTGACAGCTTTCGGGCCCATTTTTTTGGCCGTCACGCGCTGGTGGTCTTGATTTGCTTGGCCGAGACCGCTTCCTTAAAGGCCGCGAAATCGGCCTTCACCTGCTTGGCATAGGCGCGGGCGAACTTCACAATGGCCTTCTCCACTTTTTCTCCGTCGCCCAGGTATCCGGTGATTGCCAGGGCGTCGCCGGAGCGGGCATGGCCACGCGCCAGTAATTCACCCGCCACCTGCGCCAGGCTGCTGAGCCCTTTGCCCTTCATGTTTTCAATGTCCAGGCTGCCTTTGTGATCGTTCAACTGGCGGACCAGAAAATCGAACTTGCCGATGGTGGTCCAGCCCAGCAGCAGATCCGAGAGCGGCTGAATGCGGTGCTGGCCTTCCACGACGCGCTGGCCTTGGTTGGAGAACTTCGGAAGTTTCAGGTAGGGCGCGTAGGTGGAGAGCACTTCCTGCTTGATCTGCAGGAACAAGGCGTCTTCGGCGTTGCGGCCTTCCATCAGCACCACATAATCGCGCAGGCCGACGCTGCCGGTGCCGACAATTTTGAAGGCGACATCCACCGGGCGGTAGAAATCGAGGAAATGCAGGCGCTCCGGTGGCAGGCTCTTGCGGTACTCCTTCAGCGACTTCAAAACGGCGGCGGCGTCCTTTGCGGGAACGGGCCATTCGCCGGGAACGCGCTTGAACTTGTATTCGCCCTTGACCTTGGCGGCGTATTTGGCCAGCAGATCCTGCGGCTTCGAGCGTTCGGCCTGCTGAAAGGCGGCGCTGATGGGCTGGGAATCGCCCGCCCGGTGAATGATGTGCCGCGCGGCCACCAGCGTCGGCTGGCTGGCGAGCGTGATCATGGTCTGGCAGTAGTGATGGATAAAGTCATGCACTGCCGCCTCGCAGCCCGCTTCATCGTGCTGGCATTCCGACCCGGCCAGAACAATGCTGGTGGCCATGCGCTTGACGTCCCATTCCCAGGGGCCGCTGGCGGTCTCGTCAAAGTCGTTGATGTCGAAAACGATGCGGCCATCGGGCGAGGCGAAGCAGCCCAGGTTTTGCAAATGGGCATCGCCGCAAAGCTGCACGTTGAGCTTGGTGCGCGGCAGGGCGGCCAAATCCTTGGCCATGATGCCGACCGAGCCGCGATAGAAGGCAAAGGCGTTGGGCAGCATGCGGCCATACTTGACGGGCAGCAGATCGGCAACGCGATCTGTCTCGGCTTCGCGCAGCGTGGCAATGGGATCCGGGCGCTTTTTCGGGGGGTCAAATTCGCCCAGCGCTTTGTACGGCACGCGTTTGATCTGATCTTCGCCGCTTTGGAGACGTGCGTTCTTCATGGACTGATTCTATTGGAGTTGGCGGCGCGTGTCATCCAGCGCCTGTTTCAGGCCAACAGCGAACAGCGAATTCGGCGCGTGCCGGGAGTAGCTGTCGTAAGAAGCGGCGAGATAGGGCAGCGCTTCGGCGTAGCGGTGCTGGGCCACCAGCGCGAGGCCAATGGTGCGGCGGGCTTCGGCGGTTTCAGAACGGTTGGGGTCTTCGCCGACCAGAGCCAGCATTTCGCGGGCGAGCGCCTCGGCGCGCTTGGGCTGGCCGGCGTGTTCGTAAGCCAGCGCCAGCGGACCTAAGATGTCGGTGAGATAGACGGCATTGCGCCCGGCATAGGTTTTGCGGGCCAATTGCAGCCCCGCTTCCAGCTTGTCGATGGCTTCGGGCGCATGGTTGGTCCAGACGAGGGCGTAGCCCCATTGGCCCAGGACGGACAGTGACAGATCGTAGCCGGCGCCGAGGCAGACGGAAGTTTGTTCGTAGGTCTGGCGCAGCAACTGTTCGGCGTCATTCACGCGGCGCTGGGCGCGATAGATTCGGGCCAGAGCGATGGCGGGCAAGGCGACCTGGCAGACCTTGATGGGCAGGGATTGGTAGAGCGCGATGGATTCGCGCGCGGCCTTCTCGGTGGCGGCGTTGCGGTCTTTCTCGCTGAGCGCGGCGGACGTGGTGTAAGCCCAGGCAAGCGTGCCTTCCAGGTAAGCGCGGTCGAAGGCGGGCAGGTTCGCCTTATCCGCGATGGCGTTGGCCTGTTCCAGCAGATGGATGCCGTCGGCGGCGGCTTGATGCGACAGCACCAGGGTGTAACCCAACTGGTGCAAGGCTTCGGCTTTGGAACGGGGCGAGACGCCCGGCTGGCCGGATTTCGAAACGGCTTCGCGCCCCAGGCTGGTGGCGCGGGCGGCGTCGCCGTTGTCGAAATAGAGGGCGGTGAGATAGGCGAGGGATTCCACTTCGGTGTTGATATCGCCGGCCGCGCGGGCATCGGCGAGGGCGCGCTCGAAGGCGGGGATGGAGTCTTTCAGGTTGCCGCTGTCGTGGGTGGAGACGGCGAGTGACTCCTCGATTTCAGAAAGCTGGCGGCGGTCGGGGGCGAGCAGCGGGGCCATTTTCAGCCCCAGGGCCAGGAAGTCATTCAGCGAGCTGACCTGCTTGCCGGCATAGTTGGAGTTGGCCAGCCGGAAGAGCTGGCTCATGAAGGTTTGGGTGCGGGCGGCGCGGGCCGATTCTCCGGCTGCGCGGCGCTGGGCGGCAAACGCATAGACGATGCTGGCCACCAAAAGCAGCATGAGCAGAGCCCAGACGGCGACACCGCGGCGGTGGCGGCGCACAAACTTGCCCAGCCAGTAGAGAGTGGTTTGGGGCCGCGCCAGAATGGGCTGCTGGTGGAGATAGCGGTCCACATCGCCGGCCAGGGCGCTGACGGAGGAGTAGCGCGCCTGCGGCTGATTGGCGAGGGCTTTCTGAACGATGGTGGAGAGGTCGGACGGGAAGGTGGCGTCCAAGCGCGGGGCGGGTTTGTCTTCGAGAGCGTTCTCAATGATGGTGGCGATGGAGGAGTCACCGGCGGGCCTGCGTCCGGTGAGCAGTTCATAGAGGATGACGCCCAGCGAATAGACGTCGCAGGCGGTGGTGACGGCTTCGTTGCGCAAGTGCTCGGGGCTGGCGTAAGAAGGCGTGGCGGAATAGGTGCTGGTGAAGCGGCCATCGAGGGAGAGGAGCTTGGAGGTGCCGAAGTCGAGGAGTTTGGGCGAGCCTTCTTGCGTGACCAGGATGTTGGAGGGCTTCAGATCCAGATGGACGATCAGGCTGCGGTGGGCGTAGTCGACGGCGGCGCAGACTTCCAGGAACAGGCGCAGGCGCTGGTCGACGGTGAGGCGGTTTTCGGCGCAGTAAACGTCCAGCGGCTTGCCGTCGACAAATTCCATGACCAGGTATTGCTGGCCGTTTTCGCCGACGCCGGCGTCGAGCATGCGGGTGATGTGGGGATGGTCGAGCGAGGCGAGGATGTGCTGCTCGCGGTGAAAGCGGTCCATGAAGGACGGACCGGCCGCGTGCGGGGCGAGCACTTTGAGGGCGGCGCGCTGGCGGAGACCGGCGACGTCGCGTTCGACCAGATAGACGGTGCCCATGCCGCCGGAACCGATGCAGCGGATAAGGGTGTAGGGGCCGATGTGCCGGGCGGGTTCGGGAGTTTTGCTGGCGGGCGGGTGGGCGATGCGGTCGCTGGCGCGCAGCATGGAGAGGACTTGATCGCGAAGGCCTTGGTCGGGGCAATGAGCGGCGAGGAATTGCTCGCGGTCGGCGGGGGCGGCTTCTTCAGCCAGGTGGAAGAGTTCCTGGAGACGATCCCATTGGTCTGTGGTCATGCGGGATGGAGTTTATTGTAGAGCCAGCTTCGGGCGAATTTCAGGTCGCGGTCGACGGTGGCTTTGGAGACGGCCAGGAGTTCGGCGGTTTCGTCGGCGGTGAAGCCGAGGAAGTAGCGCAGCTCCAGCATGCGGCATTTTCGGGAATCGAGCTGGTCCAGTTCGGTCAGGACGCGGTCGAGGTCGATCATTTCCGGGCTCGAGCCGTCGACGGAGGCGAGATCTTCCGTTAGCTGAACGGGCAAGCCGCCGTTGCGCTTGAGGCGGCTTTCCTGGCGGGCCTGGTCGAGAAGGACGCGGCGCATGAGGCGGGCGGCGAAGCTGTAGAAGTGGCTGCGATCTTCGATCTTGAGGTTTTGGTTGCGCAGCAGCCTGAGGTAGAGTTCGTTGACCAGGACGGTGGGCTGGAGGATGTTTTCGGGCTTTTCGCCGCGAAAGAGGCTGCGGGCGATTTGCTTGAGCTGCGGGTAGACGAGCGCGAACAGGCCTTCCAGAGCATTCGGGTCTCCGCCTTCCCATTGGCGAAGCAGCAGCGTGATGTCGCCATCGTTAGTCACGGGTCAGGGTGCCGTTGAGCATGCGCCAGATGCCGAGGGGGTTGCCGTCGTGAAGCTGGGCGGGCAGCGCTTCCTGGGGAAAACCCTGGTAACAGACGGGACGGGCGAAGCGGAGGATGGAGGCGGTGCCGACGGAGGTGAATTTGGAATCGGTGGTGGCGGGGTAAGGGCCGCCGTGGTGCATGGCGGTGCCGACTTCGACGCCGGTGGGATAGCCGTTGAAGACGATGCGGCCGGCTTTTTCGGTCAGGGTGTCGAGCAAGTCCTTGAAGCCGGGGAGTTCGGCGGGGGTGGCATGGATGGTAGCGGTGAGGTTGCCGCTGAGGGCGCGCGCGGAGGCGAGCAGTTCCGCCGTGGACGGGCACAGGACCAGGATGGTGGAGGGGCCGAAGATTTCGTGCTGGAGCGGGTCGTTTTCAAACCAGGTTTTGGAATCGACGATGATGATTCCCGGCTGGCCTTCGGTGTGCGAGACGTTGGGAGCGGCGGCGGAACGGTGGGCGGAGACGCCGGCGACGGAGGCGGCTTTCTGAAAGTGGTCTTCAAAGGCCTTGGCGATTCCTGGCGTGAGCATGGTGCCGGGAAGGCCGTGGGTGAAGTGCTCGCCGAGTTTTTTGAGCAGCACGGGCAGGCCTTCGCCTTCGACCACGAAGACGAGCCCGGGACAGGTGCAGAACTGGCCGGAGCCGGCGGTGACGGATTTGAACAGCCCTTCGGCGATGCTTTCGGCGCGCTCGGCTAAGGCTTCGGGCAGGATGAAGATGGGATTGACGCTGCCCATTTCGGCGAAAACGGGGATGGGGATGGGGCGTTTGGCGGCGGCGTCGAAGAGGGCGCGACCGGCGCGCTCGGAGCCGGTGAAGCCGACGGCGGCGATGACGGGATGCTGGACCAGGGCGATGGAAAAGCTGGGCTCGGTGCTTTGCAGGAGGGAAAGGGTGCCTTCGGGCAGGCCGCATTTGGCGACGGCTTTGGCGACGGCGCTGGCGACGAGTTCGGAAGTGCCGGGGTGGGCGGGATGTCCTTTGACAATGACCGGATTGCCGGCCGCCAGCGCGGCTGCGGTGTCGCCGCCGGCGACGGAAAAGGCGAGCGGGAAATTGCTTGCGCCAAAAACGGCGACCGGGCCGATGGCGCGCAGCATGCGGCGCAGATCGGGCCGCGGGACGGGTTTGCGGTCGGGCAGAGCGGTTTCGATGCGGGCGTCGACCCAGGAGCCTTCTTTGACGAGTTCGGCGAACATGGCCAGTTGGTTGGTGGTGCGGGCGCGTTCGCCGGTGAGGCGCACGGTGTCCAGGCCGGATTCAGAGGAAGCGCGTTCGAGAAGTGCGTCGCCGAGGGCGAGGATTTCGTCCTTAACGGCCAGCAGGAATTCCGAGATTCGGGCGGGAGGCAGGTTGCGCAGGATGGGAGCGGCCTGGGCGGCGAGTTGGGTGGCGCGCTTGAGATCTTCCGCCGTGGCCTCATAAAATGCCGGAGCGAGCGGGGCGGCCGCGCGCGGGTTGAAGCCGGAGAAGGTCTTTTCGCCCTGAGCGGAGCGCGAAGAGCCGATGATGCTGGTGCCTAATAATTCCATTGAAGTACTTTCCTTTTGAGACCGCGCTACTGGCGCATTTGTTTCTTGGCAATGACGACGCTGTCGACGGGGTGGAACATATCGTCCAGCCGCGTTCTTTCGAGCACTTTCAGCAAGGCGGGCGTCGCGCCTACCAAGCGTAACGGACAAGAGCGCTGGCAGGCAAATGAATAAACGAGGGTGAGTTCGCCCAAGCCGGCGCTGTCGGCATAGGTGACGTTGGAAACTTGCAGAATGAGGCCCAGGATTTCCGGCTTGACGAGCATTTTGCGCGCGGCTTCGCGCAGGCTGGAGAGAGCGGGCGAAAGCGTCAGCGGGCCGGAGAGTTCCAGAACGGCAAAATTTTCGTCGGACCTGGAGGTAACGATAAATGGCATGGGTTGACTAGCGATTCCCATAGGGCAAATGCCCCTGGATAAGGCTATTATCTACTGTGTTCACCAGAGGCATTATCTTTCTGGTTCTATTTTGAGCCGATTTGGCGGGAAATGTGATGAGTTTTCGGCTTGGCCTGTGGCATGCAGCTTAGGTCAGCAAGCTGAGTGTTACGCAACGGCGGCTGCGGAGGTTCGCCGTTCGCGGAGGCTCTTTTTGCGGGTAGCGGCAGCGAAAAAGGGGACAGACGGCTATCTCCAGGCAGGGATTGGGCGCACTGCGGGTACGCTTTCTGCCGGGACATACTAGTCTGTTCTCTTTTTCTTCGTTTTTCTCAGGTTTTTGGGGGCTTTAGTTTGTCTTCGGCGAGCTTGGCCTTGGCTTCGGCGGCACGAATGGCGAGTTCGTAGAGCTTTTCGCGGTGCTGGAGGGCGCGGATTTTGAATTCGTGCTCGGCTTCTTTGCGGCGCTGCGATTCGAAGCCATTTTTCTCGCGAAGCTGGAGGCTGCGCAGG
>Ga0116230_10005370_pt1 | contig 12572 bp, 11 predicted proteins | sample S1TSphfallax_3_FD_88678 | JGI IMG/M metagenome (GOLD analysis project Ga0116230, IMG submission 88678) | Host-associated microbial communities from peat moss isolated from Minnesota, USA - S1T2_Fd - Sphagnum fallax MG | ecosystem: Host-associated > Plants > Peat moss > Unclassified | place...
AAGGTAGAGCAGTTCTGAGCAACCCTGAAAATACCAATAGGGGAGCTGTTAACCGAAGGGTTGTAGGTTCGAGTCCTACCTCAGGAGCCATAAACTCCACTCCCAACCGTTTGCGTGATTGAAGAAGCAGTGGCCGTTCCAGCTTAGTAGCGCTTGTAGGCTGGATTGAACGCCGGCCTCGGCTGCATATGGATGTAGCTGGCCACGTCGTAGGCCTGCTGCGGCGTCAGGATGCCGGGCCGGGTGTGCGGCATGTTGTGCTGCACGAACGCCGCCATCTTACGTATACCGTTCATGCCGGCGCCGTCGTTGAAGGAGGCCTCACCCCACAACGGTGGAAACTGTGGCGCGTTGCCCTGTCCGTGGTCGCCATGGCAGCCTGCGCACTGCGCCGCGTAGACCGCCTGCCCGCGCACCGGATCCGGCTGCAGATCGGGCAGCTTGATAAGGCCACGGCCCTCGAAGGGCTGGCGTCCCGGTTCGGGCTGCGACAGCCACACGATATAGTCCTTCAGCGCGCGCATCTCCGGCCCGGCGGGGTCCAGCGGCCGCCCATTTTGGCTGCGCACAAAGCACTCCTGGATGCGGTCCTCCAGGCTGATGTCGCGGCCCGCGCGCTCGTTATACATGGGAAACAGCGCCGGCAGCCCCACTACCGGAGAGGCGTAGGGCCGCGTACCGCCGGCCAGATGGCAGCTCTGGCAGCGCACCTTCGCGTTGGTGTAGGCGGAGGCGTAGACCGGCGTCTCATTGAACAACAGCCTGCCCAGGCGGATGCTTTCGCCGAGCGGGCCCGCCGGGATATCCTCATCGCCCGGGGCCTTCCAGGTCATGGCGGCGCGCCCGGCCAGCTCGCTGCGGTAGAACGAGAGGTCGCCGGCGTGCATGCCCGCCAGCACTGCAAACGCGTACACCGAGACGGTGAGCCCAACCACCAGCGCGCAGAGTGCGATCGGCTTGATGTTGGACCTCAATGCTCGCTCCTGTGGGCGCTGTCCTGCTTCGGGTGCAGGCCTTCTGGGCCGAGTATAAGTCCAGGCGGTGCAGTCTCGCGCCTGGCTCCGGTATGATGAGTCATCTTCCGTACCGTCGGCTGCAAATGCCCATACCGCACAGTTTATGCACTGCGACCCTTCGCACCCGAAGATCGCTGTACTGAAGTCACAAGGAGCCCTCCATGCCATTCAAGAAGCTGTTGTCCTGCGCCGCCGTCTTTGCCCTGCTGTTTGGCCTGACCGTAGGCGCCTACGCCCAGGCCCCGCCGGACAAGCCAGCGGCAGAGAAGAACATGAAGCCCTATCGCGTGCTCTTCGCCGTCACTTCGCCGGAGACGGCCGACTGGAACCTCACCATGGGCAACATCCGTAACCTGATCAAGGACCTGCCCAACGCCGAGGTCGAGGTGGTCGCCTACGGCCCCGGCGTCAGCATGGTGGTCAAGCCTTCGCCGGTGGATGAGGCCATCCAGGGCCTGATCGCGCAGCACGTCCGCTTTGTCGCCTGCGAGAACGCCATGCGTGCGCGCCACGTAACCGCGGCCGACCTGCTCACCGGCGTCGGCACCGTGCCCGCCGGCATCGTCGAGGTGGTCACCAAAGAGGCCGAGGGCTGGGTCTACGTCCACGCAGGCCGCTAGGCGGTGAGGGAACAGCAGGTGAAGAACAGGCAGGTGCAGGGAACAGGTAGCAGGCTCGGTACCCGCCTGCCCGACGCGGCGTCGGCCCTGTCGCATGACACCGCCGCAATGGTAGTCTTACCGCCACGCACAGTTGGCTTCATCGTGCCGGCTGCGCGGAGAACTGCTCGCTTGAAGGACCCGCACGCCATGGTCAAGACACATCGCCGCTATCAGGAGGTCGCCGCCCGCATCTCGCGCTACATCGCGGAGAAGGGGCTGGAACCTGGCGCACGTCTGCCCGGTGAGATCGACCTGGCCAAGGTCTGCGGCGTCAGCCGTCCCACCATCCGCGAGGCGATGGTCTCGCTCGAGATCGCCGGCGAACTGGAGATTCGCAGTGGCTCCGGCGCCTACGTCCGCGAGGCCATCAACCCCATGTCGCTGGTGCTGGACTCCGGCCCGGGGCCGTTTGAGCTGTTGCGCGCACGCCTGCTTATCGAAGGTGAGATCGCCGCCGATGCCGCGCTCTATGCCTCCGCCGGCGATTTGGTCAAGATCGAGAAGACGCTGCAGCAGATGCGCCGCCTGGTGCAGACCCGCACCAACGCCCAGGTGAGCGACCGCCAGTTTCATGTCGCCATCGGCGAGGCGGCCAAGAACAGCGTGCTCGCCAGCATCGTCGATGGTCTGTGGGCCGGCATGTTCGCGCCGATGTACCACCGCCTGAGCCAGCGCGCCGGGCTGGACCAGCACCAGGCCGCCGCGCTGGAGGACCACGAGGCCATCTTCGCCGCCATCGCGGAGCGCAATCCCAATGAGGCCCGTCGCGCCATGCGTCGCCACCTGCAGCACGTCGAAGAGCACCTCACCAGCGACGACCCTGTCCCACCGCCGCACGCCCAGCCCCGTGCGTCCCATCTGCGCGGCGCGCAGCTTCGCAACACGGAGGCCCGCAAACCGGCTCCGCGCAGCCGCCGAGCCGCCTCGCTTGCCGAGCATGTGTCCTAGCTGTATCGACAAATAGTTCGTCGGAGCGGGTGTCATTTTGCTAAGACATTTGACCGTAGGCGGCGCGTTTGCCGCCGCAGTGGAGAGACCTGCATTTCTTGTGTGCAGCGGCAAAATGCGGGTTTCTCCACTGCGCGGGACGATGAAGCCGTCCCGCTCCGGTCGAAATGAAAATTCGGTGGGAACTCATAACAGCTTTGGTGCTAACGCTATATGTGGATACTGCCTAAAGAACAACCCAGCCCACTTCACGGACGACCGCGCTCGCTACTTTAAAAACGGCCGCGCTACTTTGCGAAGAGCTGATCTAGGTCCTCAAACGCCTTGAACTCCAGTGCATTGCCGGCGGGGTCGAGGAAGAACATCGTCGATTGCTCACCGACTTCGCCGGCGAAGCGCGTATAGGGCTCGATGATGAACTGGACGCCCGCCGCCTTTACCCGCTCAGCCAGCTCACTCCACTGCCGCTTGGTAAGCACCACGCCGAAGTGCGGCACCGGCACGTCGTGGCCGTCCACCGGATTGCTGTGCGGATTGCTGTCCCGGCTCGCCGGCTTGCAGTGCGCGACGATCTGATGTCCAAAGAGATTGAAGTCGATCCATTGTTCTGAGCTGCGGCCCTCCGGGCAGCCCAGCACGCTGCCATAGAAGTGACGCGCGGCCGCAAGATCGTCGACGGGGAAGGCGATGTGGAAGGGGCGAACGGACATGGCAGGCTCTCGCAATCGAGGAGGCGTCCGCGCCCATAACGCGATGCCTCCGGTGGAATATCCAACAGGATATCCAACCGGAGGCATCTGCGCATGTGCAAGACTACTGGCGGTGGTAAAAGCCGTTGTCGTAGCCGCGCAGGTAGGCGTTGCGGAAGGTGTTCTGGTACTGGCCCAGCGGCCCCAGCGAGGGGTCATAGCCCGGCGTGTCGTGGTAGGCACGGGTGCGCCGCGCGCTGAAGGGGTAGCCGTTGTAGGCATCGCGGCCGCCATCGGTGCGGCCCAGTTGGTAGCCGTTGCGCTCGGCCAGCTGCACGTTCGCCGAAGGCGTGTAGGCCGGCGCTGCCGGGGGCGGCGGAGCATAGTAGTGGTGAGCGCATCCCAGTCCGCTTGCCAGCAAGACGGACGCCGTCGAAAGCAGCACGATCTGTCGAATCTTCATGTCATTTCTCCGGGCCGTTGCTCGGCACACTGGATTCAACGCATACCTGCAGAAAATGTTGCGATGCGCCCTTCGGGGTATATGTCAATCCTGCCTGGAATGATGTATTGGTATACAGGAGTGCGGAGAGGGCAGCGCCATGCAGATCATTCTCGCGGACAATCAGGTCATCTTCCGGACCGGGGTTGCGCGTGTGCTCGCGCAGGAGCACGACATGCAGATCGTCGCTCAGTGCTCCGATCTGGAGCACCTGAAAGACGCGGTCGGCAGCCTGCGCCACTCCATCGTCATCTTTCCCTCCAGCATCTCGACGGACATGGCCTCGCTGCTGGACTGGATCGAGCATGCCGGCAGTCGCTCGATCGTCATCCTCGAGCACGACACTGCGCTTGAGCCCGCCGTCGCGCAGCGTGTCGAAGGCGTCGTACTGCGCTCGGTGGCCGGGCAGCAGCTGGTGGATTGCCTGCATCGTGTCGCCGCCGGCGGCCGCTCCGTGCAGCGCGCCACCGTCAAGACCATGCCCTTGCCCGACCGCGCCGGCGCCCGCGTTCTACAGCAGCTCACCCCCAAGGAGCTGCAGATCGTCGCGCTCGTCTCCGAGGGCTGCAAGAACAAAGAGATCGCCGCCCAGCTCGGCACCAAGGAGCAGGTCGTGAAGAACTACCTGCGCAGTATTTACGACAAGGTCGGCGTCTCCGACCGGCTGGAGCTGGCGCTGTTCACCATCCACCATCGCGCGCTCGCCGAGGCCGTCGAGCAGGTGCGTGTCACGCTCGCCCGCGCCGCCGATGAGGCCGCCCGCACGGCCTGATCCCTCGGCCCCGCTCAGAGGCCCATCCGCTCTTCCTGCTCCGCGGCCACCTCGGACACAACCCCTACCTTCTCCGCAATCGACTTCGCCTGCGTGAACAGCAGCAGGTAGTCGGGACCGCCCGCCTTGGAATCGGTGCCGCTCAGGTTGAAGCCGCCGAACGGATGCGCCCCCACCATCGCGCCGGTGCACTTGCGGTTGAAGTACAGGTTGCCCACCTGGAACTCTGTGCGTGCTCGTTCGAGCTTCGCCCGCGAGTGGGTGTAGACAGCTCCCGTGAGTCCATACTCGGTATCGTTGGCGATCGCGAGCGCCTCATCGAAGCCGCGCGCCCGCACCACCGCCAGCACCGGCCCGAAGATCTCCTCCTGCGCCAGCCGCGCGCCGGGCGCCACATCGGCGAAGACGGTCGGTGCCACCAGGTAGCCCTTCGCTTCGATCTCCACGGCATGGCCGCCTGCGAGCAGCCGCCCCTCCTGCCGGCCAACGTCGATATACCCCAGCACTCGCCGATACGCGGCTTCGTTCACCACCGGTCCCACCGCGGCATTCTCGGCCGGGTCGCCGATGCCCAGCGCCGCAACCCGCGCGCTCAGCCGCTCGCAGAACTCCGCATATACCGCCTCATCGACGATGGCGCGTGAGCACGCCGAGCACTTCTGCCCGCTGAAGCCGAACGCCGATGCCGTCACGCCCTCCACCGCCGCCTCCAGGTCGCAGTCTGCGTCCACCACAATCGCGTCCTTGCCGCCCATTTCGAGGATCGTCCGCTTCAAAAAGCGCTGCCCCGGCGGCGTACGTGCGGCGCGCTCGTAGATCTCCAGCCCTACCTTCTTCGAGCCGGTGAAGGCGATGAAGCGGACCTGCGCATGGTCCACCAGTGCACGGCCCACCTCTGGGCCGCCCTGCACCAGATTCACGACGCCCCCGGGTAAGCCGGCCTCCATCAGCAGCGCCATAAACCGCGCGGCAATTGTCGGCGCATCGGGCGAAGGCTTCACCACCACGGTGTTGCCGCACACGATAGCCGCCGCCGCCATACCCGCCATGATGGCCAGCGGAAAGTTCCAGGGCGGCACAACCACGCCCACGCCCAGCGGCATATAGCGGAGTTGGTTGCGCTCGCCGGGATACTGCAGCGGCGTGGTGGCCGCATCGAGACGCAGCGCCTGCCGCGCATAAAATTCAAGGAAGTCGATGCACTCGCCCACATCGGCGTCGGCCTCGGCCCAGTTCTTGCCTACCTCCAGCACCAGCCAGGCGCAGAACTCGAGGTGCCGCTCACGCAGCATCGCTGAGGCGCGCAGCAGCAGAGAAGCGCGCTCAATCGCCGGTTGCCGGCTCCATGCAGGGAAGGCGGCCAGTGCCGCCTGCACCGCGGCCTCGGTCTGCGCCGCATCGGCTGCAGGATGCAGGCCCACTACCTCAGCGGGCCGCGCTGGGTTATAAGACGCGAAGCTCTGCCCTCCCTGCACCGCCGAGCCGCCGATCGTCATGGCATAGCTCTGCCCCAGCGAGCCGCGCGCGGTTGCGATTGCCCGCCGCATCGCCTCGGTTGTCGCTGCCTGGGTGAAGTCGGTGAATGGTTCGTTCTGGAAGGGCGCAGGCTGAATCATGCGTCTATGATATCGCCCGCTATGCGGCGAATCGACCGGCACTTTACGCTTACTCCTCCGTCAGCCGCTCGGTCGCCCTGGACATCTTCGCCGTCCGCTCCAGCTTGTCCCAGCTAAACGGCTTGCCGTCGATGGCGCGCTTGACGGTGCGGAACAGCACCCAGGAGAACAGTTGGCGGTAGGTGAACCGCTGCACCCAGATGTGCACCAGCAGCCACGCATCGCCCTTGCTGGCTGGGTGCTTGCGCTCCAGCATGAACGCCAGCGCCGACGCCGCGAAGTCGATCAGCAGAAACGCGAGAAAGAACGCCAGCAGGCGCAGCAGATCGTCCGGGCTGGTCGTCTCCGGGTGGAAGTGTTTGTCGATGAAGTAGTGGATCACGCCGGCGACGAACATCAGGTCGATCAGCGGCGAGACCAGCGGCAGCACGATCTGGAAGATCAGGATGTTGGGCAGCGCGAACAGCCCCATCGCGCGCCGGTTACGGATGGCCGCGCGGTGCTTGAAGATCGCCTGCAGAATGCCGAAGGACCAGCGGAAGCGCTGCCGCGCCAGTCCCTGCGCGTTCACCGGCGCCTCGGTAAACGCCAGCGCCTGGTCCTCATAGATCACCGCGTAGCGCTGTTCCAGCAGGTTCATGGTCAGGTCGGCGTCCTCGGCCACGGTGTCGGGATGGTAGCCGCCGCCGGCTTTGACCGCCGCCGTGCGCCAGGCGCCGATCGCGCCCGGCACCACCATCACCACATCGAACAGGTCCAGCGCGCGCCGCTCGAAGTTCTGGCTGGTGATGTATTCGAGCGCCTGCCAGCGCGTCCACAGGTTCACGCGGTTGCCCACCTTCGCGTTGCCGGCCACCGCGCCGATATGCGGGTTGGCGAAGTGGCCCACCAGCCGCGCGATGGCGTCGTGCGCGATTACGCCGTCGGCGTCGATGCCCACATAGATCTCTTCGTCGGTCTGTTCCAGCGCGAAGTTCAGCGCCTCCGCCTTGCCGCCGTTGGGCTTGGTCAGCACCGTCACCCGGCCTTCGGCGATCTCCTTCGCGTAGGTCGCGGTCGCGATCGCGTAGGTCTCGTCTTTGGAGCCGTCGTCGATCACGATGATGCGGATGTTCTTGTAGTTCGACATCAGCACCGAGCGTATGGTGCGCGCGATCACCTTCTCCTCGTTATAGGCCGGGATCAGCACCGCGACCCGCGGCTGGTATTCCGGTGTAGAGAAGTCCTTGCGCCGGCGGAAGCGATCGATGGTCGCACACAGTCCAATCACCACCAGGCGCAGCGACATCAGGAAGTCGCCCACGAAGAAGATGTCGATGACAAAGTGGTTGAAGAACGAGATGAAGAAAAACGCCACTGAATCTACCGCAGCATAGTAGTGTTGCTGCCGGTTGAGCGGCACCATGGTCTGGTCGCGGGTCATCCCGATCAGCTCGGATACCGGCACGATCTTGTAGCCGTGCGCGCGCAGCGCCTGGATCAGCACCGGCAGCGCCTCCACGGTCGCCGAGCGGTCGCCGCCGCCGTCGTGCATCAGAATCACGGAGCCCCGCATCCACGTCTTCGTCTTCGCCAGCTCGATCTGCTCGAAGACGTTGTCCACAATCTCCTGCGGCGTCTTGCGCGGGTGCTCGTCCCAATCGTTGGTGTCGATTTTGTCGCCGACGATGACATATCCCAGGGTCTGGATGTGCGCGATCGGCGCCGCCTGGTCGTTCGTGTCCGGCTCCTGGTCGATGGAGTATGGCGGGCGGAAGTACACCGGCCGCACGCCCAGCTTGGCTTCGAACAGGCTCTCGGTCAGGTTCAGCTGCAGGTCTACCTGCCGCTCGGAGATCTCGGAGATGTCCGGGTGCGTGAAGGTATGGTTGCCGATCTCGTGGCCCTCGCGGAAGACCCTCTGCATAAGCCCCACGTTGTCTTGCGCCACCTCGCCGATCATGAAAAACGTGCCCTTGACGCCGTACTTCTTCAGCACGTCCAGGATCTCCGGGGTGTACTTCGGGTCGGGCCCGTCGTCGAAGCTGATCGCCACCTCGTTCGGCGTATAGCCATACTGCGTCACTGTGTACGGCAGCGGGTAGGAGTCCATCCGCTCGGAAACCACACTCAGGAACGGAGTCGGGATGGTCGCATCGTCGTCCATCTCCAGTGTGCGGTGCCCGCTCTGCGGCGAGCCGGTGACGCGCAGGATGTCGCCATCGCCCTCGGTGTCCACGTCCTGGCCAGGCAGTACGTCGGCGAGGTCCTTCACCGGATTGGCGCGCAGCGGGCTGTCCCAGATCTTCCAGAGCGAGTCGTCCTCCTGCCCCAGCCGCCACACCGCGAAGGTCTGCAGCCCCAGCGCGCGCGCCACCCGCATCTGGTTCAGCGCCGTCACCGCGTCAAGAAACCACACCTGGTGGCGCACCTTCGCGTCCACGTCGTCGTAGCCGAAGTGCGGGTTCAGCGAGGCCTCATCGAGCGAAATCTGTGCGCCCGAGTCCGAGGCCTCCTGCCAGGCCTCCTGCGTGGTCAAGCTGGTCGCGCTGAGCACCGTCGAGGGGTCGACCGGCGGCTTCGCGGGGCCGGCCGGCCTTGTGCCCCTGCGCCCCTTCACCGGCGCCGACGGCAGCGGCATCGTCCAGTCGTAGCCGTAGCTGCCGATGGAGCAGATGATTTTTTCCTTCGGCACCACCTTCATCGCCGCGCGCAGGTTGTCCTCGAACCAGTCCTGCCCCGCCACCGGGCCGGGGCCTGTGTCCGACTGGTGCTCGTCGTAGTTCATTAGCACGATGCCGTCCGAGTGCTCCGCCAGAAACTTTATGTCCATGTTTCCGCCCGCCACCGGCACGTTCACATAGAGCCGCAGGTTGCGCGGATGGAAGTCGTCATAGAGCGCCTGCACCAGCGCGTTGTACCCTGTCTGCACATCCGGCGGAAGCCCCTGGAAGTCCAAAGTCAGCCCGCGATAGCGCGTGTTCGCCGCGAGAAAGGCGTCCACCTGCTTGAGGAAGCTCGCCCGCGCGTCGCTGCTGAGCAGGAAAGGCTCCACGCTCGGCTCGAACACCCCGTCCACCGGGCTGTAATTGTTCACCATGGGGAAGATCTCGGTGTCCTCCCGCGCGGCCGTGATCGCCTTCACGATCTTGTTCTCGCGGTCCACCCCGTGCACGCCGCCCGAGTCCACCACGGCGAACGGAATGTTGTCCGCCGTATACGCCGTCAGCCCGCCGTCCGGCCCGATCACATGCAGCCACTCCGGAAACAGGAGGTCGATCTGCTTCACATGCGCCTTGAACGAGGCGAAGCTAGCTGGGTCGGCATCGGTATAAAACGCCGCGCGCAGACCCTCGCCCTGGTTCAGCACCACGTCCGAGGGCTGCAGGTCGGTCTTCCGGTGCGCCGACCGGTTCATGTGCTCCTTGGCTTTCAGCTCCGGCTTCGGTGTGTAGAGCGCGCGATAGCGCCGGGTGGCCGAGCGCAGGTCCAGCCCGCGCATCGGCTTCATCCGCACCAGCCCCACGATGAACAGCACGCCCACCAGGGTGGCCAGCAGCGCCATCGAGTCGAAGACCCGCCGCAGCCGCTTCCATCGTTTGCGCTGCGGATCGTAAAAAACTTGTTTGTTCATGGGTGGCCGGCTCCCGTCAATCTTAACACCTGTCCGCCCGTCGCCGGCCGCGACACGACCCCGCCCGGTATCATGCTGAAACATGGATCGCGACCCAACCGGACGGCGCTGCACCGCCGCCGCGCTGCTGGCCGGCGCGCTGCTGCGGCTCTTCTTCCTGCTGCACCACCCCCGCTTCTCCGGCGACAGCCTGGTCTACGGCGACCTCGCGCACAACCTGCTCGCGCACCATGTCTTCGGCTTCACCGAGGACACCCTCCGGCCCACGCTCATCCGCCTGCCCGGCTATCCGCTCTTCCTCGCTGTGTGTTTCCTACTCTTCGGCAACGCCAACTACGTCGCCGTCATCTGTGTGCAGGCCGTGCTCGACCTGCTCACATGCGTGCTGCTGGGCCGGCTCGCTGGGCAGCTATGGGGGGTGCGCGCCGGCCGCATTGCGCTGGGGCTAGCTACGCTGTGCCCGTTCACAGCCAACTACGCCGCCGCACCGCTCACCGAAACCCTCAGCCTGCTCTGCGCCGTGCTCGCCTTCTACGCGCTGGCCCGCTGGAGCGCGCTGCGTTCCCTGTGCTGGGCGGCTGTGCTCGGCCTTAGCCTGGCCTACGCGGTGCTGCTGCGGCCGGACCAGGGGCTGCTCGCCGCGGCCATTCTGCCCGCGATGCTGTGGATTGCGCTCACCCGCGGCCGACCGGCGTCGCTGCCCCGCCGCTTTGCTGCCCCCACGTTCGCCTGCGCTCTGGTTGTGCTGCCGCTGCTGCTATGGGGCGTGCGCAACTGGCGGGTCTTCCATGTCGTCCAGCCGCTCGCCCCACGCTACGCCAACGACCCCGGGGAGAGCGTCCCCTTCGGCTTCCAGCGCTGGTACCGCACCTGGGCCCTCGACTTCAAGTCCACCGTCGACGTCTACTGGCAGTACGACGGCTCGCCGGTGCTCATGAAAGACCTGCCCGCGCGCGCCTTCGATACCCCGGCACAGCGCGCCGAAACCGCAGCGCTGCTGGCCCGCTACAACGACGAGACCGCCTCGACGCCTGCCTTCGACGCCGCCTTCGCTCGCCTGGCTGCGCTGCGGGTCGCCGCGCATCCGCTGCGTTACTTCATCCTGCTGCCCGTCGGCCGGGAGCTGGACATGTGGCTGCGTCCCCGCACCGAGCTGCTGAAGGCGCCGCTCGACTGGTGGAACCTGCGCGCGCATCCCGTGGCTTCTGTGGCCGAGCTCACCTACGCGTTGCTCGACGCTGCGTACCTAGTGCTGGCCCTCGCCGGCATCTTCCTCTGGCGCAGCCGGCCGTCGCCGCTGCCCGTTGCCTTTCCCTGTGCGCTCGCCGCCTTCGTCGGACTGCGCTGCCTGCTGCTGCTCACCATCGACAACTCCGAGCCGCGCTATACGCTGGAGTGCTTCCCAGTCGTCATCCTGCTGGGCGCCTGCGCGCTCGCCGGCTCCGCAAGCTCGCGCGAAGTAGAGCCTATCTAGCGGTTGACGACCGTCGTCTTCGAGTTTCGCTTGATCTCGAATTTGCTCTTGTCGATCCGGTCCGTCAGCCGGATGTGCGAGTACACCGCTGTGCGGGTGTTGCCGCCGGTTTGGTAGAAGATCTGCTTGAGCGAGATGGCCCGCGCCGGGTCCACCCAGATGGTCACATGCTGGATGCTCTTGCGCGTGGCGTCGTCCTTGCTCACCAGGTCCAGCTTCTCGGTCTTCACCGGCTGGCCGTCGTCGGTCAGCGTCTCCGGCCCCTCGTCGGCGATGCTCCACAGCCGCTCCAGGTCGGCGCCGCTGCCGCCGAAGCCCAGCGTCAGGAAGCTCTCGTACTCGGCCTGGTTGGCGCCCGCGTGCAGCACCGTGATCTGGTCCGCCGCTGGGTCGAGCATCTGCAACTCGCCGCCCTTGTACTGCACGATGTTTTGCACTGCCGGCTTGCCTTTGCCGCCGGCCTGCGGCGTCGCGATCACCGCACCCATGTCCACTGTCGCACCGTCGCGCTGAAAGTAGATCGAGCCCTCCTGCGTGGAGGTGTCGTGCACGATCTTCTGGTAATAGTCCCAGCGAAAGTTCGCCGTAGCCCCGCGGAAGCTCTTGCTGGCCGTGTCCATCTGCTTCAGCACCGTCGCCAGCTGCGGCGAAGGCGCCTGCGCCCGCGCCGTCATCGCCATCAGCAAGACTCCAACCCATCCAAACTGTCGCATCCCAACCTCACAACCTAAACCGGCCTAGCGCAGAATCGTTGCATCATAGGCCACGATCTGCCCCTTGGCATCGCGCACCGTGGTCCACTTTTCGAGTGTCACGCTGCCCGCGATCGGCTCCACGACGTCGAGGATGGCCGCGCGCAGTTGCGCTTCGCCCTGCGCGCCGTGCAGCTCACCGGCGGGAATCTCATAGACGAAACGCGCGACTGTGCCGGTGCTGCCTTGCTCGCGCACCAGCACCTCGGTCGCGCGCAAGGGAATCGCCGTCACCGGCCGGTCGCCGAAGTCGATCCAGCGTGGCGAAAGAAACAAGAACGCCAGAATCAGCGTCACCATTACGTCATAGTGCAGGCTGCCGCGCTCATAGGTCCAGAACACGTAGCGGCGCGCCAGCTCCAGAGGGCCCTTCATCGCGCACCCCCCAGCCGCTCCGGCCGGATCACGGTTTCGCCGCCCATGTACGGCTGCAGCGCCGCAGGCACCTTCACCGAGCCGTCGGCCTGCTGATAGTTTTCCAGGATCGCCACGTACGTCCTTCCCACGGCAAGCCCGCTGCCGTTCAGC
>Ga0116230_10005371_pt1 | contig 12571 bp, 13 predicted proteins | sample S1TSphfallax_3_FD_88678 | JGI IMG/M metagenome (GOLD analysis project Ga0116230, IMG submission 88678) | Host-associated microbial communities from peat moss isolated from Minnesota, USA - S1T2_Fd - Sphagnum fallax MG | ecosystem: Host-associated > Plants > Peat moss > Unclassified | place...
AAACCGCGAGCGTCTTCGGGGAGATGCTGACCTTCCGCGCGATCCTCGATGCCGAGACCGATCCCCGGCGGCGGCGGCTTCTGCTGGCCGGCAAGGTCGAGGATATGCTGAATACCGTGGTGCGGCAGATCGCCTTCTACCGCTTCGAGACGCGTGTCCATGCCGAGCGCCGCACCGGGGAGATCCTGCCCGAGCGGCTTGGCGAAATCTGGCTCGAGATTCAGACCGAGAGCCTCGGTCCAGCCTTCGAATTCACCCCTGACTATGCCGCCTACTGGACCTATATCCCGCACTTCATCCACTCGCCATTCTACGTCTATGCCTACGCCTTCGGGGATTGTCTGGTGAACGCGCTCTATGCCGAGTTCGCGGCCGGGCATCCCCGCTTCCAGGAGAAATACCTCGACATGCTGCGCGCCGGTGGAACCAAGAGGCACAAGGAGCTGCTCGCGCCCTTCGGGTTGAACGCGGCCGAACCGGCCTTCTGGACCCGCGGGCTCGATATCATCGCGGGCTTCATTGACGAGTTGGAAACGGCCGAAGCTCCGGCCGCTGGAGGCATGGCTGATGCCGGATAAGGTGGAGGGGAGGGAGGCAACCCTTTTCGGCAGCGTAAAGCGCTTTGCACGGACCTCGGGCGCAGTCGGCGGCATCGCCGCGCGCGTGGCGGGGGAGCGTGTTTTCGGCATCAAGACGGACCGCGCCTCGCACGCCGAGGATCTGCGCCAGATCCTCGGCGGGCTGAAGGGGCCGCTGATGAAGGTGGCCCAGATTCTCACGACGATTCCGGATGCTCTGCCGCCGGAATATGCGGCGGAACTCTCCGAGCTGCAGGCCAATGCGCCGCCGATGGGCTGGCCCTTCGTGCGCCGCCGCATGTCCGGCGAGCTGGGGGGCGACTGGCAGTCTCGTTTTCAAAGCTTCGGCCAGGAGGCTGCCGCGGCCGCGAGCCTGGGGCAGGTGCACAAGGCGGTCCTGCCGGACGGCTCGCAGGTGGCCTGCAAGCTGCAATACCCCGACATGCCGAGCACGGTGGAAGCCGACCTTCGCCAGCTGAAGATCGCCATGGCGATCTACCATCGCATGGACAACGCCATCCAGAACGACGAGATCTACAAGGAGCTGTCGGAGCGTCTGCGGGAGGAGCTGGACTATCTCCGGGAAGCCGCGCAGATGCGGCTGTATCACGCGATGCTGGAGGACGTGCCGGACGTTCATGTGCCGGTGCCGGTCGCGGGTCTCACCACGCCCCGATTGTTGACGATGAGTTGGCTCGACGGCGGGCCGCTGCAGCGATGGATCGACACCGACCCGCCGCTGGAGGCGCGCAACCGCGTGGCTGAGGCGCTGTTCCGCGCCTGGTACGTTCCCTTCTATCGCTACGGCGTCATTCACGGCGACCCGCATATGGGGAACTACCAGGTCCGGCCCGACGGCACCGTCAACCTGCTTGATTTCGGAGCGATCCGGGTCTTTCCGGCAAGTTTCGCCCGCGGCGTGATCGACCTCTTCGAGGCGATTCGGGACCACGACGACGAAAAGGCGGCCGACGCCTATCGCAACTGGGGTTTCGACGACATCACGCCGACCAAGGTGACGGTCCTGAACGGCTGGGCGCGATTCCTCTATGAGCCCCTGCTCGACGACCGGGTGCGCCGCATTCAGGAGAATGATGACGGGCAGTATGGCCGCACCGTGGCGGAAGGGGTCCATAGCGGATTGAAAAGCATTGGCGGTGTCCGCCCGCCGCGCGAATTCGTGCTGATGGATCGCTCGGCCGTCGGGCTCGGCAGCGTCTTTCTGCGGCTCAAGGCGGAGCTGAACTGGAGCCGCCTCTATCATGAGGTGACGGCGGATTTCGACGAGGCGGCGGTCGCGCGGCGGCAGGCCGATGCCTTGGCCGCCGCGGGCGTTCCGCCACCGAAATAGTATGGTTCTGCCCTGTTACGCACATTTGCGTGAAGACCGATCGGCTTGCTAGGGAGGGTTCCGCGCCCAGTCAGGGCATGTTCCGGAGGAACCCATGCCGAAACAACCCCGACCGCCCATGCGTCTCTGGCGCGCTGTGCTCATCGTGCCCGCCCTGGCCGCGCTCGCCGTGCCGGTCTTCAACCGGACGGCGCCGACACTCTGGGGATTCCCATTCTTCTTCTGGTATCAGATGCTATGGGTCATCCTGTCCGCCGCGCTGGTTGGGCTTATCTTCCTGCTGGAAGAACGCGGTAGCCAAGCGGGGAATGACGCAGAGTGACGCCGCTGCCACTTCGGCCCGTCACTCTCGCGGTCTTTCTCATACTGTTCGCCCTTGTAACGGTTCTGGGATTTCTGGGTGCCCGCTGGCGGCGCGCCGACCTCGCGAACCTGAGTGAATGGGGCTTGGGCGGCCGACGGTTTGGAACCGTCATTTCCTGGTTCCTGCTGGGCGGGGATCTCTACACCGCCTATACCTTCGTGGCGGTGCCGGCTCTGGTATTCAGTTCCGGGGCGATCGGCTTCTTTCCCCTGCCTTACACGATCATCGCGTTTTCGCTTCTCTTCGCCGTCTTTCCGCGCCTGTGGCGCATCTGCAAGCGCCACGGCTATATCACGGCGCCTGAATTCGTGCGCGGCCGGTTCGACAGCCGTGCCTTGTCTTTGTCGGTCGCGATCACCGGCATTCTCGCGACGATGCCCTACATCGCGCTGCAACTGGTGGGCATGCAGGTGGTGATCGCGGCTCTCGGGCTCGAAGGGTCCGGACTTTGGGCGGATGTGCCGCTTTTCGTTGCTTTCCTGATCCTCGCGGCCTTTACCTACACCAGCGGACTCCGCGCCCCCGCCGTCATCGCGATCGTCAAGGATTTGCTCTTCTATGTGACGGTGATTGCCGCTGCGATCGTGATCCCACTGCATCTCGGCGGCTGGGGCAAGATCTTCGCCGCCGTTCCGGCGGCTAAGCTGACGCTGCCGGTGCCCGGCCCGCAGACGCTCGGCAGCTACGGCGCCTATGCCACTTTGGCTCTGGGCTCGGCCTTGGCTCTGTTCCTCTACCCGCATTCCATGACCGGGATTCTGGCGGCAAAGAGCGGGCACGTCCTGAAGCGGAACGCGGCGCTATTGCCCGCCTACTCGCTCATTCTGGGCCTACTCTCCTTGATGGGCTTCATGGCCATCGCCTATGGCGTCGACAAGGCGCCCCAATACGCCGCCGGATTCGCCACCTATCACGGGAATTTCGCGGTCCCGGCTCTGATGCTCGCAGCCTTCCCACCCTGGTTCGCCGGTGTCGCTCTGGCCACCATTGCGATCGGTGCGCTCGTCCCGGCTTCGATCATGTCCATCGCTACCGCCAATATTTTTACGCGCGACATTTATCGGGCTTTTCTCCGGCGGGATGCCACGGATGCGCAGGAGGCGAATATGGCTAAGCTCGTCTCCCTGCTGGTGAAGCTCGGCGCGCTAGCCTTCATCCTCGGCCTGCCGGCGGCGACCGCGATCCAGTTCCAGCTGCTCGGTGGAGTCTGGATCATCCAGACCTTGCCCGCGGTGATGTTCGGGCTGACGAGGATGCGGCTGCGCGCCGGGGCGCTGCTCACCGGCTGGGCTTGCGGAATGATCGTGGGGACGGCGATGGCGGCGTCCACTCATTTCAAGAGCGCGATCTATGCGCTGCATCTGCCGGGCGCCTTTGTCGCGCCCGGCTATGCGGCGCTCTACGCGCTCATCGTCAACCTCGCCGTGAGCCTGGCGCTGTCGGCCGCGCTCAACGCGCTCCGCACGCCATCCGGGGCGAGGCTGGACCCCGCGTCCCGGTTCGAGTTCTAGCCGTTGGGCTTAGCTGCCCCCGGCAGAGCCGCCCGGTGAGGTCGGCGACGCGCCGGTGCTGTCGGGGCCGGGCACTGTGCCGGTCACCGGATTGGTGGGCGCGGAGGTGGCAGGCGAGGCCATCGGCGAGGTCGGGGCGGGCTCCCCGGCTGTCGTGCCCATCGGGGCGCATGCAGCCAAGCCGAATAGTGCGCCTGCAATGGGCACAAAGAGCGAGATTTTGCGGAGCATTGTTATCCTCACCTTTGGTTTGGGTTTACCACGCCTAGGTGAGAGGCGTTGTTCTCCCGTCAACGCGGCTTTGAATGCACAATGCCGTGACGTCCGCACCATCAGGAGCCGCACCGCCATGGGCAGGATACGCAGATTGACGGAACTGGGACCGATTCTCGATGAGGCGGATGCCTTCCTGCTCGACCAGTTCGGCACGCTGCATGACGGCATCAGGCTCTATCCGGGTGTGGCGGCGGCGATGGCCCGGCTGCGCGCCGCGGGGAAGCGCCTCATCATTCTCTCCAACTCCGGCAAGCGCTCAGCCGCCAACCTCGCCCGCTTGTCCCGCATCGGGCTGCCCGCCGATCGCTATGACGGCTTCCTCAGTTCCGGCGAGGTCGCATGGCAACTCATGGCGAGCCGGACACACCCGGCCCTGGCGGGCGCCCGGCGGTGCCTCGTCCTATCCCGCGGTGTGGATGCCGAGGCCCTGGCCGGGCTCGAACTGGAACAGACCGAGGATGCGGCGACAGCGGACCTGGTTCTGTTGCTGGGCAGCGAGGCCGACCGGATCGGGCTGGACGCCTATCGCGATCGTTTGGCGCCCGCGGCACGGCGCGGCGTCGTCTGCTTATGCGGCAACCCCGATCGGGACATGGTGCTGGGCGATGGCGCGCTGGCGCCGGCCGCCGGGCGCATCGCAGAGCTTTATGCCGAGATGGGTGGCCCCGTGCTCTGGGTCGGCAAACCCGGCGCGGCGATCTATGACGCGGCCTTCGCCATGGTGCGGCCGTTGCTGGGCAGCGAGGTCGATCCCGCCCGCATCTGGGCCGTCGGTGACAGCCTCGAACACGACGTGGCGGGCGCCGCCGCGCAAGGCTGCCGGTCCCTGCTCGTCCTGACCGGGATCATGGCCGGCCGGAGCGAGGCCTGGCTCGCCGGGGAGATTGCGCGCTGGGGTGCCGCGCCGGACGCGATCATTCCCGCTTTCGCCTGAGCGGCGCGGCGGGATCGGTCGCCGCCCTTTACGCCCGGCGGCCCCGGCCCATGTCACTGTCTTCACTCGGGAGATTGTTTGATGACCATGCCCAAGCTGCTCAGGCTCGCGGGAGGGTTGGTGCTGATGGCCAGCCTGTCCGCGTGCTTCTTCCCGCCTCCGCCAGGCTACTATCACCGTCCGCCGCCGCCGCCGGGTTACCGCCCGCCGCCGCCGCCTCCGCCGCCCGGCTACCGTCCGCCACCACCACCGGGCTACTGACCGTTCATAAAGCTTGCCGTCGCGCGTGCCCTCGCTTATTGATTTGATACCGAAATCAATTTGGAGTTGCTCGCATGCCGCGCGATGTGCCGCTTCATGACAGCCCGGGATCGGACGAGCATCTCGCCGGCCGGCCATCCGTTGACCGGACACCATCCGGGCTGACGGGGCCGGTCTGGCCGCGCGCCACCGAACTTAGGGAGGCGGCGCTCAGGCTCGAAGTCGCCCGTCTCACGCGCGAGCGTTGCCGGCTTCTCAGGACCGCGGAGCCGCGAGGGCCAGCCGCGCCGGACCCGGAGATAGCGTCGCAGGGCATCCCCGGATTGACCGGCGAGCGCGATCGGGAGCGCCTCGCGGCCAAGGACGCCTTGGTTCGGGCGTTGTACGCTTCACGATCCTGGCGGATGACAGCTCCCCTTCGCGCGGTGTCGCGGCTGCTGGGACGGGCGCCCGAGCCTTCCGTCGAGCGTGCTCTCGCGCGTACTGACGACGCCACGACCTTGGCACCGCCAGCCGTGGACCGCTGCCTGTTATCGCCCGTGGAGCGACGGCCCGAGGGCCGAAGCCGGGGCGAGGTCCTGGTCGTGGCACCGCATCTGCCGCTCTTCGATCGTCAGGGCGGCGGCTTGCGACTCAAGACCTTGATCGGGTTGATCGCCAGGATGGGCTGGACGGTCACCTTCTGTGCGTCCCTTCCTGCCGATTGGGGGCCGGACCTTCTGGCGAGCGCCCAGGGTCGCGCCACCTACGAGGCGGCGTTGCGGGCGGTCGGGGTCACCCGCTTCGTCTACGGGATGGTCGGCATCAGGGCGTTCCTCATCGAATCCGGGGGGCGGATGCGTTACGCCTTCCTTAGCTTCCCCGGCGTCGCGAGCGATGTCACGCCACTCATCCGCAGCCATTGTCCCTGGGCAAGGGTGATCTTCGACACCGTCGACCTGCACTTTCTGCGGATGCAGCGGGAGGCGGCGGTGCGGGGCGATGCCGGGCTCGCCGCGGACGCGGAGTGCATGCGGCAGCTCGAACTCGCCTGCATGCGAAGCGCTGATGTGACGGTCGCGGTCTCCGAGGCGGAACGCCGGATACTGCTCGACCTTGTGCCGGAGGTGGTGGTCGAGACCGTGCCGTGTGTGTTTGAGGTGCCGGCCGTCCTGCCGCCGGGGCCTGCGGCAAGGACCGGCCTGCTTTTCGTCGGCGGGTTCGTGCATCCCCCGAATGCGGATGGGGTGCTGTGGTTTGTCGAGCACGTCTGGCCGCGCATTCTTGCCCACGCGCCGGGCGTCGTCTTCCGGATCGCGGGCGCCGACCCGACGCCGGAGGTGCTGGCGCTGGGCTGGCTGCCGGGCATCGAGGTGCTGGGCTACGTGCCGGATCTGACGCCGCACTTCGATGCCGCCCGCGTCTTCGTGGCGCCGCTTCGATTCGGCGCCGGCATGAAAGGCAAGGTCGGCCAGAGCCTGATCAACGGCCTGCCGGTTGTCGCGACAACGATCGGCGCCGAGGGCATGTCCCTTGTGGACGGCGAGCATCTTCTGGTCGCCGACGCGGCCGCGGACTTCGCGGAGTGCGTGCTCAGCCTGCTGGACGATGATCGGCTCTGGGGCCGCCTGCAGCTGGAGGGTCGCGCGCTGATTGCATCGACATTGTCCGAGGCGGTCGTCGCGCGCGGGCTGGAGACGCTGTTTCGTGTCTAGGGTCCTGGTCGCCGGCATCTACCTGGCGGATCGCCCGCATTCCGCCGGGCACATCCTCTATGAATTGGCCGGTAGCGGCGCGCATGAGGTGACGCAGCGCTGGACGGCTTTGGCGCCCGGCGGCGAGGGCCATTGCGATCTGCCCTGCACCGTCTCGATCCAGATTGCGCCGGCACCGAAATTCGCGCTGATCGACGCGATGATGCACGACGCCGATGATTTCGATTGGGTTCTGATATGCGACGATGATATCGAACTCCCCGCGGCCTTCCTCGACGCGTTCCTGCACTGCGCGGAGCAATTCGATTTCGCCCTGTGCCAGCCGGCGCGGACCGCGGGCAGCTATATCGACCATGACATCGTCATGCAGATGACGGGGCTCTCCGCGCGGCGCACGCGCTTCGTCGAAATCGGGCCGCTGGTCGCCATCAGGCGGGATGCCGTGTCGCTGCTGCTGCCCTTCGGCGGCGATTGCGGCATGGGCTGGGGCCTTGATTTCATCTGGCCCTGCATCCTGGAGGACGCCGGGCTACGCATGGGGATCATCGACGCCGTGGCCGTCGCGCACCGCCTGCGCAAGCCGGTGACGGGCTATGATCATGACGGAGCGACGCGCGCCATGTTCCAGCGGCTGGCCACGCACGTGCATCTGTCACGCGACCAGGCTTTCACCGTGCTCGAAGCCCATGTCTGACGCACCCGAAATCGCCGCGATCCTCACCACCCATAACAGAGCCCATCTGCTGCCGCGCGTGCTCGACGCGCTGGTCGCGCAGAGCCTGGCGCGCGACCGGTTCGAGGTTATCGCCATCGACGATGGCTCGGCCGACGAGACCCCGGCGGTACTGTCGGCCTATCAGGACCGGCTGCCGCTGCGGGCGGTCCGCCAGGCGCCGAGCGGCCTCGCCGCGGCCAAGAATCTCGGTGTCTTCATGAGCCGGGCGCCCGTTCTCCTCTTCATGGATGATGACGACGTGGCCGATCCCGGCCTTCTCGTCACCCATCTCGCGATGCATCTGCGCTACGGGCAGGCCACGGTCGCTATCCTCGGCTTCACCGATCTGGAGCCCACGATCGCCCGCCTGCCGTTGATGCGTCACGTGACCGGTGCCGGCGCCCAGCTGTTCTCTTACGGCAGGATGCAGCCGCATCAGAGCCTCGGCTTTCGCGAGTTCTGGGGCGGACGCAGTTCGGTCAAGAGGTCCCTGCTGATCGAACACGGTGTCTTCAACCCGGCGTTCCGCTTTGGCTGCGAGGATATCGAGCTCGGCTGGCGTCTCGATCCCCAGGGGCTGCGGGTGATCTACGTGCCCGAGGCCCGCAGCACGATGATCCGCGCGCTGACCTTCGACGATTTTTGTCGCCGTTCCATCCGGCAGGGGCGGTCGCAATGGCTCTTCGCGGCGCTGCATGACGGGCCGGTGGTGCGTGCGTATTGCGAGATCGACCGGGCGCGCGGGGTCTGGCCCGCGGTGAAGGGTGATTTTGCCGCAATCCTCCGCCGGGCGGCGGCACTGGATCGCATGATGCTCCGCCGGGGGCTGAATGCGCCGGCACTCTCAGCCGCGTCGCAGGCGGATCTGGACGAGGCCTACGCGCAGGCGTTCTTCTTCTGCCGCGCCAAGGGTATTGCCGATGCGGCCAGCCTGCCGTTGGCGGTTCAAAGACCCGAGGATTTTGACGGCGCGTCATTCGGTTTTCCCGGCGTCGGCGATTTGCGAAGGGCGACGGCGCTTCTTGCCTAGCAAGGCGACGACCCCGTTTCGCGTCGGCGCCACGTTGTTCCTCGCCAGTGCGGCCCGCAAGGTCTCCGGGTTGAAGGGTTGCCAGGTCACGCCCGCCGGATTGGCGATGATGGTGCCTATCGCAGGTCCCGGCGCCAGCCAGACGCTCATCAGCGGCGTGCTCCACGGCCAGGCGTAGCGACGGAGCGCTGCTGCCTGCGTCGGGGGGAGCTTTGCCACCGCATCCCGCCAGGGCACGACCCCGTGTCCCGCGACGAGTGCCGTCCGCATCGCGTTCGTGTAGCTCAGCCATCCCGCCGTTGCGGCGCCATCGGCGGTGGCGACGGTCAGCCCGAGGATCGCCAAAAACAGCGGCGTGGCTGCCGGCAATCGCCATCCTCGGCCTCTCACGATCAGCAACGCGACCATGGCCGGCGCTGTCAGCAGGCAGGCATTGTCCCGTGCGTCGAACGCGGCGGCAGGGCAGGGCGGCTCGGCCAAGCCGAGCACGGCCAGCGCGATGAAGACGAGGAGTGTGCCGCGCAGGCCCAAGGTCCGGAGATGAGGCGGCAGCATGATGACCGGCAGGGCCAGCAAGCCCGCGAGGCCGGCCAGAGCCATGACATTGATCTGGCCGCCGCCGGGCAGCAGCCAGCGCAGGCTCATCACGTCCTGGACGAGGCCGGCCCGGTTCGCCGGTATGCGCGGGTGCAACACGTCATGAAAGGCAATCGCGCAACCGCTCATGACAAGCGCCGCCGCCAGCACGACTACGATCTTCGTGGCCGGGTCCGCCGTCGAGCGGCTGCGCCAGAGGCAGGCGAAGCAAAGGATCGGACCCAGGAAGATCATCGCCTCCTGCAGCCGGAGCGCGCCCACGCCGAGCAGCAGAATGCCGCAGAGCTGCCAGCGGGTCGGCTGTCCGAACAGGATCAACAGAAGCAGCAGCCAGCAATAGGCCGCGGCCGTCGGGCCGTCGGCGACGCTCGCAAAGGCGGCACTCATCGAGGCGGCCAGGAAGATCAGAACCGGAAACAACCCGAATGCGCGGTCAGCGGGCGGCAGCACCACGAGGCAGGCGACGGTGAGCGCCAGGGGCATCAGGTTCGTCGTCAGACTGAAGGCCAGCGCCACCGCATGCGCGCTATCCTGCCCCAGCCACATCAGAAGAACGGCGGGCATCTGTGTGAGGATCTGGCTCGTCGAACGGGCGTGCTCGACGACGGCGAAGGAGTGCCGCAGCAGGATCTGTTCGACGTAGTACGCGCCGTCGGCGTAGAGGCCGCGCAGGGCGAAACCGGCCCAGATCCGCATCGCCAGAATCGCGGCAAGCGCGAAAGCGACCGCGATCCAACCCGAACGCTCAGAACGTAAAACGGCGGTCATTCCGATATGATATCGGAATGACCGCCGTTTTGGAAGGCAGGGGCGTTTAGTTCTTGGTCTTGTCGACCAGGCGGTTCTTGGAAATCCACGGCATCATGGCGCGCAGCTTCTCGCCCACTTCCTCGATCGGGTGCTCGGCGAGGCGGCGGCGTGTCGCCTTGAAGCTCGACTGGTTGACCTTGTTCTCCAGCATCCAGTCGCGCGCGAAGCGGCCCGACTGGATATCCGCCAGCACGCGCTTCATCTCGGCCTTCGTCTCGGCGGTGATGATGCGGGGACCCGTGACGTATTCGCCATACTCGGCCGTGTTGCTGATCGAGTAGTTCATGTTGGCAATGCCGCCCTCATAGATGAGGTCGACGATCAGCTTCACCTCGTGCAGGCACTCGAAATAGGCCATCTCGGGCGAATAGCCGGCCTCGACCAGCGTCTCGAATCCGCCCTTGATCAGTTCCACCAAGCCGCCGCAGAGCACGACCTGCTCGCCGAAGAGATCGGTTTCGCATTCCTCCTTGAAGGTCGTCTCGATGATACCGGCGCGTCCGCCGCCGACGGCGCTGGCATAGGAGAGGGCGATGTCCATAGCATTGCCGGACTGGTCCTGCGCCACCGCCACAAGGCAGGGCACGCCGCCGCCCTTGAGGTATTCGCCGCGCACGGTGTGGCCGGGGCCCTTCGGCGCGATCATGAAGACGTCGATGTCCGGGCGCGGATCGAGCAGGTTGAAATGCACGTTCAGCCCATGCGCAAAGGCGAGGGCGGCACCTTCCTTCATGTTGGGGTGCAGCTTCTCGCGATACAGATCGCCCTGGCCCTCATCCGGGGTCAGCACCATGATGACATCGGCCCATTTGGCGGCCTCGGCGGGGTCCAGCACGCGGAAGCCGGCGGCCTCCGCCTTGGCGACGCCGGCGGAGCCGGGGCGAAGCCCGATGACCATCTCGCGCACGCCGCTTTCCTTGAGGTTCAGCGCGTGGGCGTGGCCCTGGCTGCCGAAGCCGATGATCGCGACCTTGCGGCCCTTGATCAGGTTCACATCGGCATCGCGATCGTAATAGACACGCATCGTAACTCGTCTCCTGTTCCAAACTCCGGCGGCAGTGCCACCGCGTTGTTTCGTCATGCTCGTCATGCGCGGGCATGACCCGCGTATCCACCGGTCCGGGCGCCCCAACGAAGGGGACCCGCGCATCGAGTGCGCGGGTGACGCTCCGCCCTCAGATGATCGTCTTGGTTCCTCGCGCGATGGCGGCGACGCCGCTGCGCGAAATCTCGGCCAGTCCCAGAGGACGCATCAGGTCCAGGAAGGCGTCGATCTTCTCGGTCGCGCCCGTCAGCTCGAAAACAAAGCTCTCGATCGTCGTATCGACGATCTTGGCCCGGAAGGCGTCCGCGATCTGCAAGGCCTGCCCGCGCGGCTCGCCGCGGGCGATCACCTTGATCAGCGCCAGTTCCCGCGCGACGTGAGGTCCCTCCGCCGTAAGATCGGCCACCTGGTGCACCGGCACGATGCGGTTGAGCTGCGCCTTGATCTGCTCGATCACCTGCTCGGTCCCGCGCGTCACGACGGTGATGCGGCTGCGGCCGCGATCCTCGTCGATAGGAGCCACGGTGAGGCTGTCGATATTGTAGCCGCGACCGGAGAACAGTCCGATCACGCGGGCGAGCACGCCCGCCTCATTCTCCACCAGCACCGCGATGGTGGCGGTGCGCGTCAGGCCCGTTTCGCCGCTCATTACACGAGCACCATGCCGGCATTGGTGACTTCGGCACTGTTGCGGGTCTTGTCCGGTCCCAGCAGCATCTCGTTATGCGCGGCGCCCGAGGGGATCATCGGGTAGACGTTCTCGCCCTGATCGACGGCGATGTCGGCGATCACCGCGCGGTCGCTCCGGATCATCTCCAGGATGACGCGGTCGAGGTCGTCGATCGTCGTCGCCCGCATGCCGACGGCATGGAAGCTTTCGGCAAGCTTGGTGAAGTCGGGCAGCGACTGGCTGTAGCTTTCGGAGTAGCGGCCGCCATGCAGCAGCTCCTGCCACTGGCGCACCATGCCCATATACTGGTTGTTGAGGATGAAAATCTTCACCGGCAGGCGGTACTGCGCCAGCGTCCCCATCTCCTGGATGTTCATCAGGATGGAGGCCTCCCCCGCGATGTCGATCACCAGCGCATCCGGGTGGGCGATCTGCACGCCCATGGCGGCGGGCAGGCCATAGCCCATGGTGCCGAGGCCGCCGCTCGTCATCCAGCGGTTGGGCTTCTCGAAGCCGAAATGCTGGGCCGCCCACATCTGGTGCTGCCCGACCTCGGTCGTGATGAAGGTGTCGCGCCCGCTCTGCTGCGTCAGCTCATAAAGGCGCCGCACCGCATGCTGCGGCTTGATGATCGAGCCCGGCTCCTGCGGCTGGACGAAGGCGAGGCTGCGCTTCTCGCGCCAGCTGTCGATCTGGCGCCACCAGGTCGCCATGGCCGAGCGCTCCGGCCGCGCG
>Ga0116230_10005372_pt1 | contig 12570 bp, 12 predicted proteins | sample S1TSphfallax_3_FD_88678 | JGI IMG/M metagenome (GOLD analysis project Ga0116230, IMG submission 88678) | Host-associated microbial communities from peat moss isolated from Minnesota, USA - S1T2_Fd - Sphagnum fallax MG | ecosystem: Host-associated > Plants > Peat moss > Unclassified | place...
CAGCATGGGGCCGTCGAATTCGCGGGTACGCGCCAATTTGACCTTCATCGGATCGACGAAATGCCCGTTTACGAGCACCTCATAATGGAGATGCGGGCCGGTCGCGAGGCCGGTCTGACCGAGATAACCGATCACTTGGCCTTGCCTGACGCGCGTGCCTTCCGCGGTGCCGCGTGCGAAGCCTGACATATGATTATAGGTCGTGACATAGCCATTGGCATGTTGAATCTCGATGCGGCGGCCATAGCCTGAGTCCCAGCCTTCGCTGATGATCGTTCCATTGCCCGCGGCGAAAATCGGCGTGCCGATCGGTGCCGCCCAATCGACGCCCGTATGCGGCCGCGTATAGCCGAGAATCGGATGGTAGCGCATGCCGAAGCCGGAGGTAATCTTGCCATCGACGATCGGCACGCGAACCAGGAATTTGCGGGTAGAGCGGCCGTTTTGATCGTAATAATCGACAAGTGAATCGTCTGGTGTCTGAAAGCGATAGTAATGATAGGTCTCGCCGCGCGCCGTGATCGAGGCATAGAGCAGTTCCGGATGGCCGTCGCTCTCGTCGCTCTCGTCGTAGAAGGCATCGAACGAATCGCTCGCGCGGACGGAACGTTGAAAATCGACGTCATTTGCAAAAATGCGGACAAGATTATCGACCACGGGGGCCGGAATCTCTTGTTTCAGCGCGGTCTCGTAGAGTGAATCGTAAAGACGCATGCCGCCGGAATCATCGTCGTCGTCATCGTCACTGCTCGCGGGCGCGGAGGGCTTGCTGCCCGCACTCTCGGGCGCTGTGACGCGCAGATAATCGCCGTTGTCGGTGATGGCGACCGTCGCTTCGAGCGTCTCGGCGGAATAGACCGAAAGGCGGGCCAGCGTTTGAGCTTGGCCGGACCCATCGAGATCCGCGAATAAAAGTTTGAGACGCTTGCCCTCGGCGACGATGGGATCGCTCCGTTTCGCATTAAGGGCAGCGATGATTTTGGCGCTCTGGCCGGCTGATACTTTGGCGGCGCGCAAAACGTCGTCGAGCGTTTCGCCATGATTGACCACGACGAGGCGCTGTTCCATCTGGCTGATTTGCGGGCCCGTTTCGTCCGAGCGCGGAACGATCGAAACATTTTCCGGCACCATCCTGACCTCGATGGACGAAAACGGGCTCGACGATGTGAGGAAATCGTTCGGATTGGCATAAGCGAGGGCCGGACCGAGATTGGCCCGGCTCGTGCGGGTCAACAAAAGCTGCGGCGCGAGGCTCGCCTTTTGATTGCCCATGGCAGGCGTATTCTTGATTTGCTCGGCGACTTGGGCCCGCACTTCGTCGATCGTTAAGGCAACCGACGGCGAAAGCGCTTGGGGTAACAGATCGCGCGTCGCCCAGGACACTTCGGCGTCATCCTGGACGGGTTCCGGCGCCGTATCGATCGGGTTGCGCGCATCGGCCAGAAGTTTCAGCGGATTGAAGGGCGGCACTTCATCCGCAAATCCGACGGTCGAGGTGGACAATGTCGTTTTGACATGCGTGAAGGAATGAATTCTGACGACTTCCTTGTCGCCGACCTTGATCGGGACCGCGGCGCGAAAGCTCTGCTTCGCAGCGATAATATCGACGGCTTTGACGAGGCGATCGCCTTTGCGCGGATTGGTGCCAACCTCTGCGGTGTCGCGATGCGGCGGCGCAGCGGGCGAGGGAGCTTCCGCGAAATAAGATTGATGGTCGAGAGCCGCGTAAGCAGCCGCGCCTATCAGGCCTGCTCCTGAAAGTCCGGTCAGAATCGTGCCCGCGAGCCAGCGGGTGGAAACCCGTTTCCGGTCGAACGCGGTATGCCTTTTGCCATCGGCTTCGATGGCAGGTTCCAAACCCAGCTCGATCGCGCCGCAAAAGCGGTCCGATCTTGGGCTGGCACCAAGCGTTCGAGGTCGCACCTGCGGGTCCATTGTGATTATGGTCAATAACCTTATCCCTACCCTTGCCGGGTTGCCAATCGCTGAGCTTTATCGAGCGATGTTTTTATGACCAGATCACGTGATCGCGTCTAAAGTTTAGAGCATGCTTTTCGCGAAAAATCGCTCACACTTTTCCCAGCATGGCCTAGCGAGGCGGTTCTTCCAGATTTTTTATGACTTGACCTGGAAAGAAGACGGAACCGGGTGAAGGTGGCTCAAATGCGGCGAGGCCAGTGCGGAGCTGGATTGGGGATAAATAAGCGAATTATTTTCATATCGCTAATGGGTTGCCGAGATCCCTCTAACGATCTCAGGACGGTCTTGAGGACAGCTTCGCGGAGTTGACAGCCAAGCCCCTAATCTATATTTTCGAACTTTCTTAGAGGCGGCATCGGCCGCTTTTTTCGTTCTATCCCGTTTGCATCTTATGCTTTTGTGCATTGCTGCGCTTGAGCACATCGCGGGGCCGGGAACGGGATGATCCGCCCCTGAGTCAATCCGGTTCTAGCTGCAAAAAGCCGGCCGCCGTGAAGCTTCACGGAAGAGCCGGATCGAACACACGGGGAAAACGATGTTCGCAGTCATCAAAACCGGCGGTAAGCAATATAGCGTCACCGCCGAGGATAAGATTACCGTGATGGCACTTGCCGGAAACCCCGGCGATGTCATTACATTCGATAATGTGCTGATGCTGGCGGGTGACGGCGAGCCAACGTTCGGGGCTCCTTTCGTCGCCGGTGCGTCGGTCGCGGCGGAAATCGTCGAGCAGACGCGCGGACCGAAGGTTTTGTCCTTCAAAAAGCGCCGGCGCCAGAATTCGAAGCGCAAGCGCGGTCACCGGCAGGATTTGACCGTGATCAAGATCACGGGCGTCAAAACCGCTTGAGAACCGATGCGCAGATTCGCGGATCTGACAAAAGTCTCTGACGAAAGCATCTTTTCGAAGCTCTTTAAGCGGATGGAAAATTCGCATATAGAGTCGTTATTCACCTTCTGAGTTCCGCGACCGGATCTCAAAAAGGTTTGGAGCAGGGTTATGGCACATAAGAAAGCGGGCGGTTCGTCGCGCAACGGGCGCGATTCCAAGGGCCGCCGCCTGGGCGTCAAAAAATTCGGCGGTGAGTTCGTGATCAGCGGCAATATTATTGTGCGTCAACGCGGCACCAAATGGCATCCTGGTGCGAATGTAGGTCTCGGCACGGACCATACGCTTTTTGCCATGACCGCGGGCCAAGTCGCTTTCCAAACCAAAGGCAATGGCCGCTCCTACGTATCGGTCATTCCAGCGCCGCAGGTAGCGGAAGCCGCGGAATAACGGTGGGATTTGCAAGAACCCCCACCGGCTCCCATAGACCCGGTGGACTTGGTTCTTCTAATGAAGAGCAAATCAGGGAAAACCTGAAAAGTCCGGGAAACCCGTAAAAGGTTTCGGAAGGGGAGGTGGGAGCACCGCCCCTTTTTTCGTTTCAGAGCTTCGCGTAAGTTCATTCGATCGGAGTGAAATATGTTTCCCGATTTGACCGCTGACGACATTTTCCGGATTGAGACAAAGCGCTTGTGGCTGCGTTGGCCGCGCGCAATGGACGCCGCGGCGATTAAAAATTTCGCGGGCCTCGCCGAAGTCGCGCAGATGACGGCTGAGATTCCGCATCCCTATCCGGCAGGCGAGGCGGAGCGGTTCGTGCTGCAGGCCCGCGCCGATAATTCGAATGGACGCGGTCTCGTGCTGGCAATCGCACATAAAAACAATGGCACTGCCATTGGTATTGTCGCGGCGCATTGCGATCAAAGGTCCGAGGTCGAAATTGGATATGCCCTCGCGCCATCCCATTGGGGCAAGGGCATCGCGACCGAAGCGGTGAAAGCCTTGATCGATACGGTCTTTCGCGTGACAGCGGCGGAGAAGATCGTCGCCAATTCGCGTGTGATCAATCCAGCGTCGCGCCGGGTTCTCGAAAAATCCGGGTTGAACTATATCGATACGGGGCTCGATATGCTGCCAGCGCGCGGCGGTCTGCATCCGTGCGACCGCTTCGGCCTTGACCGGAAAACCTGGATGAAACAGCTCGCGCCGCGATTGCTGCCATCGATGCTTCAGCAGATACATGGCGGCGATAATCTTCCGCCTGACGCGGAGATCACCGCGCAATGAAATTTCTCGATCAAGCCAAAATCTATATCCGCTCTGGCGATGGCGGCGCTGGAAGCATGTCCTTCCGGCGGGAGAAATATATCGAATTTGGCGGCCCCGATGGCGGCGATGGCGGCAAGGGCGGCGATGTCATCGCCGTTTGCGTCGAGGGCCTCAATACGCTGATCGATTACCGCTATCAGCAGCATTTCAAAGGCAAGACCGGCATGCACGGCATGGGCAAGAATCGCGCTGGCGGCAAAGGCGCCGATGCCATTCTCAAAGTGCCGGTCGGAACTCAGATTTTCGAGGAAGATGGCGAAGAGCCCATCGCCGATCTCACGCAAGCCGGTCAGCAGGTCAGGCTCGCGCGGGGCGGCAATGGCGGCTTCGGCAATGCCTATTTCAAGACTTCGACCAATCAGGCGCCGCGCCGCGCCAACCCTGGTCAGGAGGGCGAAGAACGCACGCTTTGGCTGCGGCTGAAATTGATCGCGGATGCCGGGCTCGTCGGTCTGCCGAATGCGGGAAAATCGACCTTTCTCGCGACTGTTTCAGCGGCGCGGCCGAAGATCGCCGATTATCCTTTCACCACATTGCATCCGCAACTCGGGGTCGTTGGCTGCGACGGGCGCGAATTCGTACTCGCCGATATCCCGGGCCTCATCGAAGGCGCGCATGAAGGGCTGGGGCTCGGCGACCGGTTTTTGGGCCATGTCGAGCGCTGCAGCGTGATCCTTCATCTGGTCGATGCCAATGTGGAGCACGCGGGCAAGGCCTATAAACTGATCCGCAAAGAGCTTGAAGCCTATGGCGGCGGCCTAGCCGAGAAGCCCGAGATCGTGGCGCTTTCGAAAGTCGACACGGTCGATGCCGAGACGTTGAAACAGCAGATGGCGCGGCTGAAGCGCGCCTGCAAACATACCCCGATCAAGCTGTCGTCGGCGGCGCGTGTCAATGTTACCGACACCTTGCGGGCTTTGCTGAGCATTATCGATGAAAGCCACGCCGCCGAACGCGTTACGGCCGAGGCGGCCGAATGGCATCCATGAGCACGCGCGCCAGCAATCCGCGCGCGTTGCCAGAGCCGGTCACGGCTCCGCACCTCGACCGGTTCCGGCGGATCACGATCAAGGTCGGTTCTTCGCTGCTCGTCGATCATGAACAGGGCTGCGCGCGGCGCGACTGGCTCATGGCCCTCGCCGACGATATCGCGTCCCTGCATGGCGAAGGCAAAGATGTGCTCGTCGTCTCGTCGGGATCGATCGCGCTGGGGCGCACCGTGCTCGGCCTCCCGCCAGGTGCCTTGAAGCTCGAAGATAGTCAGGCCGCCGCCGCCGTCGGCCAGATCGCACTCGCACGTCTTTGGGCGGAGGTTTTGGGCGACCGCAAGGTGACGGCCGGGCAAATTCTCGTCACCTTCGGGGATACGGAAGAGCGCCAGCGCTATCTCAACGCGCGCGAGACCATCGGACGTTTGCTCGATCTGCGCGCCATTCCTGTCATCAACGAAAACGACACGGTCGCGACCGCCGAAATCCGCTATGGCGATAATGATCGCCTCGCGGCACGGGTCGCGACCATGGCCTCCGCCGATCTTTTGATTTTATTGTCGGATGTCGCGGGGCTCTATACGGCGCCGCCGGGCCAAGATCCCGATGCCATGCTGATCTCGATCGTGCCGCGGGTGACGGCGGAGATCGAGGCGATGGCGGGCGGCGCGGCTTCGGCCTTTTCGCGCGGCGGCATGCGCACGAAGCTGGAGGCTGCGAAGATCGCGACGACCGGCGGCACACATATGCTGATCGCCGACGGGCGCATCCAGCATCCGATCAAGCGCATTCGCGAGACTTCGATCTGCACATGGTTCTTGACGCCCTCGAACCCTGTCACCGCGCGAAAGAAATGGATCGCGGGCTCGCTTGAGCCGCGCGGCGCGCTGCATGTCGATCAAGGCGCGGTCAAAGCGATTTTTGGCGGTGCGAGCCTTTTGCCCGCGGGTGTCGCACGTGTCGAAGGCAATTTCGCGCGCGGCGATTGCGTCGTGATCCGCGACCCCAAAGGCGGCGAGATCGGCCGGGGCCTTGTCGCTTATGACGCGATCGAGGCGGCTCAGATCGCTGGCCGCAATTCGCGCGAGATCGAAACGGTGCTTGGACTTCCAGGCTGCGCCGAGATCATCCACAGAGACGATATGGCCGTCGGCGGGGAATAATACCAAGAGTCATTTTTTGTGACTTTTGGTATGACAAGCCCTAGCGCATCAGGCAATTCGAGCTTCCATGCCCTTCAGTCAACAGAATCACCCCGTCAGGAAAGCCGAGCCGCCGGATGACACGCCGGGCCATGCCGCGAGTCAGCGGATGCCGGATGGGACGTTCAGAATTAGGCGTTTCGATCTCGCCCGCCAAGTTCTTCGCCATGAGGGGACGCGGCAGGCCGGTTTTATGGCAAATCTCGCCGTCCATTTTACAAGCCGCAGCCGTCTGCCGGTTATCTTCCAGGAGGGAGAGGCGCATCGCAAACAGCGGGCGGCGCTTGCGCAGTTCTTTTCGCCACAGGTTGTCGCAGCGCGCTACCGGCAGTTGATTGGCGCAGAAAGCGAAAGACTTATCGGGCAGTTACGCGCTAAAGGCCGTGCCAATCTCGATACGTTGGCGCTTGATTTAACGGTTGCCGTCGCCGCCGAACTTGTCGGGCTCACCGAGAGCGATCATGCCGGCCTGACGAAACGGATCAGCAGTTTCCTGGATTCCAAGCAAAGCGGGCAGGGGTGGTTGAGCCTGCTCAAAGCCCTCCTCATCGGCACCTACCGCATGGTGCGTTTTTATGTCTGGGACGTCCGCCCGGCGATCCGGGCACGCCGGCGCGAGAGACGCGCGGATATTATTTCGCACCTCATCGACCAGGGTTATTCGCGGCGCGAAATTCTGACCGATAGCATCACTTATGGCGCGGCTGGTATCGCGACGACGCGCGAGCTGATCGTGATGGCGGCTTGGTATCTCTTCGATCATGAAGATTTGCTGCGGCGGTTTTTGGCCGCTGGAGAGAATGAGCGGGAAGCCTTGATCGAGGAGATATTCAGGCTCGAGCCCGTTGTCGGCGCGCTTTACCGGCATGCGGTACAGGATGTGTATCTCGAAGACGCCGGGCGCGCTGAGATGATTCCCGCGGGCAGCCTCATTGCGATCGATGTCCGGGCTGCGAACGTCGATCCGCAGATCGCGGGCAAGTGCCCTTACCACATTGAACCAAGCCGGCAGAAAGAGCAGAAAATGCCCGCTGCAAGCCTTATGAGTTTTGGTGACGGGCGGCATCGCTGTCCCGGCTCGGCCCTTGCCTTGCAGGAAACCGCGATTTTCCTGGAACAGCTTTTCCGGGTTCCAGGCCTGCGATTGGAAGGTCTTCCGGCGATCGAATGGAACTCGCTTGTCGAAAGCTACGAATTACGCCACGCGATCGTCACGTGCCCGCCCGCCGATGACACGCCATAGCATTCATTCGATAAGCGACGGAGCCGGTTTATTCCAGCGTAGATAGCCGTATCAAGAAGCCTTCGGCAGCCCTAGCCGGTAGACACCTTTGAACGTATCAGGGTCGGCGGGCACCCCTTTGCGATAAATCACGATCTTGCCTTCGCGGGCGAGTTTGACCGCATTGTCGCGAACCGGCAGCAAATAGCCCTCCCAGGTCACCATGTTCTTGCTCGGAACCAGTTTCATGAAGGTTCTGGCAATCTCTTCCGGATCGACCGTGCCGTCCGGCGCCGCCTTGGTGCAAAGTTCGACGATCACATCGGCCAATTTTGGCGGTTCTTCACTCATTTTTATTCCTACTCGGCTGTTCCTGCTTGGCTGCATGTCACAAGACGATGACTGTGGGTCGCATGAAATGCACGGCCGCGCAACACAAGGGGGCAAGCAAGGTGCTGGCCAAAATGCTTCATCGTTAGGCTCGCGCTGGCGACGATCTTTCTTTATCCTGCCTCAGCTACCCTGAAATACGATAAGCCTATCGGCGTAACCGGTTGCCATTGATGGAAAATCTGAAACTTGTCCCTGGTCCTGAGGAGCAGGATGTCGCGGCTCTCATGGCCGATTTCGGGCTTCTCGCACGGCAAACCGCGCATGTTTTGGCTCAGGCTCCAGCCAAAGCCAAAAATATGGCGCTTCGCCTGGCGGCCTGTTCCATCCGCGCCCGCGCCGGAGAAATTCTCGATGCCAATGCGCAGGATATGGCGCAGGCCAAAACTGAGGCCGCCGCCAAAGCTTTTCTGGATCGTCTCGCACTCGATGAAGACCGCGTCGATGCGATGGCGCGCGGGCTCGACGAGATCGCAGCTCTCCTCGATCCCGTAGGCAATGTGCTCGCCGTGTTCGAGCGGCCGAATGGCTTGGTGATCGAGCGCATCGCGACGCCGCTCGGCGTTATCGGCATTATCTATGAGAGCCGTCCGGCGGTGACGGCGGATGCGGGTGCGCTTTGCCTCAAATCAGGCAATGTCGCGATCTTGCGCGGCGGTTCGGAAAGCCTGCGAACGTCCACCGCCATTCATGGCTGCCTCGTCGAAGGCCTAGGTGCCGCGGGCTTGCCGGAAACATCGATTTTGCTCGTGCCGGTCACGGACCGCGCGGCGGTGGGCGCCATGCTTTCGGGGCTCGATGGTAACCTAGACGTGATTGTCCCGCGCGGCGGCAAAAGCCTCGTGGCGCGGGTGCAGGCCGAAGCACGTGTGCCCGTCTTCGCGCATCTCGAAGGGCTGGTGCATGTCTTCGTCCATGCCGAGGCCGATCTCGACAAAGCCAAGACCATCGTGCTCAATTCCAAGATGCGCCGGACAGGGGTTTGCGGGGCCGCCGAAACCTTGCTCGTTGATCGGGCTTGCGCCGAGACGCATCTCGCGCCGCTGGTAAAAATGCTGCTCGACGCCGGATGCGAAGTGCGCGGCGATCTCGAAACGCTGGCCACCGATCCGCGCGTCGTTCCCGCGACAGACGCCGACTGGCGCACCGAATATCTCGACGCCATCGTCAGTGTCGGCCTGGTCGATGGGATCAATGGCGCGATCCATCATATCGCGACGCATGGGTCGCATCATACGGATTGTATCGTCACCGAAAACGACTGGGTGGCCCACCGCTTTATGGCGGAGGTCGATTCGGCGATCGTCGTGCATAATGCTTCGACCCAATTCGCCGATGGCGGCGAGTTCGGCTTCGGCGCCGAGATCGGCATTGCGACGGGCCGCCTGCATGCGCGCGGCCCCATCGGTCTCGAACAACTGACCACGTTCAAATATCGCGTTCACGGTTCGGGGCAGATTCGTCCGTGACGGGACGCCACCCGTGACGGTTTTGGGACCCGCCCGCTTGCCCCCTCATGCGCCGGGTCAAAAGATCGGCCTTCTCGGCGGCAGTTTCGATCCCGCGCATGAAGGCCATCGCGCTGCGAGCCTTTTGGCTTTGAAGCGGCTTGGATTGGATCGCGTCTGGTGGCTGGTCTCGCCCGGAAATCCGCTCAAGGACACGCGCTATCTGGCGCCTTTGCCCGCGCGCGCGGCGGCGGCGCGGCATCTCGCTCGTCATCCGCGCATCGCGGTGACGGATTTCGAGGCCGAAGCCGGAACGCGGTTTACCTATGATACGATCTCTTATCTAAAGCGCCGCATGCCTGCTTGCCATTTCGTCTGGCTGATGGGGGCGGATAATTTTATTCATTTCCATCGTTGGAAACGCTGGCGCGAGATCGCGGACCTCGTGCCGCTCGCGATTATAGACCGGCCAGGTTCGACTCTGAAAGCCGCCCATTCGCGCGCTGCCAAAGCGCTCGAAGGCGCTAGGCTGGAAGAAAGCGACGCGCTGCTTTTGCCTTTGTGCAAGCCGCCCGCTTTTGTGTTTTTGCATGGCCCCCGCTCGCCGCTATCATCGACGGCACTGCGGGAGGGCGGGAAGTAGCGCTCTAGGTGTAAGCTCCGGCATCCAAAGCATCGATAACAGCGAGCACATCTTCCGTCCGGCCGCTGTTGATCAAATCGATTGCACGCTCGCCCTTGAGCATCTGATGTTTGGCATGCAGCCAAAGCCGCATTTCATCCGGCATGTAAAAATCCGAAAGCCGGTCTACCACATATCGAAGTTCGGCGATGACTGTCTGCGTGCGAAGGTCAGGTGTTGCCTTGCCGCTCAACCGGCGTGAGACGGTGGCGGAGGAGACCTCAACGCACATATTCCATTCTTGCGGTGGAAGGCTGTCAGTTCGGGAAGCCGATTGGCAACGGTTTACGTCTCCGAAGCCCAGATCGTGCGGTGCCCATGGCTGGCGCCAAGACGGCGGCGGTGCCACATCGTCTCATAGAGATCTTCGAGCGAGCGGGTATAGGCCGCGACATCGAACAGAGGCGCGGTCAGATGCTCACGCCCGAGCTTGGCTTTGAGCTTGGCAAGCCGCTCCGGCTCATTTGCGAGGACGGATGCGATCGCGATGTAATCGTCTTCATTCGCAGCGATCAATTCCGCCATGCCGACTGCGTGCAAGAGGCTGCCTGCGACGCGCGAGGCGAAGGTGTCGCCCGCGCAAGTCACGATGGGTACGCCCGCCCAAAGCGCATCGCTCGCTGTCGTATGCGCGCCATAGGGCGCGGTATCGAGGACAAGGTCAGCAAGCTGCAAACGCCCGAGATGACGGCTCTGACCCATGTCGGGCGCGAAAATGAGACGATCCGCGCCAATGCCGCGGGCGAAGGCCTCGCGGCGCAAATTGCCTTCGGCCTCTCGCGCATGCAGCAGCCAAAGCACGCTGCCCGGCGTGTCTTCCAGCAAGCGGCACCAAAGATCGAATACGGATGGCGTGATCTTATAGGCTTGATTGAAACAGCAGAAGACAAAGCCCGTCTCGGGCAGGCCAACCTCTGAGCGGGCCGGCTTGATGCCGATTTCACCGGTTCTGCCATGCGGCTGGTAGGAATGGCGCATATAGGCGAAAGATTCGGAATAATCGGCGGCCGTCGAGAGCGGTGTTACGAAGGGATCTGTGATGATGTAATCGCAGATGTCGGCGCCAAGAGTGCCTGGATATCCAAGGTAATTGACCTGTACAGGGGCCGGATGCAGCATCATAATGCTTGGCCTTGCGCCAGCCGTATAGCCTTTGAGATCGACGAGAATGTCGATCCCCGCGGCATGGATCGCTTGCGCGGCCTCGATGTCGGTTAAAGCCGATATGTCGTGGAATCCATGGAACGCGTTTTTGAGCCGGTGGCGCATGACGGATTCATCGATGCCGCCGAAAGAAAAGGCATGCGTTTCGAAACGCGCGGGATCATGGGCCTCGAACATTTCGATCAGCAAATGAGACGTCGCGTGGTTTTGCAGATCGTTCGAAAGATAGGCGACGCGGATCTTGTCGCGGCGTGCGAGATCGAAGCCAAAGGCAAGCTTGTCGCGTTCTTTGAGGCTTGCCGTATGACGTTCTTGCATCCAAAGCTCGGAACAGGCGCGATGTTCTTTGGCGCTTATGCCCGGCACCGTGAGAAACATGAAAGGCGGCAGCAGGCCCACCGCTTTTTCAAGCATGATGGCGCGCAGGCGTGGCGCGGCTTCGGCGAATTCGTCCCACTCGCACATGGCGCGGCTGCGGCGCAGGTCTTTCATCGCGGAACGTACCCCTTGCGAGACCGCATCAAAAGCCGCGCGGACATTCGCGCATGTTCAAAAGCGTGCCGATGATGAGATGAAAGAAAGGGCAGGCCGCCGTAAATTGCGCAAATGCGCGCAGTGACCGCCTTGACCGCGACAACGCCCAGGCCATAGTCCTGCGCCCTCCATACCTGCGTGCATCCTCAAACCCGATTTGGGGTTATGACAGTTTTGGCACGTCAGACCTTTATCGCCTTTTTCTCTAGAAGATTGCCGTGACGATCAGCGCTTGAGCGGTTGCCAAAGACGGCCAATCTGACTTAATGAGAAGAAGATGAGGTTTATGAACCGAATCGTATCTGTGCTGAACAGCGCAGCCAAGCAGTTCATCGCAGGTTTTGGGCCGCAATAGCTCAGTTGGTAGAGCATCTCATTCGTAATGAGAGGGTCGGGAGTTCGAATCTCTCTTGCGGCACCAGAAATTCATATATTTCAATAGCTTGAAATTTGCAGTAAATTTGTCGCAAGGCTTATATGCTCCGGGGCGCCCAGGCGCGCCTAAAACGAAAACCAGCCCGCGCGACGCGGAAAACTATTCACGCTTGGCTTCGCAGGGCTCCATCTACGCCGATGGGTACATAACGCGGCCAGTATGACGCCCGCGGCCGTCGAAACGCAGAGCAAGATGAAATCGAATTGGATTCGCGGTCGTTTTGGCCGAAAGACAATACGTGCGCTGTCATAGGTTGCGCAAATTCTGGTGGTTGCGCAAGTTCCGGTGACATTCACATGGCTTAGAGCATCCCGCCTTCAAATGGAATCATTTGAAGGCGGATAAGATGCTCTTGATTCAAAAAG
>Ga0116230_10005373_pt1 | contig 12569 bp, 5 predicted proteins | sample S1TSphfallax_3_FD_88678 | JGI IMG/M metagenome (GOLD analysis project Ga0116230, IMG submission 88678) | Host-associated microbial communities from peat moss isolated from Minnesota, USA - S1T2_Fd - Sphagnum fallax MG | ecosystem: Host-associated > Plants > Peat moss > Unclassified | place: USA...
ACCCAATGTCAATGCGTTACTGTTCATGAGGCGTATCCTTTTCTGTCCCGCGTGGGACGCTGGTGAACCGTTGATCACGATCCACCGAGGGTACGCCGCTTTTATTCAGTTGCCAGCCATCCATGACTTTTGGTTATAGCTCCCCCAGTAGTGCCAAACCGCGACCAATGCAAAACTAAATGAACATAAGAAGCAAATATAAAAGCAACAGATAGAAATCTTCTTCTTTTTCATTTGGGATCTCTTGGCTAGACTAGCTGCGTCCCGGTTTCATTCTCATTCCTTCGCCTAGTTACGACCCTGTTTCTGTTCCCCAAGATTTAACGAATTCAAATACCAGGGGACGGCACACCACCCGCATTTACCGGGGTCCCACATTCTGGGCAGACACCAGATTTGTTGCCGGTGAGAGAATACCCACACACCGCACATCGATTGTCGCTTTTCCACCTGCGCATGCGCAGCCACCCCCAACCCAACCATGCCCCGCATAAAGCTGAGCATAATAAGAATACGAGAGAGACTCTAACGAACGCAGGCGATCGAGACTTTTCTACAACGTCAAATTGCCGCTGAAGGTCAACTGAAAGCTTTTCTTGAATCGCAGCCACCTGCCGGTTAATTTCCCAATATCTTTGAGGTAGCCTACCTTCAGAATCGAATGAAAGTGATACTCGTCCATATTCAGGTAGGAGAGCCCTTAGTTGACCCTCATCTTCTGTAATGATGCTTTTTTGCTGCGAAGCTATTGCTGTCCACGTCCGCCAATGCCAGAGCGCGAGGAAAGCGAAACCAATAGAACAAAAGAGACAGATGCAAAAGCTAAAAATAATAAGTTTTCGCCAATTCATGGGCATTCTCGATTAGGTAGGCATTGTTACTGCGAAATGTATATTGGTTGGGTCGTTGCTGGCGCCTGTGGACCGGCTGGTTGCTGCTGAACAGGTGCTGGACTGGTAGTAGCAGGTTGTGTCGTATTAGCAGGGGACCTATCCGACGGCTGAGTCGTGGAATTTAACTGAATCAGCCTGTTTTTTATGGCGGTTTGCCGCTGCAGACTTTCTCTAATGCTTGCTTTTGCCTGTGCAATCAGTGCGTTCTCAAGATCAACGGCGCCTTGGTCATGCTCTCTTTCCGCCGCCGCTTTATTGGCGTATGCTGTAGCTAACTCAGCTTGAGCCGCGTTGATTTGTGCTTGGACGGAAAAAACGCCCCCTTGGTTCTGCGGAGCTGGCGTAATGATCGCGTTAGATGAACTAGTCGTTGCGGGATTACCTTGCTGCTGAGGCGCGGGCTGTCCGCCCCCGTTTGCTTGAGGATCCACTTGCCCGTTAGTTTGGGTGACCGGCGGTGGTGGAGTGGCTGGTGTTCCGTTCGGTCCCGGCCGGCCCGCTGGTGATGGACCAATTTGTCCAGACCCTGCGCCGTTTGTCGGGCCTGGAAATTGTCCAGATGGACTTGACGGCGGTGCGAGGCCGGTAGGATCAACTGTATCGACTGGCGAACTCAATTCGAGCGGATACATGTCCGCTCCATTCACATACCGCTTCGGATCCTCCGTTAGCCATCGTCCAAGGGACGGGCCGTAGATGCGGGTCTCGGATGCATAGGTGTCTGTCAATACAGTGTATCGCATCCCCTGATCCAGGTACACCCACGCAAAGAAGCTGCTGGCTGCCGTTCCGTCGCCGCGGACGGTGCCATTCGCGCTCAGCACGGTAACGGTACCGTACGGATCATATTCATATCGCTCCAGTACGTTGCCGCTGCCGTCGGTCAGGCTGGTCACGTTGTAATCGGCATCGTATTCCACATACAGCGTCTGATGGCTCGCCAGCGTCCCGAACTCCTGCAGGAGAATCCCGTTGCCGCTGGAGGGCGTGCCGATCATGACCGTTTCGCCGTTGGCGGCGGTCACCATCGCCAGGCCCATGCCGTCGGCCGCGCCGATCTTGATGCCGCTCGAACCGAAGTTGTTGTCCAGCGAACCATTGGCATCGAACCGTGCGAGGATGAAATACCCGCTGGTACCGCCGATGCCGATCACGATCTGGCCATTGGTCTGGATATTCAGGATCAGCCCGCTGCCATCGCTGCTGATGGTGCCGGTGCTGGCCTGTCCGCTGGTGCCGAAGGAGGTGTCGAGCATCCCGTTGCTGTTGTATTCAGTGACCTTCAGGGTGACGCTGTGGGGTGAGCTTAACCCCGACTGCACGGCGTCGCCGATCAGGATTTTACCATCGGCGGTGACAGCCAATGGTGAATACCCCGGTGCCAATGCCAAGCCGGTCGACACGGTCACTATGCCCGAAGTCCCAAACGTTGTGTCAACCCCGCCCGATGCGTTCAGTTCCGTCAGGACGCGGTTTAAGTTGATGCCAAATCCCCCGGGGGAATAGATGAAAGCACCGGCCAGGACCAGTTCCCCGGCCGGAGACTCGGCCATCCCGATCACGCTCACGGACGTCGCGCTGCTGTTGAAAGAAACGGACGCAGTGCCGGAGCTGCCGTACGAAGTATCAACCGCGCCGGTGGAGGCGTTCAACTCCGTCACCGTGACGTTTGTGCCGCTGACACCGTCCACCAGCAGTTCGCCGTTGTCAGCAATGATGACCCCCAGCGCCGCAGGCAAGCTGCTCAGCGTTTCAATCCCGCTGCTGCCGAAACTGGAGTCGGCTGTACCGCTCGGGTTCAGTTGGAGGACGCTTAACCCGCCTGAAGAGGTATTGCCCGATACATCAATGTCGCCGTCGGGCTGCACAACCAGCCCGGTGATGCTGGTCAGGTAGCTGAGCGTCACCACTCCGCTGGTCCCATAGGATGAATCAAGCCCTCCGCTGGCGTTGTAAAACAGAAGCTCGGGCGTAGTGCCGACCATCGTTGCCACAATAATATCCGATCCATCGGCGGCTGCCACGGCGGACGTCGCGGCATAGCTGAGGGCGGTCGTGGTGGTATGGTTGGAGGTGTTGGTGACGCCGAAGGAACTGTCCACGCTGCCATTGGACTGGTTGGTGGTCACCTGAGGATTGGTATCCGTCTCGATCATCGCATCCACATAGAACGGGCTCCACACATGCTCGGCGGTCACCAGCGAGCCGACGTTTTCCTGGATGACCTGGTCGGCGTTGCTGTAGTACAGATCCGTGGTGACATCCTGCGACGCGGGAGCCTGCGTTTCGGTGATCCGCCGTCCCAGGGCATCATACCCATAGGCGACAATCACCTGGCCCTGGGCGTTCTCAACCTTCACCAGCCGGTTCCAGGCATCATAGACATACTTCTGGCCGGTCTGGTCGGTGGTGGTGTTGCCGTTGGCATCATAATCCAGTGTGGCCGACCCGACAACAGTCGCCTGGTTCTGGGCGTTGTTGGTCCGGGCGGTGACCATACCGCCTGAACTGCTGTTGAACCAGTTGCCCAAGGCATCCAGCGACCAGCCTTCGGTGGCGGTGGGGGTGGTGATGGTACCGGTGGTGGTGTTGAACGTTCCCGTGCTGAAATTGGTGACGCGGTTCAGCTGGTCATAGCTGTAGGCATGCGACTCGCCCGCCAGCGTCGTGTTGGTTGTACCGCTGCTGGTATTGGTGACGTTGACCATGGACGTCACATCGCCGTCCTGGTTGTAGTTGTAGTCGAACTGGTCGATGCCGGGACCGGTGCCCGGCCCCTCTTCGTCGATCGCGCCGGACCAGTTCTGCTCGACGATGCGCCCGAACCGGTCGAGGCCCACATACTCGTCCCCTCCCGCGCCTGTCGCCCCGTCCTCCACATAGCTCAACTCCACACCGTTCTGGTCAGCGAAGGTGACCGGGGTATCCAATCCGAGGTATGTGTAGGCCTGGATGTAGGTCGAGCCGCTGCTGACATTGCTGATCCGGCTGACAATGCTGTCCAGGCCTGGGTTGTAAACGTAATCGATCACGCGTCCGTCGGGGTAGGTGATGCTGGTCGGCCGGTCGCCGTTGGCAGCATCGTAGGTGTAGCTGACCGTGCCGCTGGAGACGTTGGTCGAGTTGGACTGGGTTTCGGAAAGCAGGTTGCCAAAGCCATCGTAGGTGTCCTGCACCGTATTCAGTACACTATCGCCACTGTTGTAGCTGACCGCCTCGGACATCTGGCCGGCATTGTTGTAAGCGTAGCCAAGCTCGGTGACCGTGCCATCGACGCCGGAACTGGCAATCGAAACCGAATCCGTTGTCAACTGCCCCTGGGTATTATAGGTGTAAGTATGGGTGGTGCCGTTGCGGTCGATGTAGCCAGTCTGCTCACCCAGCGCATCATAGGCATAACCTTCAGACTGGTTATACGTGTACCCCGAAGCGTTGTAGTTACTGCCGGTGTTCGGATCGGGATACTGGACTTCAGAGAGCAGGTCGTTGTCATCGATGACGCTGCCACTGCTGGTGTTCGCAGCATAGATGTAATGCGTGACCTGACTGATCTGGCCGCTGGGCATATTGGCGGTCATGGTCAGCACATTGCTGTCACCATCATATGTGTAGGTGGTCATCTGGTTGGAAGAATTGGTCGGAGTTCCATTAGTGAAATCCGCGATGGTCTGGGTCTTTCGGCCCATCAGATCATAGTTGGTTTGAGCGACGATTCCGCTGGGATCGATGGTGTTCTGCATCCAGCCCGCGGCGTTGAAGGTCATCTGCGTCACCAGCGACACCGGATCAACCAGAATGAAGGTGCTGTCGCTTGCCGGTGCGACATCGCCGCCGGTGCTGATCGCGGCGAAGCTGAAAACGTGCGTCGAAGTATTGTATCCGGTGACGGTCGCCCGCTCCCCTGCCCCGGAGCCGGTGAGGATGACAATTACATCCCCGGTGTAGGGGCCGGAGCCCGTAAATGCGGTGTCCGTCAGTGACGTGGTGCTGCCGCTGGTTGCCTGATACACGATCGGCACCGGGTATGCGGAGCCGTCATAGGTGCCGGCGTTGATATCGGCGACATCCCGGTCGGCGGCGTCAAAATAGCTTGCGTCATAGCTGACGCGGGCATAGACGCCGGTCGTCGGCGTACCCAACGCGCCGGTTGAGGTGTTGCTGGCGGAGTCGGTGCTGAACCGGTCGCTGGTGATGGTTTCGACGACATTGCCATCATTGTCATACTCGTACTGCACTTGAGCCAAAACGATGTCGTGGGTGATGCTGGCCACCGCTGCATAAGCGGTGCTGGATCCAACCGTGATGTTCGAGGCATTGTTGATCTGCCCGCCATCGGTGGTGTAGGCGGATGTCATCCAGCCGGCCCCGTTATAGACGTACTTGGTCGCTTCGCCGGTGGGCAAAATGGTAGCGATAAGATTGCCATCGGCATCGCGGTAGTAGTTGGTGGTGTCGGCCGTCCCTTCGCTGCCATCCTCCACGTTGATGACGGTGGAGGAGAAGATGTTCCCCTGGTTGTCATAGCCCGCTGAAGAAGCCGCGGTCAGGATCATGGGCGAGCCGGATGCGGGGCCGAGAATGGTTCCGGTGCTGAAATTGACCGAGGCTGCTCCGTTGGCGTTGTAGGTTTGCGTATCCAGGACCTCGCCCAAATTGTCCAGCGTGTAATAACTGACGAACGTGTCATTGAATAACGTGTCGGCGGCAGGACTGCCAATCTCGCCATCCGCCTCTACCGCGCCAGTCATCTCGGCTATCAACTGGTCCCGGAAATTGTAGTAGTAGGCGGTCGCCCGGCCATTCACTCCTCCGTCGATCACAGCCCCGCCCGGATAATCAACGGTTTCGGTGAGGTTGCCATCGGCGTCATAACTGGATTGCGACACTTCGGTCATCGCGCCCGAAACGGTTCCAACCGAGGTGCTGATCGGTTCATTGTATTCATTGAACGCCGTTGCGTTGATCGTGCCGGTAGGCAATTGGATGCTGTCCTGGTTGCCACCCAAATCAAAGGAATAAAGCGTCTGGTAGTAGTTGGTGCCGGAAGATCCAAGCTGGATCGATGAGGCGGAATAGGACACCCCCGAAAGATTGAAGTAGTCGTCCAGCTCGATCACCTGCCCGCCATAGCTGAGCAGGTTGCGGCTCAAGGATTCAATCGTGCCGGGCGTGTCGGTGCCTTCGGGCGCGGTGGCGTCGCTGGGGGTGTATGCATAGGTGAAGCTTTCATCGTAACCCAGCACCCAATCATCATGCTCGACCTGAACCGGACCGGTGGTGGTGTATTCACCCAGCGTGGGGTCATAATGCCAGCCGGGATAGACACGGGTTTCGTGATTTGCATCGTCGTACGTGATGTACGTGACGTTGCCGTTGGGGCTGGTTTCCTCGATGGTCCGGCCCTCCGGATCATCCTCGTAGGTTGTGACCAGCGCCAGCCCGTCGCTGGAGGGAATGGTGAAAGGGGCGGCGGCACCAAAGCTGGTGTTGTAATAGCTGTAATCGTTCAGCGTGACATCCTGGATTTGCATCGTGATCGCGCCGGTGACGATGTCATAGGTGTCGTAGGTGATATGCCCGTCGGGGTCCAGGTCCCAGACGACGTTGCCGTCGGAATCAAACACCTGGGTGTTCGTGCTGGTGTTGTTCGACCCGTTTTGCGCCGTTGTGATCGTCGGCAGCGTGGTCAGCAGGGATGTTGGTGAGAAGGTTCCGGAGGTGAAGTTGAATTGATAGCTGGTGGTTTCCCCACCGCTTCCCGTCGAACTAATGCCACTAAATACGGTGTCGTCGGCTACGTAGTAGATCGTGATACCGCCAGCGGTCTGGGATTTATAATCGTAAAACTCCACTTCGTCAGCCGTCCCGCCGGAAAGCGAAACCTTCTCGTCTTCCGGAAAACCATTGGCGCTTCCAGCGGTCGTTGCCCCGGCGCTTGAGTTCCCGGAATAATAATCAAAAGTATCGACTTGGCCGATGGTTGAACTGAGCGAAGGCGTCACGGTCCCGGCAGAGTCATCGTAGGCGACGCTGATGATGGCCAGGGGTGACACAGTTTCAGAAACCCGTGCCTGCGCATTGTACTGATTATAAGTGTCGCGGGATGTTGATTCATCCGATTGAGATTCGAGAATCGGCTCACCTGCGTAGTTCATATAAACTACATCGTCCAGACCACTCGGCAACGTTTCGTTGGTGATGTACGTTACCGTGTTGTATTGCGAAGCCGATCCCGAATCATCGGGTGAGAATGTCAGCGAGCCGCCTGAAAAGGCGGTCGACCTGCTGTAGGAGAAGTAATAAACGCCTTGGCCAACCCCTCCATCTTCCGTGCTTCCCATGCCGCCGACGACTTCATATACCACAGGGTAAAGCGGGGCTGCGTAGGCAGTATCCCCCGACGTGCCCGGCGCTCCCGGAACGAGCGAGATGCCATCTGAATCATAATTCAACTGCAGGAGAGCGTATTGGCTGACATCAGAATCGGGTGCTGTAAATGGTGTATAGCCAAGCGAAGTAACGGCCGCTTGCATGCGGGCGAACTCCGATCCAGTGAACTCGAATTCAAGCTGGTCTGGGGTATCAGTGCTATTAAGATAGTAGCGGTAATAATCCTCCGAGAGGACGGTGCCAAACACGTTCTCAATGCTGGCTGTTTCAAGATCGTCCAGATTGCCGTTCCCGTCGGGATCATCAGCGTTGTAATAAGTATACTGAACTTGCCGAACTATACTATACAGCGTTCCACCATCGGTCGAACGCTCAAGCGAGACATTTTCCAGTTCACCTGAATCATAGCCAGAACCATAGTATGTATAGAACATCGATTCGATCGTGGTAACGTCGCTAACTGTCTGGCTTCGCACTTCTTGCGTGATGTTGCCGGCGGAGTTATGGCTCACCACAGTGATTGTCGATCCGCTGGCGGGTGTGTAGCTCGCGAAAGAACCCTGGTAACTTCCGTAGGAACTGTTTGAAAATCCGTAGAAGTTCGTTTGGTTGCCCTGCTGGTCGGTCAGCGTGTAGATATCCGTCCCTGAATTATAGGTCAGTTGATCATAAGTGTCGTAATACGGAACAAAGACCGGCGACCCGGTTGTGCCAGTGTTCTCAAACCAGATTGCGCTTGAGCCGCTGGTGACGATCTCAAGCAGAGCGTCGCTCCCGCTTGGCTGCGACACTTGAAGGATCTGGGGGTTCTGGTTCATCATCCAGCCATTCCCCACGTTCTGCGATACATTATACGCAGGATTGTTGGTCCAACTGCGGGTGACTCCCCAGTCAGAACCGAATCCGTCCGATTGAATGTCCGTAGTGTTCAGTTCCAGTGTGCCGGAGGCAAGAATGACCGGATCACCACCAGGCTTCGCGGCGTTGGCAAGCGCGGCTCCTACAAACTCACCATACCATGTGAAGAGCCTGCGTTCTTCGAGAGATTCCATCGTGACGGGTGATGATTCTTGTCTGGAGGCAATATGCCGGTCGCACCATGCTCGTACGGATCGGGCAATTATTGACGCCGTTTTGGAGGGGGACATGTGATGCTCCCAAATTGAGTGAAAATTTAATGATCGGTGTTGCCTAAACGATTTGCGAACGAGGGCGCAACCGTTCATCGGAAGTCATTCGAGGCAATTTACCGTGAACCTATGTCGAGCGATGTAAACTCTACTGGCGATAACGCCCGCATCCGCGAGCAGCCAGGGAGGGTAAACAGAAACTGCGAAAAGTCGTTGCCTAATGACCGGCGGCGTGAAGCCCTTGCGGCTCGACAAGACCCCATCGAATAGACGGCACAGCATGTGAACCTCTCTGAAGGAGGAAAACAGCTCTGACTCTGAACGTGAAGTGAACGAATGAGGAACATACCCATATCTACTGTTAAATCCATCAGGAAAAACGGCATTGTCGCGCTCCATTCTCCTTACTTAGTAATTTCAGCGTGGCGAGGACTTGTTGCTGCGGTACGCACATCAGCCTATGTTTGCTCAACTTATAGCCTCACAATGAAGAGGAGAAGCAATCAACTAAATCTGTATCTTCTCGATCTAGTCCAGCGAAATCTCATCACTTCTTCGGTCATACAGACGGGTGGTGCGTGGTGACTCGTGCGCAGCAATCACCTGAGATTTCTCCAATATCCCGCCGTTTGATAAATAGGCCGTAATCCCTGTCGCCCGAAAACTGTTGTAGCAGATCCGTGCCGGCAGGCCCGCCGCCAGGCAGCGGCGCTTGACCATCGCCAGCACGTCGCGGCGGTGCATCCAAAGGGTTGTGATACGCCGCGTCCGTGCCGGGATGGATCGAAACAGAGGCGATTTTAGCTGGGACTTGATGCCCGCCGCTTCGATGTAGGCGTCGAGATAGGCTTCGGCGTTGTGATGGGCCGGGACTTAATGGTGCTTCCCGCCTTTTTCGTGCAGCCGCAGCCAGCCAGTAGAATACGCGGCATTTGACGATAAACTCGATCGCTGATTGTGCCGCTTCCGCAACCTGTTCCCGGACTCGTTCTTCATTACTCTTATATGTGGCATGACCAAATCCGACGGCATTTTTTCATGCGCTGGGCCAGCGTCCATTCCGTGGTTCATCCGACCCATCAGCCCGCGATGGATGGAAACAAACGCTAACCTGTTTAGGGTAATTGCAGAGATGCCACGGGCATCAATATTATGCTGTTCGTCAGTATAAATGGGGGTGGCGATGAAGCCCGTATATTTCCGTGATTCAACCAGCAGTTGGCTGAGTTCAAGGGTCAGCCGGCCTGACGGATATCCCCCGGTTTAACGTCGATCTTTGATCACCTCTACAGGAGCATTGCGATGCCTGATCCGACAACCCAACCGCGTATTCCCACCGTCCGTATCAGCCCGGACAATCAAACGGTCCTGAGCCAACTGGGTTTGCTCCAGGAGCTGGCGGGCACCTGGAAGGGAGAAGGGTTCAACCTGATTGCACGGCCTGATGCACAAGGGAAGACGAACCTGTATTTACAGCTGAACCAGACCCGCGAAACGCTGGAGATCACTCCCATCGGATCGTCCATCCCCAACCGAGGATTCGGGCAGAACGATATTGAATTATTCGGCCTGACCTACCTGCAAAAAGTCAGTGACAGCTTTACCGGCGGCGCCCTGCACATTGAGCCGGGCATCTGGGTCACGCAACCGGCAACGACTTATCCGCCGGAGACCGCGCCCACGGGAACCCAGATCATCGCCCGCATGGGCTCCATTCCGCATGGCAACTCCCTGTTGGCCCAGGGGACCGCAGCGCCATTCTCCGGACCGCCGGTCCTTGCCTCAGCGGGCGCGACCTATGCTTTTTCCCAATTCCCTTCGTTCAACAGCACGCCGTTCCCCACACTGCCGGCTACGCCACCCATCATCAATGCGGCCGAGACCTCGGAAAAGCTCAATGCCGCGGCGACGGGAGTTCCGCCGTTCACCCAGTATGATTTGACAATCCCCGAGAGTGCGGCAAACCCGCGTACCCCGTTTGGGACTAGCCCCGCCGATCCGCCTCTGCCGGACGATATCAATGGCGTACCGATGCAGGAAGTGATCAATGATCCGATCAAGCTGCTGCAACAGGTGATCCAGAAGCAAGTCGATGAAGGGCACACATTTGCCGGGACCGTGCTCAATATCGCCACCCAGGCCAAGATCATCTTCCACACCCTCCCCGATGGAAACCCCGCCGATCCCAATGTGACGGTCAGCGTCACTGATGGCGCTGGAGGCATTGAGAACATTCTCTTCCTCGAAGGCGGGGAACCGGTCGGGGCGCAGGGCCCGAACGCACAGACGGCGTTGGTGTATGCCACATTCTGGATTGAAAAAGTGAGCCATCCGCAACATGGTTCGTTCATGCAGTTGCAGTACGCGCAGATGGTTGTCCTGAATTTCCCGATCTTCACGCTGCTGCCCAAGGTCGTGAACCTGGGCTGGCCGCATATTTCCGTGGCAACGCTGCGGAAGACATTCAATTGAGCCGTGGGATTATTGGCTCCAGGATTTTCAATTTCGGTTACGCCGAAATCGCGGGTTGCGACCTTCCCGTTATTGCGGGAGAACACATGATTGCGGGAGAACTGGCTATTTGAAGCCCCTTCTGTACTATTCCGGCTTGCCTGTCTTTAGTAGGGAGTGCATTCGCTATGCGGTCGCATCGGGTCAGGGCTTTCACACTCATTGAGCTGATGGCCGTCGTTGGCATCATCGCCACGCTGGTAGGGCTGCTGCTTCCATCCCTGACCCGGGTGCGCTCGGTGGCCCGCACGACCCAGTGCGCATCGAACCTTCACCAGCTGTCGATCGCGTTCGTCGAATATGTAACCATTTACGGCAAGTTCCCGCCCAATGTTTCCTCACCTTCGCCCGGCCAATATTGGTACGACGACGATCGGATCGGCCGTTTCCTGCCAGCCAGCCGCCCGCCCGTCCCGGCGGGAAAGCCGGGCGGAAACATCTATGTCTGTCCTGAGGATGTAGGCCCTGCCTATCTTTCGTACAGCATGAACGAGTGGGCGAGTTCGGCTGCCGACAGTTCGGTCACTTCGGCCCTGCCCGTCACCGGCACGTTCTGGTCGCCCAAGACCTCACCTTCCTGCAAGCTGATCCTCATCGCCGAGTCCTATTCGGGCAACGGCTCTCAGTCGATCGGTTGGTACTCAGCGCCAACCATCGGCTTTGCCGGATCTTCTGCTGCCGCCCGTTTTGGCGGCAATGGCGGCATTGCCCCGCCAGTCTCCGCCCAGCGGTGGGGATACGTGAACAGCGAACTGAATTTCATGCGGCATCGCTCCTCCGGCAGCGGCGGTGTGTCGACCCAGCCGAAGGGCCGGCTGAATATTGCCTACGCCGACGGGCATGTCGCGGCCAGGAGCGATGCGGACCTTGTCACCGCCGCGGGCGTATCCACCGGCGACAGCGATTGGTCGCCAATGGATTGGGGCGGGCGATGACCCAGCCGCTGGGCCAGTCTCCGGGCGAAGCGGGTTTTGATCCCGCGGCCGCCACCGCGTCGGCGACGCAACTCAAGATTTCCCTGTTCAATCACCGTGATGAATTGCTGAAGTACATCACCCGGCAAATGCCGCCTTCCCTTCAATCCGGGTTTGATCCGACGGATGTGGTCCAGGACGTCTATTTTGAAGCCCTGCGACGGGCCGACCAGTTCGTTGAGATCGACAGCCAATCCCGCTCCCGCTGGCTCATGACCATCGCCCGCAACCGCATCCTCTATCTGGTCCGCCGCCAAAAGGCGTCCAAGCGTGCCCCGCAGTTTGGCGACGAGCACGAATCGCTGGCCATGCTGCTGGAAGAACTCGCCCGGTATGAACGGACGCCCAGCGGTTCAGCCGCCTCCCATGAAACCAACCTCGTGGTCCGGCAGTCGGTGGACCGCCTCGCGCCCGCCCACGCCCAGGCCATCCGCTGGCGGTTTTTCGAGGGGCTCAGCCATGGCGAAGTCGCCAGCCGCACCGGAAAAACCGAGAACGCGGTCCGCCAGCTCTGCCACTATGCCCTTGGCGCATTGCGGAAGGATCTGGCGTCGGCGCTTTCGCTGGGCTAGAGCCAGACTATTATTGCGACATGAGCGACTCGCCCGACAAAATCCGCGAGGTGATCGGCAAGGTAATCGCGGCTGAAGGGGGCGGCGATCCCATCCCCG
>Ga0116230_10005374_pt1 | contig 12568 bp, 16 predicted proteins | sample S1TSphfallax_3_FD_88678 | JGI IMG/M metagenome (GOLD analysis project Ga0116230, IMG submission 88678) | Host-associated microbial communities from peat moss isolated from Minnesota, USA - S1T2_Fd - Sphagnum fallax MG | ecosystem: Host-associated > Plants > Peat moss > Unclassified | place...
CGAAATTGGAGCGCCTACGTCCCTGACTTGCCGGGCGTCGCTGTCGCCGGTGCGTCGCGCGAGGAGTGCCATGATCTCATCGTCGAGGCGATTGCCATGCATCTCGATGGAATGCGCGAGGACGGAATTCCCATCCCCGAGCCGATTGGAGAAGTCGTCGAGGTTGCCTAGTTCGAGCCCATGATCGATTGGTTCGCGCGTCCCGTCCTGAGCGTAGCTCATGTTGAGGCCTCGCTCCGCTTCTACGTGGACCGGCTTGGCTTCACCAGCCCGTGGCGATACGACGAAGGCGTTACGGTGCATGTTGCTCAGGTGGAGCGAGAGGGCTGTGAGGTCATCCTTGCCGATACGTGGCCGAAGCGAATTGGTAAAGGACTGGTGTTTGTTTCGATCGACCTCGAAGACGCCACGCTGGACGCGTTGCGCGCGGAGCTCGAAACCAAGGGTGTTCGGGTGAGAGACGGTTCCTGAGGTTACCGGCTCCTGGTGATCGAATATCCCGACGGTAATCGGCTCCTGCTCAACTGCCCGAACGAGACCACGGCCAGACCGGAAGAATAGCGCACACGAGAAATTGTAGAGGTGGCAATCGAGTATACGGCTCACCCGTGGGACAGTGTTGCAAATCAGTTTTCGGAAGCAGACTGGTTATTGCCGATGCGGGAACTGGTGCGATCGATCATAGCGTCAGGCTTATCTTCAGCGCTTTACGCATCGACGTCTATGCACACCCTGATGCTCTTCCAGACCGCCACTCGATCGTCACATTCTCATGCGCAGATTCTTCTTATCAACGTTATTCGTCGGACACAAGAAATGGAGTTCCGTTTTCAAGACTACCGTCGAACTTGCCCGGCTTCCGAATTCTTCGAGACGCTACTATTTATTCTTTCGAATAGGCTGAAATGGATCTCCGGCCAGAGTTTTGCCGACGAATAGAGTTCAAGATATCCCGGTCGTCGAGGTTATTTCGAGACCCTCAGGATGACATCGTTCGCGCGAAACAAAAGCCCACGGGAGTGAAGGTTCTGTTCGCCGCGCTGATCGCGGCACTTGCGCTGGCCGGTTGCGTCTCGAACAACCACCCGCGCTTGCTTTCCCCGAATACCGTCGAGTCGTTTTGCGGCGGGGCGGAGAACTACGCGCGTGAGACCGCGATCGAGAGCATCGTCGCGAGCACGGATGCGATGCCGGAAGATTTTCCGATCCCCTCGCAAGCCCAGATCGTTCATAACGTGAAAGCGCAGAACGGCGTGATCGCGCACTGGACCGATCAGCCGCTCTATCTGCCGAAGGTCGCGAAGGCGTACGGCTACCCGGACGACTACGTGCGGCTCGGTGATGCCGCGATCACGAACCGGATGATCAGCGTCGATGCGCGGCGCATCTACCTCACGTTGATCTTACCGGACGGCACCCGCAAGACGCTGCCGTTCCGCGCCTTCGACGTGCAGAACGTGTGCAGCGAAGCGAAACTCAGCGCCTAGCGAAGAGGATCCGGCGCAGGTCGACCCCGACGAGGATTTCGACGATGAGCCCCGTGATGAGGGTCAGTCCCTCGATGACGCCGGGCTGACGCGTGTGCGCGATGATCGGCACGATCGCGAGCGCTCCGATGGCGATTGCGACGATGCCCGTGAAGAAGCGGGCAAAGCCAACCGTGAAGGTGCGCAGACTCGAAAACCCGCGGGCGATATCTTCCACCAACCGCACGGGACCACGTGTTCCCGCGTCCCACACGATGAATGCGAGCGCGTCGAAGAGGATCGCGATCGCAAGGCGGGCGGCGGTCTCGATCAGGGTGTGGCGGCCGGTTCGTCGTCCGGCCACGACGCGATCTCACCGAGCGCCGCGCTCTTGAGCACCTTGAGGCCGAGGGTCGCGCACTTCATCCGCGTCGGGCTGATCCCGATGCCGACATTCTCGACGACGACGTCCATCTTCATCCGCGCGATGTCCTCGAGCTTCCGGCCTTTGATCGACTCGGTCAGCATCGAGGCGGAGGCTTGCGAGATCGCGCAGCCCTTGCCGGAAAAGCGCACGTCCGCGACGCGTCCCTCGCCATCCACGTTCAGCTCCATCCGGATTTTATCGCCGCACAGCGGGTTCAAGTCCTCGGCGCTCGCATCCGGCGCATCGAGATGCCCGAAGTTCCGCGGATTCCGATAGTGGTCCAGAATATATTCTTTGTAAAAGTCGTCCATCGTCGCTTACGGTACCCGGAAAATGGTGGCGGCTTTTTCGAGGGCGGTGAAGAGGGTGTCGATGTCGGCTTCGGTGTTGTAGAGATAGAACGAGGCGCGGGCGGTGGCGGGCCAGTTGAACTTGTCCATGAGGGGCATCGTGCAGTGGTGGCCGGCGCGGACGCAGACGCCCTCGAGGTCGAGGATCGAGGCCAGATCGTGGGCGTGGATGTCGGCGAAGTTGAACGAGATCACGCCGGCGCGGTCTTCGGCGCGCGGCGGACCGTAGATCGCAAGGCCGCGCGGCACCAGCGGTTGCAGGCGTTCGAGCGCGTAGCGCGTGAGCGCAATCTCGTGTTCGCGGATCCACTCCATGCCGACGCCGGTGAGGTACTCGCAGGCGACGCCGAGCGCGATCGCATCAGCGATGTTGCTCGTGCCGGCCTCGAACTTCCAGGGCAGCTCGTTGAACGAGGTTTCCGTATACGAAACCGACTTGATCATGTCGCCGCCGGTCAGGAACGGCGGCATCGCTTCGAGCAACGCGCGCCGGCCGTAGAGAAAGCCGATCCCGGTGGGACCGCACATCTTGTGGCCGCTCGCGGCGAAGAAATCGACTTCGAGGTCGCGCACGTCGATCGGCATGTGCGGCACCGACTGCGCTCCATCCACCAGCACGACCGCGCCGGCCGCGTGGGCCAGCGGCACGATCTCATCGAGCGGGACGATCGAGCCGAGCGTGTTGCTGATTTGCGTCAGCGCAACGAGCTTGACGCCGCTGAGCTTCTCTTCGAGATCGTCGAGCAGCACGTTGCCGAAATCGTCGACCTCGATGAAGCGCAGTTCCGCGCCCGTCTTGGCGGCGAGCAGCTGCCAGGGGACGAGGTTCGAGTGATGCTCGAGCTGGGTCGTGAGAATCGCGTCCCCGGGCTTGAGGTTCGCGAGCCCCCACGAGAAGCTGACCAGATTGATCGCTTCGGTCGTGTTGCGCGTGAAGATGATCTCGGCGGGCTCCGCTGCGTTGATGAAGTGCGCGACCTTCGCGCGGGCCGCCTCGTAGGCGTCGGTCGCGCGCGCGGCGATCTCGTAGACGCCGCGATGGATGTTCGCGTTGTAATTCGAGTAGTAATCCACCAGCGAGTCGATCACCACGTGGGGCTTTTGCGAACTCGCGGCGGAATCGAGGTAGACGAGGCGTTTGCCGCGCGACGTGGGCTTCGCGAGGATCGGAAAATCCGCGACGATCCGGGCCGTCTTCGCGTCGCTAGCGGCGATCATCCGAGTTTGGCTCCGAGCGCGCTCCGCAGATGCTCGCGCACCGCCTCGCTTGGGAATCGCGCGATCGCGGGTTCGAGGAAGCCGAGCGTGACCAGGCGTTCGGCCGTCGTGCGGTCGAGCCCGCGGCTCATGATGTAGAAGAGGTTCTCGTCGTCGAGCGCGCCGACCGTCGCGCCGTGAAAGGCCTTGACGTCGTTGGCCGAGATCTCGAGCGCGGGAACGGAGTCGATATGCGCCTGCGGGCTGAGCAGCAGCGAATCATCGCGCAGGGTCGCGTCGCTCCCGTGCGCGTGCGCGGCGATCTTGATGTTGCCGAGGAAGCGCGCCTGCGCGCGATCGCCCGCGACGCCTTTGACGACCGTATCCGAGGTGGTCGAACCGACGACGTGCAGCAGGTCGGTCACGAGGTCGACGTGCTGGTCGGCGTTTGCAAAGAAGAGCCCCGTCAGGCGGGCGCCGGCGCCGGCTTCCACGGCGCGTTCGGCGATGTCTTCGACGCACAACTGGGCGCCGATCGCGGCAAAGGCGACATGCACCTCGGCATTGTGGCCGACGATCGCACGTCGGGTCGCGATCGTTTTGGTCTGCGGGCCGTACTGCTGCAAGATCGAGTAGGAAACGCGCGCGTCATCGCCCGCGACGATCTCGGTCGCGGCGCAGACGAGCCGGCCGCCGGTATCACCACCGGCCATCTCGATGATCTCGACCTGCGAACGCGCGCCGGCCACCACGATCACGTACGGCAGCGCATCCTCGCCTTCGATCGCGACGATGCCGATCCGAATCGGTTCAGCCAGTCGTACGCCCTCGGCGATGGAGATGAAGAGGCCGTCCGGCGCGAAGGCGCGTGTGAGCGCACCGAATTTCGTTTCGTTCGCGAGCGCGCGATCGTAGGCCGGCCCGAAAATCTCCGCGTGATCGCGGCGTGCGGTTGCGAAATCGCAGACGATCGCACCGGGGACCGTCAGCGGCTCGGCGAGCGCGAGGATCGGCGCGGGCGAAACGGTCAGGTTCCCCAGGTCCAGCTTGCGCAGGTCGTGTTTCCACTTCCCGCCGGGCGACTTCGGCGCGGGCAGCGCTTCGTAGATCGCAAACGCCTCGCGGCGCACCGCGGCCTCGGTCAAACCGAGGTCGATCAGCGCGTCGAGCGCGGCGGCCGTTGCGCCCGCCGGGGCCGAGGTCGGGCTAAGCGACGCCACCCGCGACCTCCTCGCGAATGCGATCGTAGCCCTCGCGTTCGATCTCGTTCGCCAGTTCCGGTCCGCCGGTTTTCACGATCCGTCCATCCATCATGATATGGACGACGTCTGCGGGCACATGCGCAAGGATGCGCGGGTAATGCGTGATGATCAGGAAACCGGTGTCCTTGCCTTCGTCGCTCGCGCGCAGCGCGTTCACCGAGGTGCCGACGGCTTGCAGCGCGTCGACGTCGAGGCCGGAATCGGTCTCGTCGAGCACGGCGTACTTCGGCTGCAGGATCGCCAGTTGAAGCATCTCGAGCCGCTTCTTTTCGCCGCCCGAGAAGCCGTCGTTGACGTAGCGGCCGAGGAAGGCCGGGTCCATGTCGAGCGTATCGAGCTTATCGAAGACCAGTTGGCGGAATTGCTTCGGCGGCAGATCGCCCGGCTTGACCGCCATCCGCGCGCTGCGGATGAAGTTGGCGACCGAGACGCCCGGAATCGCGGCGGGATACTGAAACGAGAGGAAGAGGCCGGCGCGGGCGCGCTTGTCGGGCGCCTGGCCGAGGATCTCCTCGCCGTCGAGCGTCACGGAACCGCCCAACACCTCGTATTTCGGATGCCCGCTCATCGTGAACGCAAGCGTCGATTTGCCCGAGCCGTTGGGCCCCATGAGCGCCGCGACGCGGCCGGGTTCGACGACGAGGTCGATCCCCTTGAGAATTTCTTTGCCTTCGACCGCGACCCGCAGGCCGCTGATCCGTAATCCACGCTCTGACACAGCGTTTCCGATGGTAGCGAGAGCAGACGAGAAAGTCAAGGAAAGTCTGGACTTTCTTCCGAGGGGGTGGTAGGCTTTCGGCGAGATGCACCAGGACCGGTTTTTCGAGTCGACCCGGGGGAAGATCGTCACCGCCCTGCGCGGCAGGCGCGGTTCCTCGGCGTTCGATCTGGCAGCGGAATTCGGCCTCTCGCCCAACGCCATCCGCCAGCAACTCGTCATCCTCGAACGCGACGGGCTCGTCGCGGGGCAGCGCGTGCGGCGCGGCAAGACCAAGCCCACGGTCGAATACGCGCTCACGACCGAGGCCGACCGCCTCTTCCCGCAGCGCTACGACCGGATGCTCAACGCCGTGCTGCGCGAAGTGCGGGCCAGCGGCGGCGACGGCGCCGTGCAAGCGATTTTCGACGGCATGGGCAAGCGCTCGGCCGCACGCCTCAAAGACGTCATCGACCCGCAGCAGCCGGCCCCCGAGCGGGCGCGCGAGCTGACTCGCGTGCTGCGTGCCTCGGGCGTCGAGGCCGACGTCGTGCCGAGCGGCGACGGCTTCGCGATTACCGAGCACAGTTGCCCGTACGCCAAGACGGTCGCCGAGCACCCCGAAGTGTGCAGCGTGATTCATACGATCATGCATGAGGTCGTCTCGCCGGACATCAAGCAAACGGAGTCGCTCGCAACCGGCGGCAGCGCGTGCCGGTTCGAGGGAACGTGAACTTCGCGAAATTTCAGCAGCTGGTCGAACTCCGCACCGGCTTCCGCACGATGGACGCGCCGATGGCGACGGGCGAGTACTTTAGCGACTCCTGCGGCGATCTGTATACGTTCTTTCTGAAGGTCGGCCCGGGCGAAGTGATCGAGGACGTCTCGTACTTCACCACCGGCTGCGGCTTCGGGACGGCGACCAGTTCGCTGCTCGTCGAGCTCGCCAAGGGCAAGACGATCGATCAAGCCCTCGCGATCACCGATGCCGACATCGAAGCCGCGCTCGACGGCTACCCCGAGAAGAAGAAAGATTACCCGGAGCGTTCGCGCCTTGCGCTCAAGGCCGCGATCGACGACTACCGCGCGAAACGCGCGAGCGGCGCCATCACCGATGCGATGCTCGAGTCCGCGCGCGCGGCCGTCGCCGCGCAAGCCGCCCAGGCCGCGGCTACCGCCCCGGCGGCAGCAGATGTGCCGGCCGGTCCGCGCGTGCTAACCGAAGGCGGCGTTACGACGATCAGCCTCCGCTGATGGGCGGTCGCGGCGGCTCCGCCGTTTGGGGAGCGCTCGCGGCTCTCGGATCGGTTCTGTTGCTGGGCGCGGTGTCATCCGCGCCCGTTTTACATCGCGTCGACAGAAGCGAAGTCCACGAGGGTGACGGGCCGGTGCTCGTAACGGTGCGCTCCGAGGCGTACTCCGATGAGGGCCGAGACCACTTCAGCGCGCGGCTGACCGCGGACGGCGAGTCGGCCGGCGATTGGGAAGCGTGCACGACGGCCCCGGCCGCGTTCTGCCACTACGAGGCGAGCGGCAACGGCCTGCGCATCCTGCGCTTCGCGAAGATCGAAGGGGCCGGTCAACTGGAGATTCGCTATGCCGACGGCGACGGGCCGCCCTCGGAGGCGCTCGCGATCGATGTCGGCCCGGCGCCGGCCAGCGATACGCTCAATGATATTTCGCAATCGTTCGGCGGTTCGCCGCCGCCGCAGCCGCAGCGCCGCGTGAGGTTGGAACTGCGCATCGATGGGGCCGCGGGTCACGCTGCTGCCGCGTCCGCGTCGATGCCCGCACCGCACGCGGCGGTCGCGCAGGCGCCCGCTCCACCGGCGCCTGCCGCGCGGTCCACGCAAGCGCCGCCCGCCCGTCGCCAGCCGCCGACGGGCCCCGAATTCGTCCACGTGACCTGTTCGAGCAGCCCGCTCTACGTCGACACCCATGGAACGGCACTGATCGCCGCCGGCACCGTGCTCGTGGCACGGGCCGGCGAGGTGTTCCTCGCGCAGCGCGCGAGCGTCGGCGGGCGCATCGGACCGCTGCGCGTGCTCGATCTCGGTGCCCGCGTCTATATCGACGCGGGCTGCGTGCGCTAACCGGCTACTTCGGTTCGATCGCTTCGATCTGGAGCGAGATCGCGGCGTCGTCGCCGACGATGAGCGCGCCCAGGGCGTTCGTGCGGGCGTCGACGATCCCGAAATCGCGTCGGTGGATCGAGGTCGTCGCGCTGTAGGCGACGCGCTTTTCGCCGCGTGCGCCTTGGCCGCGGCCTTCGAGGTGCGCCTGCAGTTCGATCGGCTTCGTCACACCGTGCAGCGTGAGCTCGCCGTCGATGATGAAGTTGGCCGGATCGGTGCCGGTGATCTTCGTCGATTTGAAGGTGATCGTCGGATATTTCGTCGCGTCGAACCAGTGGTCGGATTTGAGATCGCCATCGCGATCGGGATTTTGCGTGTCGATCCCGCTCATCGCGAGCGTCGTGTCGATTTCGTTCGGGATGTCTTTGCCGCTGCTCAGCACGATCGTCCCGGTTTGGACCGGGATCGTGCCTTTGACGGTCGAGAGGCCCATGTGTTTGATGCCGAACTCGACGTCGCAGTGGGCCGGGTCGAGTTTCCAGGCCTCGGTCGCGGCGCCCGCCGGGGCGGTGAGGACGATGAGGGCAGCCGCCGAGGCGGCGAGTGTTGAACGCAGCATACCTCGCTCAAACGCCGGAGAGGCCCTTCGGGTTGCCGTGCAAAAAGCGCGGCGCGTGATGCGTTGTGTGTGTGCCGCGCTCGGCGCCCTCGTTTTGCTTGCCGGGACCGGGGCGCCGCTGCGATCGGCGCCGGACGACGATGCGCGCTATGCGGCGCTCGCCCAGAAGTATTTCGCCGAGAGTTTCGCGGCGAATCCGGTCAATGCGACGTTTACCGGCGTGCACACCTACGATGCGCAGCTCGGGAACTACGGGCCGCAGGACTACGCCGCCGAGCTCGTCCGCGATAAGCGGTATCTCGTGCAACTTGCCGCGATCGATCCGGCGACGCTCTCGCCCGATGTCGCGCTCGATCGCACGATGCTCGAGATGTCGCTGCGCGACGACCTGCTTTTGACCGGCTCGATGGCGACCTGGAAGCACAAACCCGACAATTACGTTGGGATCGCCAGCGGCGCCGTGTTCTCGCTGATGTCGCGGAATTTCGCACCGGCCGCCGTGCGTTTGCGCAGCGCGATCGCGCGCGAAAATCAGATCCCGGCGATGTTCGCGCAGGCCGAGAAGAACCTCATCAGCTGCGATGCGGATACGGCCGCGATCGCCTACGACGACGCGATGGGCACGGTGAGTTTCTTCACCGGGGATGCGGTGACGGCGTTCGCGGGTGCCGGCGACGCGGCGACCCAAGCCGCCTTCCGCCGGTCGACGCGGCGCGCCGCCGATGCGACCCGGGACTTCGCCGCGTACATCAAACGCACGTTCGTCGCCCACCCGAGCGGCACGTACGCGATCGGCGCCGACAACTATTCCGCCCGCTTGCGCGATGAAGAAGGCATCGAGATGCCGCTCGACCAGTATCTCGCGGTCGGGATGGCGGCGCTCAACGATACCCACGATCGCATGGTCGCGACGGCCAAGCTGATCGATCCGCATGCGACGGTCGAGCAGGTCGTCGCAAAGACCATGCTCGTGCACCCGACCGCCGCCGGTCAGATCCCCGCCGCCGCGGCCGATCTCGTAAAGCTGCGCGCATTTCTCATCGCGAAGCACATCATCGTGTTGCCGCCGGATGCGGATATCACGGTGACGTTGACCCCGGCGTTCGAGCGTTCGACGACGGTCGCATCGATGGACGCCCCCGGGCCGCTCGAAACGGTCGCGACCAAAGCCTACTACAACGTGACCCCGGTCGATCCGCGCGATTCCAAGCAGAACCAAGAGCTCTACTTGCAGACCTTCAACGATTTCGAGCGCCCGATCGTGAGCGCGCACGAAGTCTACCCGGGTCACTTCACGCAGTACATCATCGATAAGCACCTGCCGCTCTCGCTTTCGAAGAAGTTGCTCGGCGCGGCCTCGTTCGTCGAAGGCTGGGCACATTACGACGAACAGATGGTCGTCGATGAAGGCTGGGGCAACGGCGACCCGCGCGTGCGGCTCATGCAACTCAAAGAAGCGATCTTGCGCAACGCACGCTTCGTCGTGGGCGTGAAACTGCACACCGCCGGCTGGACGCTCGCCCAAGCGGAGCACTTCTTCGAAACGCAAGCCTTCCTCGACCCGGCGGACGCGCGCATCGAATCACGCCGCGGCACGCAAGACGCGACGTACGGCTACTACACGCTCGGCAAGCTCGAAATCCTCAAGCTCCGGGCGGACTACAAGAAGAAGTACGGCGATCAGTTTTCGCTCGCGAAATTCCACGCCGATCTGCTCGCCCACGGCAGCCCGCCGATCCCGCTCTTGCGTCCGCTCCTCCTCGGCCCCGACGACGACGGAAAAATTCTCTAGCCTGTCCCCGCATAGGGGTTGGTTCGGCGTTCGTGGCCGATCGTGCTCGCGGGTCCGTGGCCGGGGATGACGACGGTATCATCGGTGTAAGCGAAGAGTTTCGTGCGGATCGAGCCTACGAGTTCTGCCATCGTCGTGCCGCCGAGGTCGATCCGGCCGACGCTTTGGCGGAAGAGCGTGTCGCCGGTGAAGAGGAACGTTTCCTCGCCCGTGTCGAGGGCGAACGACGTCGAGCCCGGGGTGTGGCCGGGCGTGTGAATCACGTCGAGACGCAGTCCGCCCGCGCGCAGCGTTTCCCCGTCCCGCAAATCGCCGTCGATCGTGACGATCGGCGGCGCGGCGAGTAGGCCGAGGAATTGTGCTTGCAGCGCGAGCGTCTGGTAGAGCGGCAGATCGGCCGGATGCAAGAGTCCCGCGCCGCCGCAGCGGTCGCGGAGTTCGCCGAGCGCGCCGATGTGATCGATGTGCGCGTGCGTGTGCACGAGCGCCGTCGGTTTGAGGCCGTTCGCGGCGAGACGCTCCGCGATCAGATCGACATCGTCGCCGCCGTCGATCACGATCGCCTCGCCGGTCGCCTCGTCGCCGAGGATCGTGCACGTGCAGCCGAGCGGGCCGACGGTGAGATGTTCGACGATCACGCGCGGACGATCATTCGAGGTGGAAGTCGTGATAGTCGCGGTCGTAATAGCCGAGCGGGGAGCCGCCGCGCTCGCCGGCTTCGATCACGTCGCCGACGAAGATCGTGTGCGTCCCGGCGCTGTACTCCTCGGCGAGCGAACAGTCGAAATACGCGAGCACGCCCGGCAAGATCGGCGATCCCGCCGGACCCAGCCGGTAGTCGAGCCCGGCAAAGCGCGTCGTCTTGTCGCCGCCCGAGAAACGCTCCGCGAGCGCGCGCTGCTCGACGCCGAGAACGTTGACGCAAAAGCGGCCGGCCGAGGAGATCAGCGGATGCGCGGTCGCTGCGCGATTCACGCATACGAGGACCTGCGGCGGTTCCGCGGAGACGCTGGTAAAGGCATTCACGGTGAAGCCGTGGATGGTTCCGCCGGCCTCGGTCGTCACGATGCAGACGCCGGTCGCGAAGCGTCGCATCGCCGACTTGAAGGCATCAGTCGAGACGGGCACCGATACCGAGTCCGTCGCCGATAGGAATGATCGTCGCGTCGAGCTTGGGGTGGTTCACGAACGCCCGGTTGAAGTCGCGGATCGCCTGGAGTTCGGGTGAATCGCCGGCGGCCGGTTCGTTTGCGGTCTCCCCGCTCCACAGCAGGTTATCGATAACGACGAGTCCCGATCGCTTGAGCATCGGCACGACGGCTTCGAGATAGTCTTCGTACTCGGTCTTGACCGCGTCGATGAAAACGATATCCAGATTCCGCTGCGGAAACCACTCGAGCACTTCGAGCGCCGGTTGATTGATGATCTCGATTTTCTCATCGACGCCGCTGCGCTCGAAGTAGGTCCGCGCGACGGCGGTGCGTTCGCGGTCGGGGTCGATCGTCCAGATATGTCCCGCCGGCGGGAGCGCGAGCGCCATCCACAGCGTCGAATAGCCGTAAGCGGTCCCGAGCTCGAGGATGCGGTTGGCTTGCATCGCATGCACCAGCGTCGAGAGCAGACGGCCCGCCGCCCGATCGACGATCGGAATTCCGTCGTACGTCCCCTGTTGTTCGAGCTCGAGTAGGAGCGGCGGTGGTTCGCGGTGCAGCCGCGTCAAGTAGGCGAGGTCGCGCACCTTGACTGTTTGCCGCTCGGGCGCGGTGGGAACCTGCCGGGCTGGGCATACGGGGAGGGGACGCGCTCCGTCGAACGTAGCCGTCCCGGTTCTTTGAGGAGGCAGTTGTGGCAACCCTGACCCAGCAATCGTACACAGCAAAAAAATTCGACCTGGCCGGTCTGCAGGGCATCTCGGACAATACGCTCCAGGTGCACTTCGGACTCTACGAAGGCTACGTGAAGAACACGAATCTGCTCAACGAGCAGATTCACGAGATCGTCGCCGCCGGTAAAGCCGCGGGTGCGGATCCGCACTTCGCCGAGCTCACGCGCCGGCTCGGCTTCGAGTACAACGGCATGCGACTGCACGAATACTACTTCGGCAATATGACCAAGGCCGCCGGCGGCTCGCCGTCGAGCGCGCTCTCCGAGGCGCTGGGCAGCTCGTTCGGCGATTTCGAGAGCTGGAAAAAAGATTTCATGGCGACCGGCGGGATGCGCGGCGTGGGCTGGGCGATCGCCTACCAAGATCCGTGGACGGGCCGTATCTCGAACCACTGGGTCACGTTGCATGAAGACGGCAATGTCGCCGGCTTCGCACCGATCCTCGTCATGGATGCGTGGGAACATGCGTTCTTGCTCGATTACAAGCCCTCGGAGCGTTCCAAGTACATCGAGGCGTTCTTCGCCAACATCGATTGGACTGCGGTCGAGTCGCGGCTCGTGACACCGAAAGGGTAACGACCGCACTCGTGGCATCGACGGCGCGGCTCCGGCTCTTCCCCTTGAGCAATACGGTGCTCTTTCCGGGGGCGGTCCTCAACCTGCACGTGTTCGAGCCGCGCTATCGGCAGATGATCGCCGAATGCCTCGAGGCCGATGAGGCATTCGGCGTCGTTCTCATCCGCGAGGGCGATGAAGCGGGCGATCCCAATGCGATCCCCCACGATATCGGGACGACCGC
>Ga0116230_10005375_pt1 | contig 12567 bp, 13 predicted proteins | sample S1TSphfallax_3_FD_88678 | JGI IMG/M metagenome (GOLD analysis project Ga0116230, IMG submission 88678) | Host-associated microbial communities from peat moss isolated from Minnesota, USA - S1T2_Fd - Sphagnum fallax MG | ecosystem: Host-associated > Plants > Peat moss > Unclassified | place...
AGAGGTTTGCAAGCAAAGTTATGGGACCCCAAAGTCGTGGGAATCCCAACTTTGGGAATTTCGGGACTCCCATTTGGGAGTTCCAAGACAAAATGCCATTTGGATGTGAGCCTTATGGAAAGGCACATAGTATACTATAAGGGGGAAGGTGGTGGCTTCCCCGAAGTCTAGGCCGTGATGAGTCTTATGAGTTCGAGTTTGCTCGTGGTTCGTCTTAGCATCAAAAGTGCTCCAACTATGCACTAACCACCTTATGTTTGGTTTTGTGCAAGCCCATGTGAGTAATTGATGCTTGTCTCTCTTCCTATTCCCCCCCGGAGCTCCAGCACGCCTCTCTACCCCAAAGTGTTACGAACCAGGGAGCTTGTCCCCAACTCCTTACTTTTCCGATGTTTTCAGTTTAGACTCACATTTGAGTCCATTAAGGAGCTTGGGAGCACGTCAAGGTGAGTCATACAAAGGTTTGGGGGATAAATCTTACATGATTTGTGGGATAATTTGTTTCAAAGGATTTTGGTCAAAGTGACCGCCTAATGGTGGTCTGTTTAATGGTTGTCTACCCGGTAGTCCACTCGATGATATCCTCCAAATTTTGGATGACAAAAAACCAAAAGTCTTTCCAAGCATTAATTGTTAAAAACAATTAGAATCTCAAAAATTCAAGGTTCAATGTGGTCCAAAATATTTGCAAAATTCAAAAAATATGACCCTTCACCAAGGACTTGATTACTTTTATTCACCCAAGGTTCCACACAATGGTTGTAATGGGGCAACCAAAGACACAAAACCCAAATGAGAATAAAGGTGCTCAAAATGAATCATGGATTGCATTTAAAAACTCATATACCCTAAAAAATGATATTCCAAAATCGATCACCATTGGATGACTGAGCCAAATTTGGTTACCATCTGATGGTTCCTAGATTGCAATAAAAAATGATAACAATCTACGATGATTGAAAACATAGTTGTCATCTAATGGTGACCAAATTTAATCAATGTCGTCGAATGGCAACCGAATTTAATCACCATGCTCATATGGATCAAAATGTTTTTGGTCACCACTCACATGTGGCGATACAAAGGGGGTGTGGTGATTTTTTATTTTTTTCAGTTGCCACCTGCATGTGGCAACCAAAAGGTTTTTGATTGCCATAGTTGCATGGTGACCAAAATTTTGTTTGGTTGCCACCCGTTGCCATAGTTGTGTGATGACCAAAAGGGTTTTGGTTGCCATTAGTGGGGGGAAGGCGAAAAAGGGAAAAAATAGGGGGTGGGGGGGAAGGAGAGACATTGTGGTGACCAAAAGGTTTTCAATCGCCACATAAGCATGGCGATAAAAAATGATCCCTTCATTAAAAAATGGGGTTATTAATGGGAACCCATTGGGAATGAGAATGGAACATGCTACAAACAAATGGAAAAATAGAAAATAATCCTTCCTTGTTAGGAGTAAAATTTGATGCAATTGTGCTACACACCTAAATAATTTTGGCTTTGAGCTGCTATGCACTACCATTAACAAGCAACTTCTACACACATTTGGAATTATACAAAAAATTACAATAATAGAAAACAAAAAAAGACTTTTCAAAATTTTCAAAATGCAATGTGTTTTCCTTTTTTACACTATACAAGTAAAAATGTAATGAAAGGCCATGAGTGTTGTCCCCAAAAGAAAAACCATTGCAAGATTCCAATAGAAAGAAAATAAAGAGATTTCAAAATATGCATTTAACAAGAATAAAAGAACAAGAAATCCAAAAAAGGTCCAACCATATAAAATGTCGTTATATAAAGATATCATTATAGTAGTTATATAACAAATTTTGAGTTAGAATAATTCATTTTAACCTATTATGGAAAGGAATATGGTAGGATGAAATACACTAGGAGCCTATTGTCATCCTACCTAAACCATTTATGATGAAAATTCATCGCTAGAATTGCAATTATATGTTTCCATTCACTGTAGTCACATTGTCATCAATGAGGTTCAATATTCAAGAATTATGGGCCATATTCATTCATCCAATTCATTGTAATTAATTAGGTTTACATTAATTGTGACAAACTTTTAGGGGAAACAACTTGTTTGCCTACATTGTTGTATAAATATCGATTTTGTCCAATATTGAAGTTATGTTACAATGTACATATGTTGCATCCAATGGCAAATTCCACCTCACCCTACTACTATGATCTACTATTTCTTCTATTACTACTTTCTTTAATATTATTACCATGTTGTTGTTTAGCATGATTTTTTAGCCCAATGGGTTCCCCATTCAAAATTGCATCCAACCCAAGAAAATTATTTATCTCATTGAACATTACTACCATGTGAAGAGATATTGAAGTTACTAATGTTAAGGCAACATCATTTTTCAAATGTGACCTTTCACTAATCTCCTCCAATGTCAAGTTGGCTTGTTTTTTAGCTTGAAAATCGCTTATGGTGAACTATGCCCAATTTCCTCCCCCATCATGTTGTACCAAACACACTTCAAATTCAGACTATATTGAATTTTTTTGGTTCTTGGATTATACCACCTTCAAAACATTTGATAAAACCAATAGCACTGTGTATCGATCATTGATGAGTACATAAATTCACATGCCTTTTGAATCATGGATTCGTCATATTGATTCCCCCATATATGTAGTAACAAACATGCCAACATTCCAAATCCATTTCATGTGTACACTCCATGCTTGTGGCCAATTAGGTGTGTTAAACATATTGAACTCACAATGTTGTGGCATGGCCACTCAAAGATTAAATTATTTGTATAGGCACCAATGAAATGGGGCCTTACATTGTGGACATCTCTTCCTTGCCACCATTAAAGTGATTAGGCATTGTAGATGGTACATGTGTTGGCAAGTGAACAAAATTCATGCTCCTTTTAGTCCAAATGGGGAGCAATAGATGAGGCATAGTTCTTCATTTTGCGTGAAGGGTTAAGATGTGGGCCACAAGAGTTCCCTTCTTTTTTCTAACATGACGGTGACATATTCCCAATCTAACTTGGGATGTTCACATAATCAATGTTTGCATTCTCCGCCATCTTGCGTAAATTATCAAGAAACATTTCAGATATCATGGGCCATGATGTCAAATTGTGTGATTGGAACCTCCCATATTCATGGTATTCCGCTTACATTTTTATGAGCTTCACCTTTGTTTGTGAAGCTCAAGATGTTGCCAAAATACATGCAAGATGCATGTGGATCAAATTCCATTTGGTTGCCTTCACAAATGTTTCAACATTTCTTCCATATTCTTCTTTCATATCAATCAACATTTGATGGTAGCATTCAATGTTTTCCACAAAATTTAAGCATCCCCCCCCTAGTGGCCTTTGCAAGTGCCTTTTGCAACGCCTATTGTTGAGTAGCAACATCTTGTTATAGCCCAAAACACTTTGCTTGACATGCAGCCAATTTTCCATGTAGTGCATTGCATTTCGATGTCACCTCTAAGAGTTGCATCTGCATTATGCCCATTTCCCCTCGCAATGCCTCCAAAGCATGTTTTGTAATGTTGTCCCATCTTATGGAGGACAATATGCTAGCATCTTGTGCCAACCACCCTTAACCATCTATCATGTCAAATGACAAGTAAGATGCCATTTGAACCACAACATCCAACTATGCTACATATATGGGGTTGTCTATGTTCAATGGTCAACAAGGGGACTTTGCTCCCAAGGGTGCTAAACAATTTGGTCATTCATCACAAGATTTAGATTTTGAGTACAAGAAGTACTTGGTGTTGTTGTTTTAAGAACAATTGATATTGGGGTATTGGTTGAAAAGAGGGAGTGACATGGGTAAATTAGGGAGGAACTAGGGTCTCCTTGTAAAAATTGGAATAACTATTGTAGGAGGAGGGCAAATTTTTGGAAGAGTCGATGGATTTTCCCCTACAAATCTACTTGGTTGATATAGAGGCACATTGTTGGCATGATTGCTTGGCATGGTCTTCCAATTGACTTGAACCCCAAGTGCCACCTCCGCATAAACCATTTGTGCCACAATAAAAAACACTTGATTTTTGGGGAAAAAATGGCTCCTCATCATGGTCATGTAAACCTCCAACATGTGTGCCTTCATATGTTCATCCAATCAACTTGTATATTGGGCGTAATTATTTTTCCTATGGGTCTCATGTTTATAAAATGGTCACTTTTTGTCAATGTGGCACCACCACACATATAGGAATAACATAATGTGTACGACCAAGGTTGGGGAAGGTTTTGTCATCTAGCATTTGCTATGACGGTTGGGTTTTCAAGTGTTTCAAACTTTGCCTAATGCCATTTTCCTTTCATGCCATGGCCTTAGACCACTTTCCTTTGGTCTGCATCATCCATCATTGTACCCACCGTTCATTAATAAATAGGTAAACGTAAATTAAGGTTAAAGAAAAATTAAGGTTAAGTTCAAAAAGAAATGTATAATAAATCGGTATGGGCTCCTCCAAGAGGTTTAGCATTCAAGTTCAACACATAGTTCTTTTCACTATTGACATGATGAAATTAAAAGCCTTCCAAGGGGCTCCCACTTTCTTCCAAGTGTATGGCATTGATTGTTTAGAGCAAACATAGTCCTCACACATAGTGAAGATTGATGATGCACCTCTAATGTCGCAACCCCACTTTTGGAAGAGTGCGAGGATGACACTCACACTCCCAAAACGGGGACTTGGGAGTCCTCTAAGACTCCCAAAACTTTAGAGCTCAATTGCAGGGGTCAAAACAACTTGCATTGATGTATTTTTCATGTCATTGAAAAGCTATTGAAGAATAGATGTCGAAAATGGCCTTGCATGAGCCATTTGGACATTTGCAACACAAGTTATGGCAAAAAGAAAGGCCGGGAGTCAAACTGGTAGTTTGATTCTCGACCACTAAAAGTCGGGACTCAACCCGACCCGACCCCGATATGTGCAGATGGAGTGCGACACACCGTTGGAAAGCTCTCAACAAGAGCTACAAGGTTGCTTTAGACTTCATCCCAATCTGAGGTCTGAGCAAAAAGTTATGAACTCACAAAATCCTAGGAGTCCAAACCAAGACAGCTTTGGGACTCCTCCTTGAGAGTCTCGAGACTAAAAGCCATTCGGATGTGGGTGCCGTGGAGTAATGCAGAGAATACTATATGGGGGAAGGTGGTGGCTTCCCTCGAGTCCGGGCTGTGGTGAGTCTTGTGAGTCCAGAGTTGCCCGTGACTTGTCCTAGCATCAAGGGTGTTCCAAAATGTGAACTAACCAACTTGTTAGTTGGTTTGATGCAGGTTCGAGTGAGTAACTAAAGCTTGTCCCTCTTTCTAGTCCCATCCCAGAGCTTCAGCACGCCCCTTTTCCTCTTTTAATGCTTAGAGTTGGGAACGTGCCCTCAAGTCCCCACAATTCCGTTGTTTTAAAAACCAAGGCCCATCTTGGACTTAACTTGGGACTTGGGAGCGCGTCATCTAAACTCCTTAATGGACTCAACTGTAAGTCCAAGGTGAAAACAACGGAAAGAGAAGGGGTTAGAGCACGTTCCATGGCTTGTAGCATTTCAAGGGTAGAGGGGCATGCTGGAGCTTTGGGATGGGGACTAGGAAGAGTGACAAGTGAGTCAATTATTCACAGGGATTTGCATAAATGAAACAAGTTGGTTAGTGCATAGTTGGAGCACTTTAATGTACTAATGAACCATGGGCAAACATGGATTGACAAGACTCACCATGGCCCGGACTTGAGGGAAACCACCACCTTCCCCCTTATAGTATTTTTTGTGCTTAACCACGGGGCCAACACCCAAATGTCATTTTGTCTCGGGACTCCCAAGTTGGAGTCCCGAAATTCCCTAAATTGGGACTCTTGCAACTTTGGGGGACCATAACTTTGTGTGTAGACATTTGATTAATGAGGTCTAAGGAAAAGTTGTATTTATTGTCAAGATCTTTCCAACAATATGTGATACACCACCTACACATAAGGAAATCAAGGCGAATCCTGACTTTTTAGTGGTCAATAGTCAAAATGGCAATTTGACTCCCAACCCTTCTTTTGGCCATAACTTATGTTTTAAGTACCTAAATGGGTCATGCAAGCCCATTTTAGACATTTATGTTCCAAGAACTTTGCAATGATATAAGGAACTTCTCAATCCAATGAATTTTGACCCCTACAATCACCTTATGAAGGTTTGGGAGTCCATTGGGACTCCAACTTCCAAAGTGGGAGCTCATTTGGGAGTGTGGGGGTTCATTCCCTCACACTCTCTTGCACTTCCAGGAGCATGAAATGTGACTTCTGGGTTTCATGTTTGGCCCGCAAGCTTTGCAAGCCCTTGCTTTGGTCGTGAACCCAAGGTTAGGGTTGCAACAAAGAAAATACAAGAAATGAAAAAAATGTGGGCTTTATAATGAACCCACACATCCCAAAGCTTTAGGACTGGGCCTAGGCCTATTTTGGTCACCTTTGGTCAACATTGTATGAATAATATGATGTCAAATTCAATTTAACAACCCAGATTCATTAGCGACCAAAAACTTTTCGTCGCCATATGATAGCTTGTAAGCATCATAGACATAGGGCCGTCGGATGGTGACCGAAAAGTGGTTTGGTCGCCACTAGACCATTATACTTCTGGCGATTAAAACGAGTTCAGTTGCCAATGGTTGGCCAAGTTTGATCACCATTTAAATAGTCAGCCAATTGGTGATCAACATTTTTTGATCACCTTTAGAGTTGAAGTATGGCAACAAAATGTTTTTGGGTGCCTATTTTCCACACATCCCATTGGTGACTTAAAAAAATTCAGTTGCCATCCAACAATGGTCAAACCATGTGGGTGGTACATGGGACTGTTGTCAAATGATGACTAAATTGTTTCAGTCGCCAATTTTTTTAATGCCCCTAGTTTTGAAGTACCCCTAAATTAACTCATATAAGGAGGTTCATATTTTAATTTTCCTTCCTTCTTTTTTTTTTGATGTGTACGATTTTGATTGTTTTGGACAATTGGTGTGTCACACTTCAAAGAAAGGGGGGGGAGGGGAGTCCATGCACTTTTTTTTGTTATTTTTGCGATTCCAACTTTCTTTGCAAAACAAAATATTTTGAGCAATCAAGTTGTAGGATAGATAATCAAACATGTTGGCAAATCAACCATACCATCATGACCTGGGTTTTTGAAGGGGAAGATGTCATATACTTCCCAAGCTTAGAAAAAGGCCAATATGATGTGGATATTTCTTGATTATTGAAAGATTTATTGTACAAGGACATACCATTGACATTATATTTCAAAACTGAGAATGTAATGGATAGTGAGAGTGTGTTCATAGCCTGGATCACAATGGCATGAATGTTAAATATCTCCATGCACATTCAAAAGGGTCTATGTTTTGGATTTTTTAATTTGCATGAAGATTTATTGTACAAGGACATCCGGACAAAGTTTCATGTTAACAATACATGGGATTATTTTGACACAATATGACATTTGTTAATTTTCAATTGAATTCATAAATAAAAAAGGAACAAATGTTTTTGCCACTTGATGATCTATCTAGAAACTCATGGAAATAGCATTTTGATAATGTATTATTTGAGTTTCATCTTTTGATAAATATTGCAAGCGATTCGATTTGAATAAATAAAATATTTTTTCTTTTTATAATTTCCCATTCTCTTTCTAGTATAATAATTATAGTTAAACGTTCCTTTCTTTTTGCCCCATGGATCATTTTAAGTGCCCTTGGAATTGAAAGTTTCCAATTTGAATTATGAATATGAAATTGTTTTATATGAAATACACCAATTTCAAAATAAGGTCCCAAACCAAATGGTTACAATTTTATTACCATAGATATATGTAGTTGGAAGAAATATGTTTATGCCACCATGTGGATTTGCATATAATGTTCAACCTATGTGTAAGAATTGTAAAATGCCAAAAGCCTATGATTGTGAAGCCCTTATGATTCATGACATAGGAGGATGACTAATGGTAGATTTTGGATGTTAAGGTCAAGGTTCATGGTAGTCACTATCATTTGGGGTCTCAATTGCCTCATCAAGAATGTTGGTGTCATTGTCATCATCATCAATGTTGTGCCCCTCCTCCACTTTTGAAGTGTTTGTCCCATGCAAGGTTGTGATCATATTTTCGCCCAAATGTTTTGTCATAATTCGTTTGGTGGGGCGTCGTCCCTCAATATCCAAAATGCTATCATCGATGTGGTGATTCATAATTATGTTCACCTATAAAAACAATTGTTATTTGAACAATAGGTCTTTTCCTTTGAGTAATTCGACATGTGGATGAATTTTCAATAGGTGATGAAAGATGATTCATGGAATTGCCATAATGACTAATCTTGACCCCATTGGAACTTTGGGTATTGGGGGGTCTTGGACACCATAAACACTGGCCAGTTGGTGCATGGTTAGAATCTAAATCATCTTTTGTTGACTTCTTTGATCTTGCAACTTTAGGATTTAAAGGACTTAGATCTACAACTTGGGGTGCATTTGTGTTAATGATTGTATGCGAGCCCACACTTGGCTCCAATGTAATATCCCCAATGTGATCAACTACAATATTGGGAGGATTGGCAAGTGGGTCCATTTGTATGTCTAAAGTGTTATTTAATGTTTGTTGTGCGTTTGGGTTTGGATTGATGATTCGAATTAATGGTGTGTTCATGTTAATTGGGGGGTCCACTTCCATGGAACTCATTGATTGCATGCATGTGTATTGACTTGGGGTTGTTGGAACATGTATAGCCTAGGAAGGTATGTTAGACACTTGAACATTATTGTTTAATAATGGTGTGTTCAGATTTGCATCACCATTTTTAGACCCCTAAACTTACCAAACCATCGAATTAAACAACAATCTTGAAAATGGAATCTCATCATCATGAGGGAATTCAAAGGGGTCATGTTTGATTTCATCCTCATCTCGCTCATCTAACATTGTGGGGTCCTCATCCAATGAGTTGCTTTCATCTACACTTTCATCAACATTGGACATTGAATCTTCAAACACCATATTCTTCTTGTACCATGTTGTGGGGTTGGCACCAAGTTGTTCTCACAAGAGCTTGCTATTGTTGTATATGTACACTAGGTCCTCCATTCAACTTGATGTTAACTGATTTCACACTTTGCTATGGACAAATGAATATGAACTCCAATTTTGTTTACACAATGGTGTAAAACACACTTGCACCAAAATGTCACAAGTGATGGGTGTAAGTGTGCATCCACTAGTTCCAATCAAATCCCACCACTCGTGTGGGAACAAGTTTAGGTCCTTCACTAAGGGGTGTTAAGAACATGGACCTTGACTTTCCACAAAATTTGCAAAATCTTTTAAAGCTAGGGCATAGGCAATCAAGGTACAAGCTCTTTTTCGCAAAATTTTGTTTAAGGTCTCCTTCACATTTACATCATCATGTAGGCAAGCTTCACCCAACAAGTATGGATTGAAAAGGGCCCTTGCATAATGTAAGTCAGTCGTTAACATCTTCCACCTTCAATAAAATTGATCTTCAATCACATTTGCAAGGTTTGATGGCAATTCAAATGGAGGATCTCGTAAAGATAAAACATGTTGAGCCAATGTTTTCATGATAAGCCATGCCCTCCCCATGCAAGGTTGTTTGCCATCAAATGCTTTCAATGACACTAAAATCAATTCCACCATGTGTACAAAGTTAGCACAAGTATCCTGAAACTTGTCCTTCCTTATGTCGGCTCGAACAACTCTCGCCTTTGTGAGTGATTTCTAACGATGACTACCACACAATGAGTTGACAAAAGTTGTCCAATTAACATCAACAACAATTTGCTTAGTGGCAAGTCTAAGCTTGAATAACCTTTTAACCATTAAAAAATTGGTTGGAAATTGTGTTTTAGTGGGGTTTAACAACGTTTGGTTGGTTTCATAACGACAAAAGATTGTTAGTGGCACATGGTGTTGTTGTATGAAAAAAACAACAACTTTCACCATTTTCACAATTCGTTTTGCCCGTACTTTTTCCCAATCTTCCAAAAACAAGTCTAGACAATGAATAACATAACCTTGAAAATAAAGATTTGGAAAATGATGGATTAAAAGGTTAGCTACATTTTTCATGTTTGAAACATTCTCTGTACAAATTTGTGCGATGTTTTTGATTTTAATGGTTTCAATGTATCCACCCAATGCATTACATATGCAATGGGCATCCTTCCACTTCCCAATTGTGTCAATGGAACTTATGAATACATCACCATTTGGACAAGTAAACATTATGTTCAATAATTTTGTGCAACATTGTCTCAACCATTAGAACAAATGGTTGCTCCATATTTGTGAATCAAATTCCATGTCCTTTCAATTACCTGCTTGGACACATCCACCTTGGATTGTTTTACCAAATCTATATGCAATCCATGGTATGATAACGGTTCATAGTAGGTTTGAGATTTGGAGGTTGCTTTCATACCTTTTATGAATGCTAAATGTTGCACAAGATTGAAGGGGATGTTCATTTCATAAAAGAAAGTTGCCCACTTCTTGTTCAAATCCTATTTTTTGGCTCAATTCATCCCTTGGGCAATGAAACATGTTGAAAGGTTCAAGTGATTTTATTTGTGGATATGTTAGGATCTTCTAAGTTGTTTGTAAGGGGGTGAAATTTCAAGCCCCTTCCATTTGAGATGTCAGAGCAAATTCTCCTTCCATTGAAGGATTCAACATTTTTATGGCCACATCTTCTATTCGCCCATTCAAGATATGGGCTAGTACTTCCATGTCATTTAATGGTGGAGGGACAAGTCCACCACTTTGGGCAAATAATGTTTTCACCCATGGATGTGCTTTTGAACACATTATAATTCATGTTTGCCCATTGCCATCATATCGATAGTCCAAATGGGAAAGCATTTTATCCTTGCGGTATGAAATAAGATTGCCGCAAAACTTGCATTCCACCTTCCTTTCATTGATAAAACACTATACACAAGAACAATAGGCTTGATTAATATAATTAATGTATTCAATAATAAGATTAGACTCCACCTTTAAGGCTACAATTGAAATTTAGCACTAATTGCAAATGCAATATGACAATTTGAAATTCAAACACCCATAAAAGTATCACCCCTCCTTCCCAAAGTATATGGCAATGGTTGGTGTTAAACAACACAAGGCCTAAACACTTCAAAGGAGAAAGTGAGAATTGACATTCAAGGCCTACATTTTATTATGAGGTAGACCAAATTCCATCACCAAATCAATGGTCGAAATCAATCCATTGTCAATCAAACGACCCAGATTCACAAACATGACAACCGAATTTTTTTTTAGTTGCCACATGATTGGCGATGGAATGTTTTTAGTTGTCAATCTTGAGGCAATCGAAACCATTGTGTTACCAATCTTGTGGCAACTGATGCGCTCCCAAGCTCCATAATAGACTCAAATATGAGTTTGAAGTGAAAACAACAAAAGAACAAGGAGTTGGGGACACGATCCTTGGCTCGCAACACTTTGGGGGTAGAGGGGTGTGTTGGAGCTTCGCAATGGGACTAGGAAGATTGATAAGCACTCAATCACTTATACGGACCTGCACAAAACCAAACAACAAGTTGCTTAGTGCATAGTTGGAGCACTTTTGGTGTTAGGACGAGCCATGGGCAAACTCGGATTCACAAGATTCACCACGGCCCGGACTTGGGGAAATCCACCACCTTCCCCTTTATAGTATACTCTGTGCCTCTCCATGAGGCCCACATCTAAATGGCATTTTGTCCCCGGAGTCCCAAATGGGAGTCTCGAAATTGCCAAAATTGGGATTCCCACGATTTTGGGGCCCCACAACTCTTCGTGTAGAACTTCAATTGACATGAGGTTGTAGCCTTTATCCAGAGCTTTGCAACGGTATGTTGCACGCCACCTGCAAACGAGAAAATTGGGTCGATTCCTGACTTTTAGTGGTCGCGAGTCAAATTGTTAATTTGACTCCCGACCCTTTTTTTGGCCATAATTTGTGTTTCAGATGTCCAAATGGGTCATGTGAGCCCATTTTAGACATCTAGGTTTCAATAAATTTCCAATGATATAAAAAACTTTTCAATCCATTGAATTTTGGCCCCCTGTAATTGCTCTCTAAATATTTGAGAGTCCATCGAGACTCCAACTCTCAAGGTGGAAGCTCCTTTGGGAGTGTGAGGGTTCATTCCCTCACACTTTCTTTCATTCCCAGGCTTCCTTCTTGGCCCGCAACCTTGCAAGCCCTTGCCTTGGTTGTGAGCCCAAGGCTAGGGTTACAACAATGATAAAAAATGTTTTGGTTGTCACACAATTAATGATGAAAAAATTTCAATCGTTGCAATCTTGGCGACCAAAATTTATTCGTTACTAATTTTTGGTCACCAAGCTTGTGGTAACCAAAAAATTTCCAATGTTGCACATTTTACAACAATTGAAATGGGCTTAGTTTTGGTTGCCCATAAACTTGCTTTAAACAACCCGAAAGTCCCTTTAACTGAGGTTGAAACTATATTGTCATGAT
>Ga0116230_10005376_pt1 | contig 12567 bp, 10 predicted proteins | sample S1TSphfallax_3_FD_88678 | JGI IMG/M metagenome (GOLD analysis project Ga0116230, IMG submission 88678) | Host-associated microbial communities from peat moss isolated from Minnesota, USA - S1T2_Fd - Sphagnum fallax MG | ecosystem: Host-associated > Plants > Peat moss > Unclassified | place...
AAAAAAAAAACAAGTTTACCTGCAAAAATCGATGCCAATCTTCAATGCCTTCCTTGGCCATACTCACTCCAATAACGAATGTAAGGGGTGCAATTAGGCTAAGTGGTGAATACGGTGTTGCGGGTGTTAATGAGATTGCGGCGGCAAGAAGGAAGTAAAGGTTTGCTACTCTTCGGAATTGCTCATACAATGCTTTGGGGAAGAAGGAGAGAAGATTGTACTTGGTGGTGGACACATAATTGGATTGGTAAATGTAAGGAGGCTTCGTATGCCTTTGCAATTGATTGCAAAACACAACCCGACTAAACCCCTCAGCTCCTCCTCCTCCTCCATTCACGCTTGCACCTTGCGCCTTGATACAATCAGTAAATGAGAGCATTTTGCTTAATCTTAACCCATTTCTCTTTTGTGCCATTCTTTTTTTTCCTTTTTTTCCCCCTAAATTTCTAAACTCTAAATTTCACATTTCAAGTTCACAAATTACACCCACAAAAACATGTCCATTAAGTGTTGCCACTTATAAATTTTCCATTTCAAGCTTGTAGTTTTGTACCCACCCATATACTTACATTAAATGTTGCAAACCCTAAATTTCCCCATTTCAAGTTTGAAGTTGGCAATAAACACACACACAAACAAAATGTTGGAAATCCAAAGTTTCCCATTTCAAGCTTGTAGTTTTGTACCCACCCATATCCACACATAAAATGGTGCAAACCCTAAATTTCCCATTTCAAGGTTGCAGTTGGCAATAAACACACACACACAAACAAAATGTTGGAAATCCAAAGTTTCCCATTTCACGCTTGTAGTTTTGTACCCACCCATATCCACACATAAAATGTTGCAAACCCTAAATTTCCCATTTCAAGTTTGAAGTTTGCAATAAACACACACACACACACACACAAAATGTTGCAAATCTGAGGTTTCCCATTTCAAGCTTGTAATTTTGTACCCACCCATATACATACATAAAATGTTGCAAACCCTAAATTTCCCCATCTCAGGTTTGCACTCACCCACTGCATACATAGAAATGTTGCAAACTCTAAAATTCCCCATTTCAAGTAATTCACTCACCCACCTACATGAAAGTGTTGCAAACTCTAAATTTTCGCATTTCAAGTTTGCACTCCACCCAACCACATACATATATGAAATGTTTGCTATTCTCTTCTGCTTTCATCAACCCACCCACCAAATAAGTAGAGGTGCTTTGCCAATCTTTGATGAACTTCCTAATTTTCAGCCAATTCTCTTTCTCAACATGTACTCTGATTGACATCTTGAAGTTTGAGTCCCTAACTCTCTGGCTGCTACCCCCCCCCAACCCCACTCTTTTATCAATAACCCTAAAACTAGAACTACAGTACCAAATGGAGATGGAAAGCTTGGAAACAAAAATTTCCACCACCTGAAAAATTGTTTGTTAAACTGAGGAACAATACGAATATCGACTGTTTGTTACAAAGAGCTTTTCTCAAGTTATCAAAAACAATATAATTGCAACTAACTAGGTAAAAAGATCCAAAGCCCAATACCCTAGTACATAGTAGTTAGTTAGGGTGCACAGAAGTGGGCACTAAAACAGATGAAAACAGTTTTGTGAAGTTTGTTTTAACAGAAGCTTGTTATATGAGGTTTTTTTTTTAGTGAGGTTTCTCCTTGTTCAGGAGATTGACAACACAAGAAAAGATGTTAGGATCCATCAAGGTGCCAACAACATCAAGATGCTCAAAAGTTCAGCACCAGGTTGTGTGCGGTGTTGCACTGATTTGCAGCAGTCAAGTCTGAACTATTTTACCTTTTATGATATGCCATTTGGCTCACCAACACATTAACCATGATATCACTAGAGCTGGATTTGCATCTCTTCCCCAAATGCAGCAGGTCTGTCTGTGATCCTCGCCTCCCACCAATGGTTACAATACACTTTTGTCATTGATCATACAAGCTATAGTAGATTTTGACATTCTCTCTCACTGGACAATGGTTGATCACCTTGTCATTTCTCTGCTTCCAAAATTGTCAGAGCAATGCCATGGGTTGGAATCAGAGCGTTCAGTGAAATGAATTTCCTTGTGCCGGAGTGAGGTTGTTTGTATCAACAGCCGGATGATCAAGTAACAAGAAATGGGTCCACCTTCAAAGATTTCTCTAGGCATCATTGGACATGTGTTGTTGCTCAATCGCGCCTTTTTGGCCAAATCTTTTGCTTCAGAAAGCTCCTCAGGTTTGATTGCAATTTACAGGAAAACGATTATATCCAACTTTCTGAATCCAGGTGAAAAGACAGCTGAAAACATAGAGCATTTTATGACCCATGCAGATCTTGAAAACCTTTACAGATTTGGAAGAAAAGGGAGAAAAAAAGAAGAAAATTGTGTACACCTGAAATCTTGGTCACACATTTAGGAAAAACAAAGATAGGTGTAGTATATTACCTTCACCACCAGTGGGTATGCTTCAAATCTGCTGGACTGAATCTTTCCTCTTTGTGTGATCCAGAGGGTGTACCCATGCTTCGACAGACATTCGACAGCAATCAATTAAAGGTGGCCAGTTCCACACTTCCACTCTACAAATTGAAATCAACAAATTATTGATCAGCATGCGCAACTTTGTAAACATTTTGATTTGTAGAGTGGAAACACATGTCCCAGCACCAAGTACATGACCACAAACAAACTATTGATCAACATGCATATAGCACCACAAAACGATTCTGTAGGTTGGCAAGTCCAGCAACTGTTCGCACAATGTTGAGCACCAGAAGCACAGCATGTTATCTCTTCAATTGCACTCTTGCCATTGTCGGTAAGCAGTACACTTCACTCTTGTCAGGGAACCAATCTATGAAGAAGCACATCCAGGTGGTCTCATTTGAGTTCATCGATGAAGCCAAACCAATAGATGACCATCCCAGGCCCAGGGTTTAGGGTTTTGGGTTTAAACCTTAAAGCCTTAAAACCTGTAGACACAATGCATACCTGCCAATAGACTTTGCAGTCATTATCATACAGCATGCGGTAATGTTGATGTGCTTTGACAATATAAAGCTACAATCTATTGAGATATCGTCTACCTCAAATTCAAATTGGCCTGCACTTTGTGAGAGTGTTCATCTCAAATATGAGGCTTTCACTGTCAATCCAGTTCACCATAAACCCTAAACCCTAAACCACACACACCATTGGGGGAATAGCTTCTTCACATCAGGAGATAACCAAAAAGAAGAAGAAGAAGAAGAATTACCTTGCAAATGTATTCCTGAATTTGCTGCCGGGCCTGGAACTTGGGTTGCTGCAGATGGAACATGGCGGTATCAATTGCTCTTGAGAGCGAATTGCCATCAACGTGACATATTGTAGCCAGGGGTATTTGGAACGAACAGCTTCTACAACCTTCTTCTCATCCTTATGCAACAGCCCCTCACGAAGGTCCTCACACTCTGCTGCCTTCATTTCTTCAACCTTCCTTATTCCACAACAAAAGCAATGCAATGTATGTCACCAAAACTCTCTCTTCCTCTCTCTCTCTACAGAATCGAGGTTCTGTTTCCAGAGTTTTCTCTGTGTCTCTCTCTCACCGGGATCTGTGGTGATCCACCTCCTCCATCAGTGACTGAGGCAATTTGGTGATCCCAAATGGTGGGGAGCACCAAATTGCCTCAGCAACTGATGTTTTCTATCAATGCAAGTCTCGCAAATAGACTTGCATTAGACTGCACAACAAGCACACTTCACCAAAACAGACCTAGAAGCAAGCTCCTTCGGGAAAGCTTTTCATAATGCAGCAATTGCTTGCCACCCATGTAAGGAGATCAAATCTTTCCTTCATTGCCACCATTGGAACTTGCACCCATGATCAAAACAAAAACAAAACAATGGCTCATAACTAGACAACATCAATAACTCAAGAAAAAAAGAAAACCAAAACCCAATGTCACAATGGATTTGCTTGCCATTCTTTGCTTGCTTCCTTTTGTGAGTTGAGCTTTGTGCTGAGATTTGTGTAGTATGTAATGCATTATGGCTGTGCACTAATAGGCCAAGTAGTTGATTATGGCATCGATTTGGCTTCAAGCAAATGATGATGTTTCTATTGACATGAAGGTCTAAGGTGGCAACTTATGTCGTTCTCTTAACAACATTTTATGACATAACCTTCTCGTGATGATCATACACTCATCAATAATGACCAAAATGTGTATGTTGGACATAAGTTCTATTAGAAGCTATGAATCTAGCACCCCAAACCATAATGTCATGGAAGTGCTTCCCAAATCAAATCTCACCATAGGAAGAACATGGTCTTTCACCCTTGCACATTTTGTTGGGTGTTTTGCCTCGCTTGCCTAACACCTCACCAACATATTGGGCAAGAGCTTTACCATTCAATAACATGTTATTACTTTTTCAAAGAGATTTCCAAGGATACATGAATTTTTGTTGTTGTTGTTGCACCTTGACCACACAAGAAACAAAATAGGGTGTAGAACAAAACATGCAACAACTTTCAATTGTCCCTCACCTTCTTCACATGCAATTTATATGATCAAAGTTAACCTTCTTCACTTAGTAGCAAAAACAACCAAGTCGAGTTTGCATACCAAATTTGAAAATAGGTTTGGTTGGGAATAACGTCTAGGGTGCATGTGTGTTCATCACCTTTATACCTCCACTAAAATTAGTTCAAGTTGTCAACATCATAACCAAGACCAAGACCACACCTTGTTGCCTCTCCAAAAACATAATTTGAAAATAATCACACCCAAAACTAAAGCTATGAATTATTATCAAGGATCTAATTGCTAAAAATAAAAAATTGTGAAACAACAAATGCCACTCTTGTTCACTTGTGACCTAAATCCCGCCTCCTCCCCCCTTCCCCAAGCAAGTATGGACATAATATATTATTTATCTCTTAGCATTACACCACTAAATCCCCAATCCAAAGCTTTAAATTATTTTCTTTAAATTGATGTACTTTAACAAAACACATGCTCCAAGGTATGTAAATTTGAAATTTTATATCCTATTCATAGCCCTAGATAGATGTAAGAAATATGTGTACATCAAATTACATATGTTTTGACATTTAGGTGAAGAATGTTTCATGTTACGTAACATAATTGAATGATTCAAGAGTTTATTGGAACACCTCAAAAGAACTATAAGTTGCTTTTATATTTCATCATTAACTAAGTGTCAACTATGACACCATTTATTTTTAATACATTAATGGTTCATTCACAAGCCTTTTTACTTTAATCGTGGTGAATGAATCAAATATTTTGATTCTTGCATTTTGACATGGGATTTGGTCTTTGGAATTTGTTTTTAAAATTTCAAAACATGAATTTTTTTCATTTTAAATAAATAAAAAATGCCCTTTTTACCCCAAATAAAGTATATGATAGGGGGATACTCAAACCTTACCTATTTATTATAAATTTTCATTTTTAATACCCAAAACCTAACTTGATGAATTTTTTTGAATGTTATTATACCCTTATTTGATGGGTATATATATATATATATACCCAAGGATCATTGGGAAAAAAATAACATATTTTAATTGCAAATAACAATTTTTCTTTAAGTGGATATAACAAAAACAACATACATGCACAACATTATTTGTGTTTTTCAAAATTCTCTCACAAAATGACAACAAGTGTTCACACAAATGTGAAACCAAACCCTTGTATTAATATCTTAAGTTTTTCAACCTTCATTTGTTTGTTCCATGTAGCAAAAGCTATTATTTTCATAATGACATTTGAGCACAAAAAGAAAACCATTGAGAGAAAGATAAACAAGCAAACACACATAAACTTTCACAATTATACAATTAAAAACATGCACACACAAAGAAGTCACAAACACAAAAATATGCATGTAAACACAAAAGCACATAGAGATGGTCGCAAAAAAATCAACAACCTTTGTTCATCAATGGTGCAATTTTTCTTATTTATTTTATATTCCCCCTTTGCAAACCCCCTATTTACATTTGGAATTCCTCTTGTGTTGAAGGTTAGTACTTCCTTATTCAACTTGGGCTCCATGTTGTTTCACATTATTAATGATGATCAAACTTTTTGTTCCTTTTTTTGTTCCCATATGGTTTTTAATAACTCATCATCATCATTATTGTTAAACAATAAGAGTCTTAACTAATTAATATAAATATAAACATGATGGCCATGAAAAAGGCACATGTCAATTTATTTTTTTATATCCATGTTGATAGGTAGATGAAAGGGAGATAATTAGAAGAAAAAAAGGAGTGGAATATTTAGGTTTTCGTATGAATTTTCACATTCCAAATAGTTGGAATTGTCAATGGACAACCATACAAAGGATTATGCAAAATTCTCCTTATACTAGCTCTAAAAAAACTTGTCATTGGAATTAGAACTAAAGAGGCACGTGTCTAAAAGTTGCACCCATTAACAATATTGTGAAGAACAAATTTCACATGATTTCCCACATCGCCCAAGTGATGAGATGCAATTTTTTTATATTAGTAGCACCATTTCAAATGACAATTTGAATGGTACAAATTACGCAAGTTCTAAAATGAAATTAGTTTAAGTAATTGTTAAAGATACAAAATTGTCCTATGTTGGTTAAACAACATGGGTGTTAAGAGACTGTAATACCATCATTGGATGGTAGTTATTGTCAAATGGCAAAACAATCTTTAAAAAAATTTAAAATGAAAATGTTTTCTAATGGTAGAACCATTAGTACAATGAATTACCTTCATAGAGTAGAATAATAAGAAGTTAGTTCTAAGAGGAATTGTAATATAAATAATATTAGTTACTAGAAATAATATTTTAGTTTACTTAGGAAGGCATCCTAGTAATTATTCAATTATTAATGGTAAGTATTCTACTTACCATCTTCTATTTACTAAAAGATGAATCCATCTAAGTTAATTAGTCGAATTAAATAAGGAATGGATGGATTTCCCTTAATTAGGATGTGTGGAAAAGATTAGGATAATGAAATTTAAGAGGATGAATACTCAACCTTTGTGTGGTGAACATCCTTCTTGGGTTCCTTATTTATTTCTTGGGAATAGTGAAAGATTTCATTAAAAGATTAAATCATTAATTTTCATTATTCATGAGGAAATTAAACATTAGATCACTAAGAGGATGTTTGTGTGTGACATTATTGTGTGGGAAAAGGAGAACATAAAATAAAATTGTATTTGTCCTTGTATAATGGAGAGTCGTTGAAGGTTATATGGATTCTAATTTTATTCTTAGTGTGTGTTTTATTTAGAGTATGATAAAGGAAAGGAAAATAGTTCATATTAATATTGCATAATATTTTGTTGTGTTCATATAAATTTTATTTATTTATTTATTATTATTATTTTGTTTTTTCTATATGTTTCCACTTTCTATGGTAGTTTTTAGAATACAAAATACCTTTCTCCATAAGATGGTAATTGTCACAAGCATAAAAACACCAAATCTATAAGATTTCATAATCAAAAAGAGAAAAAAGGTAGGCCTAGTTCCAAATCCAGATTGTGAAACAAAAAAAACAATAACAAAAATATGACACATGCGAATCAAACATCCAATAAGGTTTTATTACAAGGACAAACAAACAAAACAAGGTTATGACAAGAAAACATATTCAAAATTAATGTTGAACACACTAAAAGTAATGGGGAATTCTACTTTTGTTTGTACCTATTAGGCACCTGGCTTAAGGAAGTTTTTAAAAAGACTTCCAACCTACATGTGACCCATATGTGCTCATGTGTAAACTATGAGTGAATTAAAATTCAACCAAAAGTGAAAAAAGACTCAATTAAAAATCAACTAAAAATTAAATAAAAGTCAACTAAGAATGAATTAAAAATGAACTAGGCTTTAATTAAGAATGAACTAAGAGTTAATTGATGAATTAAAAGTTAATTAAAAGTGAATTAAAACTAAATTAAAAGCTATGTACAAGTGTTACAAATCATGGATGCCAAAAATAGTGAATTCATCAATGAAATTATTAAAAAATTTAAGGGTCATAAAAATAATATGTGATCAAAAGGAGCAAAATGGGGAAAAAATATATTTCAACAAAAGGATCAATAAAAATTAGTACCACCCAAAGACCACCCCAAATGTTTGAAATGACCCAAGATAATTGTGAGGTGCAAACCTAGTAATATAATCCTCTCCATAATTAATTGTTCAACATAATTTCCTATGTTTAATAAAGTTCATACCTTTTTTATAAGGTTTAACTTGACAAGTTGTTGGGTTTGATATTGATTTTCTTAGTATGAACAAAAATAGTTTGGTGATAAATGTCATGGTTATTAGGCGCCATAACAACATCACTTAAAACATTAATCACATTTTGATTTTGAAATGTAATCAAAAGGCAAAGTTGAATTGCAATTGATACAATAACTCCAAGACTGTGGCATTATAATTTTTAATTTGCTTGCATTGATATTTTCAAATGTATTTTTATTAAAGGCAAAATTGAACCCTTGGTTAATTTTTATATTTATCGCAATGTAATATTTATTGGAAAAATTGTTAGTAGAAGTTGATTAATCACGTGTGTAATATAGTGTGCACACATTGGAACTTTCTAGAATCACTACCATAGTTAGTCACTAGAAAATCAATATGGACCCACATAAAGATCAATGCACAACCATTTTATAATATCATTTGAAGCAATCATTAAAAGATCAATATACACCCATTAAAACAATAAGTTGAGTACTCACAAAAAGATCATTATGTAATCATCAGAACATCAATATGTATTTCATTTAAGAATCATAAGGGATAATCCATTCACCTTTGTCTTTGGTAGTTCATGTCATTACAATAAAATAATCCATTGGAATTCCACTAGTCTTTGCCACGTGACCTTGTTGATTAGCTAATTCCACTAAGTTGAACAAGATGTCATTATAATGGAATTGGTCCAATCCACTAGAAAAATGAATGGAATGCACAAAGGCTAAGACCACATTTCTTAGTTATGTTACAAAATTTAGGATTTGCAAGCTTTTATTCATTTGCCCATGAATTTAATTCCAAACACTATAACTTTTATAAAAAAATTCAACTAATTTCTATAATTAATTTTTTAGTCATAGATGACGTTTTCAATTATATTTCCCTTAGTTATGTTGGACAAGTCGCAAACAACAATAATCATAAACAACAACCATTCATGGATGGGAAAAAAATATTGTAGTATTTGGGCAATTCGATGTTAGTTATATTATTTTTTATTTTGTTGAATTTTTTTGAAAAATGGTACGTAATTAGGTTGAAAACTTTACAAACCTTATTCACCATTTGCCAAACGTTCATGAAATTTGGCCATCATTTGTCAAATATTCAAGAAACCCCTTTTTTTGCATTCGTTCAAAAATTTATTGTATAGGGTAAAGCCATGTTATCAAGGAACTATTGTGTGAGCATTGAGGGTAGAGCTTGAGCTCCATGTAGTAATTCCTTAATAATAGGGCCTTACCTTACATAACAACCAAGGTAATCAATGGTTTTTAAAAAAAAAAAAATTCCCTACTAAATATCTCATTGGTTACATCCTACAACCTAAGGATCTTATAATCTTACACCTTTCGCCTTAGTGCTCTTTTTATAAGTTTAATTATTAAATGTAATCTATCCTATAAATACATTAATAGTTCTTTTCAAGGTGGTTACGCACTAGCTTAGATATTTATCACACTAGTTTAGAGATTATGATTGTTGAAATATCAAAAAAAATAAAAAGTTTATAAAAAAAATAAAAAATTAAACAAAGGTGTTGAATTGGATTTTTGAAAATAATTTAAATATTAGACAAAAGTCTATCAAATTAACCTAGGTACTACAATACATGTTCATTTGTTGACTCACCATATATGTATTGTTGTTTTGCACCTAGCTTGCAACTAATTTGGTCAACCTTGTATTCTTATTTTTTTTATGTTGCCATGTGTCACTAATTTAATATATTTTTCAATATTTTTATTTTATTTATGAAAATTTGAAATAATCTAAGATGTTTAATTTTTATTTTTGGATGATTTTATATTGTGACACATGGCACATTAAAAAAATGTGCCACATGGCATATTAATTGAAAATTTCCAAAATCAATTAGGTAGATAGGTATGTAAGTAGGTTGAATAAGGTAGGTAGGTACGTAGGATCTACTTATTTATTTACTTAAATTAAACACCTACCTACTTAGGTTAGATATCTACTTAGGTGGGTAAATAAATAAATAGTTAGATTGATAGGTTGGTTAAGGAAGTGGGGTAATTAAGGGGTAAATATGTAAAATTTGAGTTAAACCTTTTAATTGGTTCATCCTTTATGGCTCATTTTTTGAATATGAAAATGTGAGGCAAAGACCTTTGTTATATACTTTTCAAAATGAGAATGAAAAACAAACTTTATAAGATAAATTTTGAACTTGAAGTTTACTTGCAAATTGTTTTGCAATTAGAAAAGTTTAGTTGCAAACTTTACAACTAGAAGGCTTATTTCATATCTTTTATCTTTATTTTTATTTTCATAAATTGTATAATTCAGTATGTAAGTGATTAATTAATTAGCAAGTTAATTAATAAATGAAAAAATTATTAATTATTTAAAAATTAATAAATTACATGTATCAATAATTCATCAATAATTTATAGTTACATAATTAACCAATTAATTAAAATATTATTAGATATATGAAAATGAGGATTTAATTTATTTAAAATGTTAATTATAACATTATATTATCTAATTAATAACTATTAAATATTAATTGTAAATACTGAAATTAATTATATATATGTTTGTAATTTAATTATTTAATATCTAAAATGAAAAATTATATATGGTAATAGTATTATTAATGTAGCTAATAATTACCATAGATTAACTATTGTATTATAGTTATTTCAATTTTTTTTCATTTGGTGTAAAGAACATTAAATAGAATAATTAATAATTAACAATAATACTCACCTTTCTATAGTAACCTAGGCTAATCATTTTATTATCATCCACATTGTTATTTCACTTGTTATAACTATTTTTGAATTATTATAATAAACATTTAAAATTATTTTATTATTTATAATGAAAATAAAAATGAACATTTTAATTCACCTTATTAATGTAATCCCTGAAAATACATTAATTACATTCATTACTCTAATATAGTTGCAAGTGATGTTTCCAACTTAAAAACTAATTGCAAAAACCAGTTGAAAAAACCTTGATTTTTTCTACTGAAATTTGGCCTTGAACCACACATATTGGATCATCATTCTACATACTACATCATGTAGTATGATGTACATCATCATACTACAACATCATGTTGAATCATCATATGTCACTACAGCTCCCACAAGAAATAGTTGTTCCAATGATGGCTAGAAAGAGTGAATGTGTTTCACAAACATTGTGCATCCCAAATAAGTTCACCCATGAAAAAAAATTCTCTTGCACCTACCCACTTGTTTGTCAATGAGGTCATTCTTTTCTACATCCATTTCTTTGTTGGGTTCTTGTGATCATACACTCTCTTGAACATGCAAGAGATTCGAAGCAAAATGCAAATACCAAACAACGGGACATTCCAAGCTTGAACATTTGAAGCAAAATGCAAATACCAAACAACGGAACATTCCAAGCTTGAACATTTGAAGCAAAATGCAAATACCAAACAACGGAACATTCCAAGCTTGAACATTTGAAGCAAAATGCAAATACCAAACAATGGAACATTCCAAGCTTGAACATTTGAAGCAAAATGCAAAATACTAAACAATGACCTCTATCGATCAATGGTTTGAACCAAAGGAACTTACAGAGTGCTGCGAGTGGTACATAGCCTTGAAGAAAGAGCACCACCTGCATTCGCAAGAAATTTGCTCAAAAGCACAATGTGATGATGTAAAGAGACGAGTAACAAAAGAATCACATTATGAAGAGCTCAAAATCTCAAAAGTATCAAGAGTGTGTCTGAAGGAGCAGGACTTTGTTTGCCACAAACCATTTTGATCGCTGCATGATCGACAAAATTGCATGATCAAATTGCACATGCAATACACACAGAAGAATGCCCTTACAACATCAAATGAAAAAAAGTTCCAGAACCACACCCGCAATGCCTAAAAGCAGCACCAAAAAAGCCAAGACTCTACTCCAAAAAGCAACACAGCTCTACATCAGTGAAAGGGGGGGGATGCATACAAATACAAAAAAGTTCAATGTTTGTGAATGAAGAACATCATCATCAAACACAAGGAAACGAAAACTTCCAAAAAATCGGATCTTCTCAAGCTTTCAAGAACTTAAATTGCTTGCAGGAAGCAGCAGTTGTTTATGTTGCAGCTTCTGTCAGCTAAAAGATGAGAAGCGAGAGAACTCTTGTTTGTTGAGAGAGAAATCTAATCACATTTCTGCTTTCCAAGAAAAACATTCCCTGCCACAGTTTTGGTGGGTAACCAACTGACATCAGTTCTGCAAAGCCCAACAGAAGCAGATTA
>Ga0116230_10005377_pt1 | contig 12566 bp, 9 predicted proteins | sample S1TSphfallax_3_FD_88678 | JGI IMG/M metagenome (GOLD analysis project Ga0116230, IMG submission 88678) | Host-associated microbial communities from peat moss isolated from Minnesota, USA - S1T2_Fd - Sphagnum fallax MG | ecosystem: Host-associated > Plants > Peat moss > Unclassified | place: USA...
GGTTGATGCTGACGCCGCCGAACACCTGGTAGGTGTGCAACTGCACGTACTTGCCATAATCCCGGGCACTTTGCGCCACCTGGGCGGCGAGTTCGCGGGTGGGCGTGAGCACCAGTGCCCGCGGCGCGCGGCTGGTGCCATGCGCCGTATCGTTGAGCAGACGCTGGAGAATGGGGAGCACGAAGCTCGCGGTCTTGCCGGTGCCGGTCTGCGCGCCGGCGAGGACGTCGCGACCGGACATGACGGCCGGGATGGCCTGGGCCTGAATCGGGGAGGGGGTGTCGTAGCCTTTATCGGCGACAGCACGCATCAATTCGGGCGACAGCCCGAGTTCGGAAAATGACATTAAGGATCCTTAGAAAAATTTTGGACTCGCACGACAGAGCCATAAGCTCCGCAGCGGTCAGCAGCGAGGGGGGTAAATAAACGGAGTGCGTCGAAGACGGACCGCGAACTAAAGTGGCACTGACCGAGCGCCGACCTTGACTAGTTACCGATATGCTACGCGGAATCGCTCGGCGCGTCCATGCCTTAGAGGACGGCCGCCTGGAGGTACGCGCGCCAGCCGCCGTAGCTGCTGATGTCCGCCGCGCCGTCGGCCGCATAGCCTTCGCAGATGAAGCCGCTCACCCAGGCACCCGACTCCAGTTCGATTTTACCTATTCCCAAGGGCGCCGGAATGCCGCTGATGAACGATCCCACCTGATCGCTGGGTAGCGCCCAGACTTCGACCTCGATGCTCACACCGTCCTCCGTGACGCGAATCAACCCCGGCCGCTGGGGCGGCCCACCGGGCAGCGAGAACAGGCGGTAGGCGGCGGCAGTGCGCGTCGACTGCAGCCGGTAGCCGCCTCGGGTTTGCAGCTGATGGTTCAAGGGTAATCCCGCCATGTGCGCGCCGCACACCGCGATGGCGTGATAGCCGGGGTCGAGCTCGGGGGCGCCCGCGGCGCTCATCGACTCGGTATGAAAGCGTTCGGCCAGCCGTAGCAGCGCCTTCTCGGCACCACGAGGTCCCACCAGCGTCACGCCGAACGGCAGCCGGTCCGGGCGAAATCCGGCCGGCACGGCGACGCCGCTCAAATCGAACAAATTCATGAAATTGGTGTAGTAACCCAAGTTGGCATTGAGTCGCAGCGGCTCCGCCTCGACCTCGCGCAGTGAATAAATCGTGCCGCAGGTGGGGGTCAGTATCCAGTCGACCTGTGACCATGCCGCCTCGCTGCGACGCTTGAGTTCCTGCAGTTGGTACGCTCCACGGAACGCGTCCGCCGCGGTCAGCGACTTGCCCGGCTCGACGATGCGCTGCGTGACCGGGTGCAGTGCACCGGGGTGGGCTTCCATGAACGGGCCAATCGCAGCATAGCGTTCGGCAACCCAGGGGCCCTCGTAGAGCAGGCGGGCGGCCTCGAGAAACGGCGCGAAATCGATGTCGACGGCGGTGCCGCCGAGACGCTCGAAGCGCGCGACCGCGGCGCCGAACAACCGTTCGTACTCGGTGTCGCCGAAGAATTGCAGCTGGTCGCGGCGCGGCACGCCGAAACGCTGGCCGCTGAGACGCTGATCGGGCGTGACTCGCGAGTAGGCATCGGCGGCGTCGAAACCCTCGGCCACCGCCAGAACCAGGGCCGCATCCCCGGCGGTCAGCGCGAAGATCGAGACGCAATCGAGCGAACGACAGGCGGGCACCACGCCGCGCGTGCTCAACCGGCCGATGCTCGGCTTCAGGCCGATCAGGTTGTTGAATGCCGCGGGCACGCGGCCCGAACCGGCGGTATCGGTGCCCAGCGAAAAGCTGGCGAGTCCCGCCGCCACGGCCACCGCCGAACCGGCGCTCGAGCCGCCGGAAATATAGTTGGCGTCGATGCTGTTGCGGCATGCGCCGTAGGGGGAGCGGCTACCCACCAAGCCGGTGGCGAATTGGTCCAGGTTGGTCTTGCCGAGGGGGATTGCACCGGCGTCGATCAGCCGCTGTACGACGGTCGCCGAGTGCTGCGGGGTATACGCGAATTCTGGACATGCGGCGGTGGTCGGTACGCCGGCAAGATCGATGTTGTCCTTTATAGCGAACGGGATGCCGTACAACGGCAGTGACTCGATGGGCTTGCCGGCAAGAGCGTCGACGTACGCCATGACCTCCGCCATGCCGAGACGGGTGATCCACACAGGGTTAGGATCCGACTCTGCGCCGGTGGCCAACAATCGGGCGACGACTTGGGCCGGCGTGTCGCGCCCGGTGCGATAGCGATCGCGCAATTCGACGATGGTCAGACTCTGGGGCTCGCTCATGCTGCCAATCATACGTTGACTTCGAGGCGTCGGTCATGCGGTGATGGAGAACCCACGTCACTTGAGGAGCCGGACTTGTCCACTCGAATCAGCGATACCTACGACACGGTCATCGGCGGCGGCAAACACTGGTCGCTCAAGCTGCGCGCCGGCACGCTGCTGCGTTTGACCGATACCGACGGCGGTGCCAACGTTGGCATGATGTTCTATAACCCGGAGAACACGCTGGAGCGCTACAACGCACCCGATACGCTGAAGTGTCAGCACACGTTCAAGCTGACCCGCGGTCATTGCCTGTATTCGGACATGGGCAGGATATTTTGCTCCATCGTCGCCGATACGAGCGGCTGGCACGACACCGTGTGCGGCAATTCGACCGCGCGCATGGTGGCCGAGCGCTGGGGTGAGAGGAGCTACCAGCTGTACCGCAACGAATGGACCCAGAACGGTCATGACGCCTTTCTGGTGGAAGCCGGCAAGTACGGCTTGGGGCGGCGCGACCTGGCGGCGAACGTCAATTGGTTCAGCAAGGTGAGCGCCGCGGATGACGGTGCATTGCATTTCGATGCAACCCACGCCACTGCCGGCGCGAGCGTGGATCTGCGTTTCGAGATGGATACGCTGGTGCTGCTGCACACGTGCCCGCATCCGTTGAACCGCGCCACCGAGTATCCGCGCAAACCCGTCGCCATCCACATCGGTAGGGCGCAACCCGTGGCGGCGGACGACTTCTGCATGAACTCGCGGCCGGAGAACCTCCGCGGCTTTGCCAACAATGATCTGTATCACCTGTGCGGCGGCGGCGCGGAGCGGCTGTCATGAAGCGGGCGAGCGATCTACATCCGGGCGAGGCGGTGTTTCGTTACGTGATCCGGGCCGGCGATTATTGGATCGACACGCTGCGCGCGGGGCAGCGTTTGCGCATCGTCGACGTGGAAGGCAATCAGGCGGCGGACACGCTGTTTTTCAATGCGGCGGACGTCGCCGATCGCTACAGTGCCGTGGATACGATCCGCGAACAGGGAAACGTCTACTTGAGCACCGGGTCGAAGTTGTTGTCGACTTCGGGCAAGGTGCTGCTCGAGATCGTCGCCGACACGGTGGGCCGTCACGATACGCTGGGCGGCGCATGTGCCTCGGAATCGAACACGGTGCGCTACGATCTGGAAAAGCGGACCATGCATGCCTGCCGCGACAGCTACCTCTTGGCGGTGGGTCAGCACGACACGCTCGGCTTGGGAAAACGCGATCTGACCCACAACATCAATTTTTTCATGAACGTGCCGGTCACGCCCGACGGTGGTTTGACTTTCGCCGACGGCCTCTCCGGTCCGGGAGAGTACGTCGAGATGCGCGCGGCCATGAACGTCATCGTGCTCATTTCCAATTGCCCGCAGCTCAATAATCCGTGCAACGCGTACAATCCGACCCCACTGGAGGTCCTGATCTGGGATGCGGATGTTCTCTAAGGTTCTGGTTGCGAATCGGGGCGAGATCGCGTGTCGCATACTGCGCACGCTCAAACGGCTCGGGGTCGGAACCGTCGCCGTGTACTCGGACGCGGATACCTACGCCGCGCACGTGACGCAGGCGGATGAAGCGGTGCGGCTCGGGCCCGGCCCGGCCGCCCAGAGCTACCTGCGCCAGGACGCCCTGTTGGCCGCGGCGCGCTCGAGCGGTGCCCAGGCGATCCACCCGGGCTACGGCTTCCTCAGTGAAAATGCCGACTTTGCGGATGCCTGTGCCGCTGCCGGCATCGCCTTCATCGGACCCACGCCCGCACAAATGCGTAGCTTCGGTCTGAAGCACCTGGCGCGCGACCTGGCGTCGCGCTCGGGCGTTGCGCTGCTGCCCGGCAGCGGCCTGCTCGACAGCCTCGCGGATGCCCGTAAGGTTGCCGCACACATCGGTTATCCGGTGATGTTGAAGAGCACGGCCGGCGGCGGCGGCATCGGCATGAGCTTGGTGCGTCAGGAAGCGGATCTCGAGGAAGCCTTTGCCGCCGTCGAACGTCTCGCGACCAAGAACTTCAGCCGCGGCGGCGTATTTCTCGAGAAGTACATCGAGCGGGCGCGGCACATCGAGGTGCAAATCTTCGGCGACGGCACCGGCAACGTCGTGGCCTTGGGCGAGCGCGACTGTTCGACGCAGCGGCGCAACCAAAAGATCATCGAGGAGACCCCGGCACCCGGCCTGAGTGATGCGGTCCGCGCGCGGCTGCATGAGTCGGCCGTGCGGCTTGCCGGCGCGGTTCTGTATCGCTCGGCCGGCACGGTCGAGTTCGTCTACGACGTTGCCAGCGCCGAGTTCTATTTTCTCGAGGTAAATACCCGCCTGCAGGTGGAGCACGGCGTCACCGAGGAGGTCTTCGGTGTCGATCTGGTCGAATGGATGGTTCGACTGGCGGCCGGTGACGCATTGCCATTGCACGTGTCGCCACCGCGCGGTGCCGCCATTCAGGTGCGAATCTACGCGGAGAATCCGGCGCTTAAGTTTCGCCCGTCCGCGGGCCTCGTGACCGAGGCGCGTTTCCCGCCCGCGGCCCGGGTCGAGACCTGGATAGCCGATGGCACCGAGGTGACGCCTTTCTACGATCCGTTGCTCGCCAAGATCATCACCCACGGGGTCGACCGCGCAGACGCGCTCGGCAAGCTGGCGGCGGCGCTGCAGGCGACCCGCATCGCCGGTATCGAAACCAATCTCGATTATTTGCGGCGGCTGGTCGCGGCGCCGTTGTTCGCCGGCGGCCGCATGACGACGCGTGCCTTGGAGTCATTCGACTTTGCACCGCGCAGCGTCGAGGTGCTCACCGGAGGCACCCAGACCACCCTGCAGGATTACCCGGGCAGAATCGGCTATTGGAATGTCGGCGTGCCGCCCTCGGGTCCGATGGATGACGTGTCATTTCGCCTGGTCAACCTGGCCGTCGGCAATGCTGCCGACGCCGCGGCCCTCGAGATCACCTTGTCCGGACCGACCTTGCGCTTCGACACGGACACGCTGGTGTGCTTAGGGGGCGCCACGACCGGCGCTTTCCTCGACGCGCTGGCGATGCCAGCGTGGACGCCCGTGGCGGTGCGGGCGGGGCAGGTGCTGCGTATCGGCAGCACCGGCGACACGGGATGCCGCGCCTACCTCGCAGTGCGTGGTGGCTTCGATGTGCCGCGTTATCTCGGCAGCCGGGCCACGTTCACACTCGGTAAATTCGGCGGTCATGGCGGCAGGGCGCTCGCCCCCGGCGACGTGCTGCACTTGGGTGACGAGGGCGGGTTGCCGGAGCCGCGGCCGATCCCGTCCGACTCGAGGCCGGTGATCGGCAATGAATGGCAACTCGGCGTGTTGTACGGCCCGCATGGTGCCCCGGACTTTTTCACCGCGGCAGACATTGATGAATTCTTCTCGAGTTCGTGGGAGGTGCACTACAACTCGAGCCGTACAGGCGTGCGGTTGATCGGCTTCAAGCCCGCCTGGGCGCGCAGCGACGGCGGCGAGGCCGGGTTGCATCCGTCGAATATCCACGACAACGCGTATGCCGTCGGCGCCGTCGACTTCACCGGTGACATGCCGGTCATCTTGGGGCCCGACGGCCCGTCGTTGGGCGGGTTCGTCTGTCCGGCGACGGTGGTGAAGGCCGAATTGTGGAAACTCGGCCAGCTGCGGCCGAACGATCGTGTGCGCTTCCGGCGACTGACGCCGGCGGAGGCTTTGCGCGCCGAACTCGCCCAGGAGGCGCTCATCGAGACATTGCGGGTGGCCGGGGCCGCTGCCCCCGTAGCTGCCGCCCCCGCGGCCGCCGCCGGGGAGGCGCCGAATGTTCTCGATGCGCCCATCGTCGCCAGCATCGCCGCGCAGGCCGCAGCGCCCGCAGTGGTGTATCGCCGTGCCGGGGACAAATATTTGTTGATCGAATACGGCGACTTGATCCTCGATCTCGAACTGCGGCTGCGTGTGCATGCACTGATGTCGTGGCTCGAGAGCGCCAAGCTGCCGGGGATCATCGAGCTCACCCCCGGCATCCGCTCGCTGCAGGTGCATTACGAGAGCCGCGTGCTGCCGCTCGATCGACTGCTCGAGGCGTTGCGCGCCGCCGAACGCTCGCTCGCCTCGATCGACGATATGGTCATTCCGACTCGCGTGGTCCGGCTGCCGCTGTCGTGGGACGATCCGGCCACGCAGCTGGCCATCGCCAAGTACATGCAGTCGGTACGTGCGGACGCGCCTTGGTGCCCGAGCAACATCGAATTCATCCGCCGGGTCAACGGGCTCGACACCACGGAGGACGTGAAGCGCATCGTGTTCGAGGCGAGTTACCTGGTGCTGGGGTTGGGCGATGTGTACTTGGGCGCACCGGTGGCGACGCCCATCGACCCGCGTCACCGTCTGGTGACCACCAAGTACAACCCGGCGAGGACCTGGACGCCGGAGAATGCGGTGGGCATCGGCGGTGCTTACCTATGCGTCTATGGCATGGAGGGACCCGGGGGTTATCAGTTCGTCGGCCGCACCTGCCAGATGTGGAACACCTACCGCGTGACCCGTGACTTCGCCCAAGACCAGCCGTGGCTGTTGCGATTCTTCGATCAGATCCGCTTCTACCCGGTGAGCGCCGCGGAGCTTACCGAGTTTCGCGAGGACTTCGCGCACGGTCGCGTCCACCTGGACATCAGCGAGGAGAAATTCCGCCTCGAGGATTACCGACGCTTCCTCGCCGACAACGCCGCGAGCATCGCCGCCCACAAATCACGTCAACAGGCGGCGTTCAATGCCGAACGGGAGCGCTGGGCGGCCACGGGCCAGATTGGTTATTCCGCCGATATGCCGGCGCCGCAGCCGGAGGCGGCAGCCGACGCGGTGCCCGACGGGCATGTCGCGGTCTTGAGCCCGGTGTCGGGCAACGTCTGGAAGGTGGCCGCGGTGGTCGGCCAGCGCGTTAAGGCCGGCGACCCGTTGGTCACCGTCGAATCGATGAAGATGGAATTGCCGGTCACTGCGCCGGTGGACGGCACGGTGAGCCAGTTGCGCTGCGCCGAGGGCCGCGCCATCACCGTGGCGCAGACGCTGGTGGTTCTCGGTCCTTAGAACACGATTGCTTGAGGGAGAGTCGATGACGAAGCGGACGAACGGGTTTGGATGGCGGGCGGGATTGTTGTTGCTGATGGTGGGTGCGACTCTGACACGACCGGTGCCGGCGGCCGCCGAGAAAACCTCGTTCAACATCGCCTGGAGCATCTACGTGGGCTGGATGCCGTGGGACTATGCGGATGAGAGCGGCATCCTCAAGAAGTGGGCCACCAAGTACGGCATCAAGATCAAACTGACCCAGTTCAACGACTACGTCGAGTCGATCAACCAATACACCGCGGGCGCTTTCGACGGCTGCGTCATGACGAGCATGGACATGCTCACCATTCCCGCCGCCGGCGGCGTGGATTCCACTGCGTTGATCGTCGGCGACTTCTCCAACGGCAACGACGGCGTGGTGTTGAAGGGCAAGGGCAAGAAGCTCGAGGACATCAAAGGCCAGAAGGTGAATCTGGTCGAGTTGTCGGTATCGCAATATCTGCTGGTGCGCGCACTTTCCAGCGTCGGCCTGCGCGAACGCGACCTGAAGATCGTCAATACGTCGGATGCGGACGTGGTGGCGGCATTTGCAACGCCTTCGAGCACCGCGGTGGTCACCTGGAAACCGCAGTTATCTGCAATTCTTGCCTCGCCCGACGCCCAGCTGGTGTTCGACTCGAGCAAGATTCCCGGCGAGATCATGGATCTCATGGTGGTCAACTCGGCGACACTCGCGGCCAATCCCAAGCTGGGCAAGGCGCTGGTGGGCGCGTGGTATGAAACCCTTGCCGTGATGTCCAAGAACGATGCCGCCGCCCAGGCCGCGCAGGCGTTCATGGCGAAGGCCTCGGGGACCGACCCCAAGGGTTTCGCGAGTCAACTGGCGACCACCCGCCTGTTCGTCACGCCCGCCGAGGCCTACCAGTTCGTGATGGGCGATGGGGTGCAGAAGACCATGGATCTGGTGCGGCATTTCTCCTTCGATCACGGCATCCTGGGCCAGGGCGCGACGTCGGTGGACGCCGTCGGCATCCAGTTTCCGGCCGGTAAATCGCTGGGCGATACCCACAACATCAAGATGCGCTTCGACCCCAGCTACATGAAAATGGCCATGGACGGCGCGCTTTGAGGCACCGGAAAGGGAGCGCGGCATGCGCCGCCTGATCAACCAGCGGCCGGGCCGGGGCGGTGCCGTGATGCTGAGCCTGCTGCCGTTCGTGCTGGTGCTGTGCACTTATCTGGTCTATTCGCACGCGCGGCTGCTCGAGAACCCGGGCGACAAGCTGTTGCCGGCGCCATCGACCATCGCGTCGACGCTGCACCGCTATGCCTTCGAGGAGGATGAGCGCAGCGGCGATTATCTGTTTTGGACCGACACCGTGGCGAGCCTGGAACGGCTGACCGCGGCCCTGGCCGTGAGCGCGGTGCTCGGCCTGTCGCTGGGTCTCGCCATCGGTGTGGTGCCGTATGTGCGCGCCACCCTGGCGCCGTTCGTCGCGGCGCTGTCGCTGATCCCGCCGCTCGCCATCCTGCCGATCCTGTTCATCGTGGTTGGCTTGGGCGAACTCGCCAAGATCACTCTCATCGTGATCGGTGTGACCCCGGTGATCGTCCGCGACCTGGCGATGCGCACCGCCGAACTGCCCGCCGAGCAGATCATCAAAGCACAAACGTTGGGCGCCTCGAGCTGGCAGCTGGTGATCCGCGTGGTATTGCCGCAGCTGTGGCCGCGACTGATCGACGTGCTGCGTCTGACGTTGGGGTCGGCGTGGCTGTTTCTCATCGCCGCCGAGGCGATCGCCTCCACCGAGGGCTTGGGCTACCGCATCTTCCTGGTGCGACGCTACCTTGCGATGGACGTGATCCTGCCGTATGTCGCCTGGATCACGTTGCTGGCCTTCAGCATGGATCTGCTGCTGCGGGTGGTGCGCGCCAAGGCCTTCGGCTGGGCGGCGCAGCAATGACCCAGGTAACCGTCAAACACCTGTGGAAGGAATTCGGCAAGCAGGTGGTGCTCGAGAACGTCAATCTGCATATTGCCGATCACGAGTTCGTGACCATCGTCGGCGCCTCTGGCTGCGGCAAAACCACTTTCCTGCGCATGCTGCTCGGCATCGAGTCGCCGAGCCGCGGCAGTTTTCTCATCGACGGACAACCGCTCGCTGACGAACCCGGTCCCGACCGGGGCATCGTGTTTCAGCGCTATTCACTGTTTCCGCATCTCACCGTCATGAAGAACTTGATGCTGGGACTGGAGCTGCGCGACGCGCGGCTGTTCGGGCGGCTGTTTGGCGCATCGCGACGCCGCGCGCTCGACAAAGCGCGGGAACTGTTGGAAGCGGTGGGTTTGCAGTCCGCGGCCGACAAATACCCGGCGCAGCTCTCGGGTGGCATGCAGCAGCGATTGTCCATTGCGCAATCCGTGATCCGTGAGCCCAAGATATTATTGTTGGATGAACCCTTCGGCGCGTTGGATCCCGGGATCACGGCCGACATGCACGCGCTCATCATCAAACTGTGGAACATCCACAAGATGACCATCTTCATGGTAACCCACGACTTGAAGGAAAGTTTCGCCCTGGGCACGCGCCTCCTGGTATTCGACAAGGTGCGTGTCGATCCGCAGTCGCCGGAACGGTTCGGCGCAACCATCACGTTCAACATTCCCTTGAAGGGTCACCGGAGTTCCCCATGAGCCGCTTGTTTTCGCCCATCGACATAGGCGCCATGACGCTGCCCAACCGGGTCGTGATCGCGCCGATGTGCCAGTACTCCGCGGTCGAGGGGTCGGCAACCGACTGGCACATGATCCATCTGGGGAACCTTGCCCTCTCCGGGGCGGGCCTGTTGACCATCGAGGCGACAGCGGTGTCGCCGGAGGGCCGCATCACGCCCGCCGACTTAGGGTTGTACAGCGACGACAACGCGGCGGCCATCGCGAGGGTGCTGGGTGCGGTGCGCGCGTATTCGCCGATCAAGGTGGCGCTGCAGCTGGCGCACGCGGGCCGCAAGGCGTCGTCACGGCTGCCGTGGGAGGGAGGCGCGCAAATTGCCCCGGATGCACCCGGCGGTTGGCAGACGCTGGCGCCGTCGCCGCTGCCGTTCGAAGCGGCGTATCACGCGCCGCTCGCGCTCGATCGACACGGTATGGAGCGCATCCGCGACCACTTCGCGACCGCGGCGCGCCGCGCCGCGCTGCTCGGGATCGACGCGATCGAAATCCATGCCGCGCATGGCTATCTGTTGCACGAGTTCTTGTCGCCGCTGGCCAATCAGCGCGACGATGCCTACGGCGGTTCTCTCGAGAACCGTCTCAAGTTTCCGCTGGAAGTATTCGACGCCGTGCGGCATGCGTTCCCGGCCGATCGGCCGGTGTGGGTGCGCCTCTCCGCCACCGATTGGGTGCCCGGTGGCTGGGATATCGAGGGCTCGGTGGAATTCGTGCGGGCGCTCAAGGGGCGGGGCTGTGCGGCGGTGCATGTGAGCTCCGGCGGACTCTCGCCGTTGCAGAAGATCCCGCTGACCCCCGGCTACCAAGTACCGTTTGCCAAGCGCATCAAAGAGGCGGCCGAGGGCATGCCGACGATTGCCGTGGGGTTGATCACCACGGCGTCCCAGGCCGAAGCCATCCTTGCGAGCGGCGAGGCGGACGCGATCGCGTTGGCGCGTGCCATGCTCTACGACCCGCGCTGGCCCTGGCATGCCGCCGCGGAACTCGGCGCCACCGTGGTCGCACCCAACCAATATTTACGCTGTCAACCGAGCCACTTGAAGACGCTATTCAAGACCCGTTGACCCTCAGCCGTACTGCAATCCCGCCGCGCTGACTCCCGCCATGCAGATCGCCTCGTCTTCATCGCCCGTGCCGCCGCTCGCGCCCACCGCGCCCAAGATCTCGCCGGCGGCATCCTTGATGACCACCGCGCCCGTTTGCGCCAGAAACTTGCCCTGAGCGGCTGCCGGTAGCGCGCCGTAGAACGTCGGATTGTCGCGCGCCCGTTCGCCCAGGGTGCGGCTGGCGGCCCCCATGCCGACGGCCGCCCACGCCTTGCCCGTGGCAATGTCGATGCGGAACATGCTTGCGCCGTCCTCGCGCTGCGCGGCGCGCAGGTGCCCGGATTCATCGAGGACGACCACCGCCATGGCGCGATGGGATTTTTGCCGCGCCGTCTCGAGGGCCACGGTGATGATGGTGTTGGCCTGTGCGAGGGTCAGCTTGTTCATCGCGCCAGGTACTCCTTGCGCCGCGCCGTCAGCGTGGCTTCGGTGTAGCCGTTTGGCTGTTCGCGGCCTTTGAAAATCAAATCGCAGGCGGCGTGAAAAGCGATGCTCGAGTCGAGATTCGCGCTGATCGACGTATAGGCCGGGTCGCCGGCGTTCTGCTGGTCGACCACCGCCGCCATGCGTTCGAGCGCGGTCATGACCTGGTTTCGGGTGCAGATTCCATGCCGCAGCCAGTTGGCGACATGCTGACTCGAGATGCGCAGCGTCGCGCGATCCTCCATGAGCGCGACATTGTAGTAGTCGGGCACCTTGCTGCAGCCGACGCCGAAATCGATCCAACGCACCACGTAGCCTAAGATGCTTTGTGCGTTATTGTTGAGTTCGGCTTCGATTTCTGCGGCGCTCCATTCAGGCTTCGCCGCCAGCGGCGGCGTCAGGATCTCGTCGAGCGAGGCACGCGCGCGCGTCGCCAACCGCGCTTGAACCGCGGCCACGTCGATTTTGTGATAGTGCAGCGCATGCAAGGTGGCGGCAGTGGGCGAGGGCACCCAGGCCGTGTTGGCGCCGGCTTGCGGATGACTCACCTTGGCCTTCAGCATGTCGGCCATGAGGTCCGGCATCGCCCACATGCCCTTGCCGATCTGGGCATGGCCGCGAAAACCGCAGGCGAGACCCACATCGACATTCTGTCGTTCGTAGGCATCCAGCCAGATCGCCTTTTTCAGATCGCTCTTGCGCGGTATGGCGGCCGCCTCCATCGAGGTGTGTATCTCATCGCCGGTGCGGTCGAGGAAGCCCGTGTTGATGAACACGACCCGCTCCTTGACCGCGCGAATGCATTCGAGCAGGTTGACGGTGGTGCGCCGTTCTTCGTCCATGATGCCGATCTTGAGCGTGTGACGCGCAAGACCGAGGAGGTCCTCCACGCCGGCGAACAGGTCGTTGGCGAGGGCCACCTCCTCCGGTCCGTGCAGCTTCGGTTTGACGATATA
>Ga0116230_10005380_pt1 | contig 12563 bp, 12 predicted proteins | sample S1TSphfallax_3_FD_88678 | JGI IMG/M metagenome (GOLD analysis project Ga0116230, IMG submission 88678) | Host-associated microbial communities from peat moss isolated from Minnesota, USA - S1T2_Fd - Sphagnum fallax MG | ecosystem: Host-associated > Plants > Peat moss > Unclassified | place...
CAGGTCTTTGTGTCCAGGTAGTAGCCCAACATGTGCCTTACCTACCTACATTGGTAAGTAAACACTTACATACTTCCAATCCTTATATCCACTTACATAGTAGGGAAAGGGGTAAGTAGTGTTGCAGGAGCAGTGCTACTCTACTTGAGAGAGAGAGAGACCGACTTAGTCAATAAAAGACGGCGTTAGGCCTACCTCCACTCCAGGTCCCAGAAGGGACCAACTAGTTGTAGATATTACTGCAAAGAAAATTTTGGATGCATGACATTGGTGGCCAACTTTATTCAAGGATATTCATGACTTTTATAGAAGCTTTGACAATTGTCAAAAAATTGGAGTACTAAAAACAAAAAGTTTGGCCAAGTTAGTAACAACACTTTTAGAGGAACCTTTTATGAAGTGGATTATATATTTTATAGGTCCAATTAAATTAGCAAGAAGACTAACATGAAACAAATATATTCTAGTAGCTACAAATTATGCAACAAAATGGGTAGAGGCAAAGGCATTCAAAACCAACATTGTAATAGTTATAGCTAAACCCGTGTATGAATATATTTGGATGTCCATTAACCATAGTTATAGATCAAGGAGTACATTTCATCAATGATACAATAAAACATCTAGAAAAATAGTTTATGTTAAAGCATGTTAGTTCAACTACCTATTATCCACAAAGAAATGGAAAAACAAAGTATACTAATAAAGTCATTGGTAGATTATTGACCAAGTTAATCAATGAAAAAAAAAGATTGGGATGAACATCTATCCACAATTTTGTTTTCATATAGGATTGTTTACAAGGTGGCAAAAAATTATACACCTTCCTAGTTAATCTATGTTTTGCATCTTTTAATGCCAACAAAATATGTTCTACCAGCTATTAATGGGGACCACAAAAATGCAGAATCAACCAGAGTATAAACTACCAAAATTATAGAGTTGGAAAAGTTACATGAAAACATATTGAAGGCTTGTTGGAGCAAACTAGTGGAATAGATTTCTATGGAGTCAACAAAAACACATAAATAAGAAGTTCCAATTTGGAGATTATGTTTTGTGGTTTCCCAAAGGAGAAATGACACATTTGGGCAAATTCAAGAAAATATGGTTTGGTCCATTTAGGGTACAATATTGTTTATCCAATAATATTGTTATTGCTTTTGTTAACAATTTTGAACCAAACCCAATATTGGTTAATGTTAACAAGTTGAAACCATACAAAGATGTGGAGCAAACATTGAAGGGGATTCAAAGTTCAGATAATCACATATTTTTAGAGTCCATAGATTTAAACCATAGGGAAGAGAAATCTAATGAAGATTCAGAAGATCAGAAAACAACAACGATCATTAACACTAATCAAATGATAACATCAAAAGAAGCCTTAGTCAATTTGATGAGTTAGCAGGCTATGATAATATTCACAGACCAAAATTACACTATTTCACAACCATTGGATTGTAAGACATATAGGTTTGTTACATTAAAACAAAACTTTATCGATCTAATGAGTCAACATGGGATAGAATAAGTCTATAATGTAGACAACACCATGTCATCAAAACAACCCAATGCCATGTCTACATAGTTGTTAGGTCAATAGGCATTAATTATAGCCCGTATTCTTGTAAATATGAACTTTAATAGACAATAACAAGTGTAAAAAACTAGGAAAAGGACAAATTGTTAAGACACTAACCCTAAACTGAAAAGTGAAACATCACTACACGAAATGATATGATTGTGTTTTAGAAGGTAACAAACAACATAACACCTCTTCATTTTCATTTTTTACAAACAAATTTCTATTTTTTTTGTCTCCAGAATGAATGTAAAAGAAAGCTTTGTTGAGAATTTATAAACACAATCCTAAGAAAGATTACAGAAGTTGAAAGAAGAAAAACAAAAGACACATAAAACAACATAATTTTACAAATATTTTGCCTTTGTAATCTAGGTTTCTAGAAAGAGGTTCGCCATTTGCTTCTCCTATTTATTCTTCTTCCTTTTAGAAATTTTCTCTATTATTTAAGTTTGAGAAAGCTTTTGAAGCAATTAGAAAAAATGATAGAACTTACAAGGAAACTTTAAGGAAATATAGTTTTAGGAAGCCCAAAAGATAGGAAGGTACAAGTTGGTCCAATTTCCATTTTTGACTCTTAAAAGGAGAAGTAAAGGGACGTTTTGCAATAACATCAAAAAGCACCATCACAACAAAAGGACCCTACCCAGGAGCAAATTCTAGAAAAAGTCCACATTCCAAACAAGAAGCACATTAAGAGAACAAATCAATAAGCAATGGCTAAAAATCTTTGAGGGAAGAAGGTGCATACTCACTAGATTGATGAGGTTAGGTACATTTTACTCCTACATAACAAAGTTATAATAAAAATCTAAAGAATATTTTACTTTGGACAAGTTCTAGAGAAGAGGAGAGAACATGGGTGAATAAAGCTAGTTTGGTGCATCTATTTGTGGTTAAATGGAAAGACTCCCTATTACAACATTTTGGTTGAATTTTTGAGCTAGAAATTGGATTCTAAACATAACATAATCAAGGTTATGATGGGAAAAGAGAAGAGAATTATAGATGGACATCTATTGATGGAGGTTTTAAAAATTGACCATATAGGAGAAAAAGAGGCAAACCATGCAGAGATGTCAAATGCTAGAACAAAATTGGCAAACATAGTTGATAAAGTCTTAGATACTTACAACACCAATGAAGGGTGGGTTGTAAAGAAGATGAGGTCAGAGTATGTCAATAGAATTGTTGTAATTTTTCCCATTATCTTTTAGAAAGATAAGGTGTAATATTTTAATAATAAATCTGCCATGATGATATTCAAAGCAGATCATGGAGAATATGCTAATTGGGCTATAATTATGTATTATCAATTGGTCAAAGAGTTGATCAAATGGGAAAAATGTTGGAAAAACATGATTGAGGGAACAGCTAAGAGAGCACCAAAAAATGATGTATACCATTTTGTTATTGTGTTAAAAATTTTGTTTTAGAAACGGTTTCCACTTCAAGGAGCAGAATCATAGGAGAAGAAAAAGTAGACAAAATAGCCAGAGAAGGACTGAGAGAGGAAGGAGACTTTAAGGGAAAGGTTTATAAAAAACAAAAGACCTTTGAACCCTCTCCATATTTATCCTAAAAAGGATAAACAACTAGAGATAAGGAGAAGGGCAATTATGATGTCCTAGTTTGATGATGAAGAGGAGAGGGAAACTTTGCTTAAGAGGCAAAGAAGACAAGAGGATATTACAATGAGGGGCAATGTTAATCCTCAACAAATAGTAGAACTGCTAAGGAAACAACATTAGTAACATCGAAGACAAAAAGAGAAATCAATATCTCCTAAATTTGATCCATTATTTCTAAAAAATAAAAGCATAGATTAAATGGGTAGGAGCACTATAGATGGCCCAAGAGGGAGCCAAAATCTTAAGTCCAACATGCAACAAAGGAGGAGATATAAGACCTGAACTTATATCCACCAAAGGTACAACAATTTGTTCCGAAACCATAGAATAATGAAGGTATGCTATCGTCAAAACCAAATTCTGCAACATGAACAAATATATTTAAAGACATATAAACTTAACATAGAAATTTACGTTCTTCGGGTATTAGTTTAAAAAAACAAACTCCTAGGTTTCATACATTAGGGTCTATGCAAGGACTAGAAGTATATTTGGATGAATATAGGAGAACTACTAATATGTTTCAACAGGTAGCATAGTACAATACCCAAATGACCAATATTCTGCTTAAACTTTTTGACACGCTCCCAACGCCTTGAAGGATTCAAATGTGAGTCCCAAAACAAAAAATAACAGAAGAGCAAGGAATCAAGGCATGTTCCTTGGCTCGTAGCACTTTGGAGGGGTAGAGGGGCATGTTGGAGCTCCGGGATGGGACTAGGAAGAATTGACAAGCTTCATTTACTCACACGGGCCTGCACAAAACCAACATAAGGTGGTTAGTGCATAGTTGGAGCACTTTCGATGTTAGGACGAGCCACGGGCAACTCAGACTAACAAGACTCATCACGGCTCGAACTTGGGGGAAGCCACCACCTTCCCCTTATAGTATACTTTGTGCCTCTCCACGAGGCCCACATCCAAATGGCATTTTGTTTTGGGACTCCCAAAGTTGGGATTCCCATGACTTTGGGGGCTCATAACTTCGCGTTCAGACCTCGGATTGAGATGAGGTATAAAAAAAAGTTGTAACCTTCATTGAAATCTTTCCAACGGTATGTCGCACACCACCTGAACGCAAATACATTGGGTCAATTCCTGACTTTTGACTCCTGGCCTTTCTTTTGGCCATAACTTGTGTTTGAGATGTCCAAATGGGTGATGTGAGCCCATTTGAAACATGTAAGTTTCAATATCTTTCTAACGATATAAAGAACTTTTCGATCCATTGGGTTTTAACCCTTGCAATTTCTCTCTGAACATTCGGGAGTCCACTGGGGCTCCAACTCCCAAAGTGGGAGTTCCCTTGGGAGTGTGAAGGTCTATTCCCTCACACTTTCTTGCACTCCTAGGCTTCCCTCTTGGCCCGCAACCTTGCAACCCCTTGCCTTGGTTGCGAACCCAAGTTTAGGTTTGCAAAATTTTGTAATCTGAAAATTAAAAAAAACAGATCGTAGAAAAGGGCAAAACTATTCAAAATTTGCAAGGGGTTTTATAGAAGGAACAAAAGCTCAAAGTAGATATGCAAGTTAGGAAAATTAAGAATAGTGAGATTGGCAAAACTAAAAATAGCCAAACATAAGATCAACAACATGGAAAAACATAACAAGGATTTGGAGAATATTAGAGTAGAAAGGGATTTTGTGCAAGCAACTTTGAAATAGATAAATGTCAATTATTGGAAGTTGAGAACAGAGAAGGATTTTCTAAGTATGGAGCACAATAAACTTTAGAAAGATTACAAGAATATGGAGCCAACTTTCTTGAAGTACTAGGAATTAAAGGAACTTAGAGTGGAAATTGGTAATGTATACCAAGCCAAGAATGAGACACAAAGGCAATTTGATTAAAGGCAAGTAGAGAAGGACAAAACATTTTAAAGGTAAATATCTTTTAATGAAAAGTTGTAAAAAGTTTTGGAGGAGGCTTAGGGAATCAAGCCTTTCAATTATGATATTTTAAAAAGAGAAAACAATGAATTCAGGAAGCAACATAATTTGCTTGAAATAAAATTAAAGGCATTGACAATGGAGGAAAAGGATGTAGATCTCTGGTGGGATGCAGTGCACAATACAATCTAGAAAAATATTGGAAAGGTTTGTAGATTATATGAGAGAAATGAAAGGATATACATGCATAAGATATCTTAGATGGAAAAGGTCATACCATCATTTTAGTATGAACCTTTAGTCCTCATTCCAAAACCAGGAATTTTAGATGAGGAAGAAAAGAAAGGAAATATTGATGGTGTAGGACCATCATGGACGAGAACAGAAGAGGAAGAACCAACATATATCAAAGGAGGAAGGGATAGTTCCCAAAGGGAGGTTGGTCATATGACATCCATCATAACAAACTTTAAAACCAATAGAATCTATTTTATAGGAGGTTAGTTCTTAGGAGTATGCATCTACAGCCATCAAAATAGGAGAACAAATATAAACTAAAGAACATAAAATTCAAGAAATTTAACATGATCAAATTGAACTTACATTAGATCTGCAACAATAGGAGCAAATTTAAATTACATCAAAGTTGCAACAATAGGAGCAAACTCAAATTACATCAAATCTACAGTCAAATGAGAGCTACAACAACATGAGCATACTCATATTACATCTAATTTATAGTCATAGTAACAACCACAAGTCACATCAAAGTTACAGTCACACTAGTAGATAACAACACATCACCAAATAAGTGCATAGTTGTCAACAAAGGCACAAGAAGAACAAAAACTTACTTTATATACAATAAAAAATCAACCATTGGTTCAATTTGGAATATAACAACCACAAACATATCATATTATAGTATAGATAGATCAAATTATAATACAACAAGATTAACATCAAATTTTTGACTTGCAAGATTGGAAATAACATTAGATTTACCTTTTTAAACATATTTTGATCCATAATTTCAAGATGTAATTCAAAGTACGGATGGGGTAATGTAAAGGGAGTAATTAATAGTGGTAAAAATTAGTATATATTTACTTCCTTAATTATTGTTCTAGGAATTAGTAGCTAGGGTACATAATTTTTGTCACCGTTTGAATTTGAATAGATCATAGGAATTTATTTTTTTGTGATTATCTTTTGGGAAGAAAAGAAGAAGGATGTATTGTGGAACATTAAGTTTTGATGGAATATGAAACAAAAGTAACTTTTTTTCTAGAAAAACTTCAATTCCATAGCCATGTTTGTTGCAACCTTAGATTTGGGCTTGCGACCAAGGCAAAGGGGTTGCAAGGGTGCGAGCCAAAAGAAAGCCCGGGAATCACATCACATATTCCCGGGAGTGTAGGAAAGTGTGAAGGAGTGAACCCTCACACTTCCAAGGCAACTCCCACTTTGGGAGATGGAGTCCCGGTGGACTCCCAAAACTTTAGAGAGTGATTTCAGGGGTCAAAACTCAATGGCTTGTGGTGTTCTTTATATCATTGAAAATCTCTTAAAATGTCGATGTCTAAAATGGGCTTGCATGGCTCATTTGGACATCTAAAACACAAGTTATGGCCAAAAGAAGGGTCGGGAGTCAAACTGCCAATTTAACTCCCGACCAGAAAAAGTCAAGAATCAACCCGATTTACTTAGCTAAAAACAACGTGCGACATACCATTGGAAAACTCTCGACAAGTGCAACAACTTTGTTTTAGATTGCACCTCGATCCGAGGTCTTTTCGTAAAGTTATGGGGCTTCAAAGTTGCGGGAGTCCCAGTCGGCGCGATTTTGGGGGAGTGGGAGTCCCGAGAGAGAAAAGCCATTTGGATGTGGGCCTATGGAGAGGTGTAGAGTATACTATAAGGGAGAAGGTGGTGGCTTCCCCCAAGTCTAGGTCGTGGTGAGTTTTATGTGTCCGTGTTGCTCGTGGCTCATCCTAACACTAAAGGTGCTCCAACTATGCATTAACCACCTTGTGTGGGTTGTGTGCAGGCCCATGTGAGTGAATGAAGCTTGTCAACTCTTCCTATTCCCATCTCGGAGCTCCAACACGCCCTTCTACCATTCAAAGTGTTGTGAGTTAGGGAGCATGCCCCGACTCCTCCCCCTTCCGTTGTTTTGTACTTGGATTCACTTTCAAATCTTGCAAGGAGTTGGGAGTGCATCACTTGGTATTAGAGCTCTGGGAGAGCTTGATCCACTTATTGGGGAGTTTTGATGGCACCAAAGAAGACCCGCAAACTAGTCCAAGAGACCATGGTGGAAGAACCCACCCAAGACCTAGATGTTCCACCCAAAACCATAAGGGAGGAAGAACAAAAGATTCTGAAGATGAGGGAGACTATGATAACCTTGATGACCATGAAAGTGAAGAGGAGCAATCAAATGTAGTCCTCTTCACCCCATAACAATTGGAGGTCCTACTCAAAATGAATAGGCCCGATTTCAATGAATTATTTGTCACCCTCAAGGGAGGATCATCCAAAGGTGTAGAGTTCAAACCCGCTAAGCCCGAGAATTTTGATGGGGCCCGGGATCGAAAGGTTGTGGATGTTTGGCTTGCAAAAATGGAAGATTACTTTCATGCTGCCAAGGTTGGTTGGCATTCGGTCGTGGAACTTGCCCAATTTTATTTAAAGGGCTATGCCTCCACATGGTGGAGAACGGTGAGGCAAGAGGAAGGGAAGACCCATGGCTACACGTGGGAATTCTTCAAGGAACGTATTGAGTCGGAATTCATTCCAAAAAACTCTGACTACATTTCAAGGTGCAAACTTCGTGACCTTGTGAATGCAAATAATGACAACTTGCGTTAATATGTGAAGGCTTATTCCGAATTCATGCTTGAAACTAGGTATATGCATGAGTTAGACCGGGTGTGCCACTTTGTGATGGGGCTTCCAACTTGGGCCAAGTGCAACCTTGAAGAGAATTGGCCCGCTTCACTAACTGAAGCCATCATGAAAGTGGAAGGCTTTTTGGATGTGGGGCGAGGTGAAAAGTCCGGATTTAAAAAGGATAGCAAGTTCCTTCACAAGAAGGCACCCCATGAAAGGGAATGGAATCGAGGGCAAGACACCTCGAAGGGGGAAAAGCCCAAACAATTCCAAGGCTTGGGTTTTAAACCCAAGGGAAATTTTGTCAAGAAGGGGGCTCCTTTCAAAGGGAGCCAACCCAAGGGAGATGTTAGTGGGAAACAAAGTAATGACATTCATCATTTTGCACTTTAAAATTCGCGAATTTACGTGGTAAAGCACCTTGTCAAAACATTCAGCATTTGTTAAAATTCGTGCTTCTTTGGGCTTCCATAACATTCCCGCACCAAGAATGTCATAACTATGGTGGGAAACCTAAAGGAGCGTGTTTCAATTGCAATGAAGTAGGACATTACTCCAAGGATTGCCCCAAACCCAAATCGGGGAATGGGGCTTCTAAGGTAATTGCCCTTTTCACCAACCTAGCCCAAGGTGAATGTAATCACCTTATTTTCTTAAAGGGGAAGATTTATAAGCGGGAAGTGTTATGTCTTTTGGACATAGGGGCTCCCCACAACTTCATAACCCAAGAAAGTGCCGAAAGAATGGAGTTTTCATTGGAGGAGCTCAAGGCACCCATTGAGGTGCACTTTGTGGATGGGATTCCCCATCCCACCAAGTTGCGAGCAAAAGATGTGCCTCTCCAATTGGGGAATTGGAAAGGCAAGGTGGATTTGTTAGTTTCCACCATAGGGGGAATGGATTGCATTTTGGGAATGGAATTCATCACGTAACAATCTGTTCATAGAAAGGCACAATAGGCTAGTTAGGATCCCATCCAAAAATGGGATCGTGTGAATGAAGGCACACAAAGTGCTTAATGTGGGTGGGACCACCATCCACTTGATGTTGGGAAAGACTTTGGAAAAGGAATGCGTGGGAGGTTGTGGCATGTTGTGTGTGATGCGGGTGTTGGATGAGTTTGAACCAAAGGAGGCCATTAAGGTGGTGAGCCTCCCCAAGTGCATTGAACAAATCTTAAACGAATTCCCGGATGTGATGCCCGAAGAGTTGCTCGATGAGTTGCCCCTGAGAAGACAAGTTGACCATGCGATCGAGGTGATGCCGGGAGTGGCACCTCTCGCCAAGGCCCCCTATTGAATGAATCATGAAGAGTTAAAGGAGCTTAAGGTTCAAAGAACTCTTCGCAAAGGGATACATTAAGCCTAACAAGTCACCATATGGGGCTCCCGTCCTTTTTGTTCACAAAAAGGATGAAACTTTGAAGATGTGTGTGGATTATAGAACCTTCAACAAGGTGACTGTGAAGAATCGATATCCATTGCTTTAGATTGATGACTTGTTTGATCGACTTTTAGGAGCCAAAGTGTTTAGTAGGATTGACCTACGTTCAGGGTATTACCAAATTCGAATTGCACAAGGGGATGAAGAAAAAACTGCTTGTCACACAAGGTATGGTTCCTACGAGTTCTTGGTGGTGCCTTTTGGCCTCACCATTGCACCCACCACATTTTGCACCTTCATGAATGACATTTTCCGAGAGTGGCTTGATGACTCTATGTTCCGAAGGGGAGGTTAAGGGATGTGCTTTTGAGGGAATGTCATGATGGGCCCCTTGTGGGCCATGGTGGTGCAAAGTGCTCCACCACATTCCTCAAGAAGTCCTATTATTGGCCCAACTTGAAAGAGGATGCGGAAGAATACGTGAAGACTTGCTTGACTTGCCAACAAAACCAAGTATTCAATAAGAAGCAAGAGGGATTGTTACGACCATTACCCATTTCGGAAGGGCCATGGGAAAGTGTTTCCATGGATTTCATGGTGAGTTTGTCACCATCAAAGGGGTGTGATGTGATCATGGTGGTGGTGGATTGGTTTAGCAAGATGGCACATTTCATTCCCACCAAGGAAAGTGCCACGGCCCAAGAGACAGGAAGGTTGTTCTTCACCCACATGTTCAAGCATCATGGCCTCCCAAAGGACATTGTGTCGGATAGGGACCCCAAGTTCACAAGCAAGTTTTGGAGAGCCTTGTGGAAGCGCATGGGGTCGAAGCTCAAGATGAGCACCTCATTCCGACCCCAAACGAATGGACAAACCGAGAGGGTGAACTTGGTGATCCAACAAGTCCTAAGGAATTATGTGGCGGCGGATCAACAAGATTGGGTGGACCATTTGGAATTGGCTGAGTTTTGTTATAATAATTCGAAGCATTTGGTAACGGGGGACACCCCTTTTGAAATGGTGACAGGCAAGTCACTAATTGTGCCCACAACTTGGGTTGGGCAACCTCTAAGTGATGCGAATGAGGAAGTGCCCATGGTCACACAACTTGATGAAAAGAAGCGGCACTTGTGGGAAATAGCCAAGGCCAATCTTGAGAAGGCGCATAAAAAGTATAAAGACTTTGCGAACAAGTCCCGACGAGAGGTGAATTTTGAAGAAGGGGATGAAGTGTGGTTGAAAATCAAGAACTTTCGGTTGCCAAAAGGTTTGAACCACAAGTTCTTGGGCGCATATGTGGGCCCATTCAAAGTGTTGGAAAACAAATTTCTCGACATTTACAAATTAGAACTACTGAAAAATCTTAAGGTTCATCCCGTGTTTCATGTTTTGCTTTTGAAGTCGGTGGCCCGTGATGCCTCAAGGCCTAATCGAGAGCACAATTCAAGGCCCCTTCTAGACTTGGTTCATAATGAACTAGAATTTGAAGTGGAGGCCGTGCTTAAGTCAAGGCAATTAAGGGGGCGAGAGCAGGAGTATTTGGTCAAGTGGAAAGGATATCATCCAATAGAGGCATCTTGGGTGAATGAGTTTGATATGGAACATGACGCACTCCCAACTCTTTGTAAGACTCAAAAGTGAGTCCAAGTACAAGACAACGGAAGGGGGAGGAGTCGGGGCATGTTCCCTAATTCACAACACTTTGAGGGGTAGAAGGGCATGTTGGAGCTCCGAGATGGGACTAGGAAGAGTTGACAAGCTTCAATCATTCAAACGGGCCTACACACAACCCACACAAGGTGGTTAGTGCATAGTTGGAGCACCTTTGGTGTTAGGACGAACCACGGGCAACACGGACACATAAGACTCACCACGGCCCGGACTTGGGGGAAGCCACCACCTTCCCCCTTATAGTATACTCTACACCTCTCCATGGGGCTCACATTCAAATGGCTTTTCTCTCTCGGGACTCTTGAGTGGGAGTCCCAAAATTGCGCCAACTAGGACTCTTGCGACTTTAGAGCGCCATAACTTTGCGAGCAGACCTCGGATCGAGGTACGTTCTGAAGCAAAGTTGCACTCATTAAGAGCGTTCCAATGGTATGTTGCACGTTGTCTGTAGCTAAGTAAATTGGGTCGATTCTTGACTTTTTCTGGTCGGGAGTCAAATTAACAATTTGACTCCCAACCCTTCTTTTGGCCATAACTTGTGTTTCAAATGTCCAAATGAGTAATGTGAGCCCATTTTAGACATCTAAGTTTCAAGAGCTTTTCAATGATATAAATAACATCACAAGCCATTGAGTTTTGACCCCTAAAATTGCTCTTTGAAGTTTTGAGAGTCCATTGGGACTCCATCTCCCAAAGTGGGAGTTACTTTGGGAGTGTGAGGGTTCACTCCCTCACACTTTCTTACACTCCTGGGAGTATGTGATGTGACTCCCGAGCTTCCTCTTGGGTCGCAACCTTGCAACCCTTTTTGCCTTGGTCGCAAGCCTAAAGTTAGGGTTGCGACATTATAACTTTGTGCGTAACCTTTGATTGAAGTGAGGTTTAAAACAAAATTATAGCCCTTGTTGAGAGTTTTCCAATGGTATGTTGCACGTTATTTGCACGTAAGGGAATTGGGCGATTATTGACCTTTAGTGGTTAGGAATCAAATTGCCAATTTGACTCCTGACCTTTCTTTTAGCCATAACTTATGTTTTAACTACCCAAATGGGTTAAGCGAACACACTTTGGACATTTACGTTCTAAAAGATTTTGAATGATATAAGAAATTGTTCAATCCAATGAGTTTTGACCCTTATGATCACCTTCTAAAGATTTGGGAATCGATTAGGACTACAACTCCCAAAGTGAGCTCATTTGGGAGTGTGGGGGTTCATTCCCTCATGTTTTCTTGCATTCTCGGGAGCATGAAATGACGCACTCCCAAGTCCCGGGTTGAACCCACTTAAGGGCTCAACTATGTAAAGTTACAGAAAGTTCGGACTATTAAGGCGCTCCCGACTTCCAGCACTATAGAGGGGTAGAGGGGCATGCTAGAAGTCCCGAGATTAGACTAGGAAGAGGGACTAGTAGATCAAGCTTGAATCTGCATCCAAAACCAACCACACGGGGGTTAGTTCACATTCCGGGACACCCTTGGGTGTTGGGACAAGCCACGGGCACTTTGGA
>Ga0116230_10005385_pt1:0-2500 | contig 12554 bp, 8 predicted proteins | sample S1TSphfallax_3_FD_88678 | JGI IMG/M metagenome (GOLD analysis project Ga0116230, IMG submission 88678) | Host-associated microbial communities from peat moss isolated from Minnesota, USA - S1T2_Fd - Sphagnum fallax MG | ecosystem: Host-associated > Plants > Peat moss > Unclassified...
AACCGGGCGACGAAGACGTCCACACTGCGGTGGAGAGGCGAGTCACCGAGCTGTGTGGTGCCACCGGCGCCAAGCTGCACACCGGACGTAGCCGCAACGACCAGGTGGCGACCGATCTCCGCCTCTATGCCAAGCGGGAGTTGGCCGAGCTCGGACGGCGGATCCTCGAGCTCCAGTCAGTCTTGCTCGAACGAGCAGAGGAGGCGGGCGAGGCGCGACTGCCTGGCTACACGCACTTGCAGCGAGCCCAACCTGTCCTGCTGGCACATCATCTCTTGGCTCATGGCTGGGCGCTAGCTCGGGACGTCGATCGATTGGCGGACGCGATTGCTCGTCTCGACGTGTCCCCGCTGGGGGCGGGAGCTCTCGCGGGCTCATCGCTGCCGCTCGATCCTGACGCCACGGCGCTCGACCTCGGTTTCGCCCGCCGCTTCGAGAACTCGATGGACGCCGTCAGCGACCGGGATTTCGTCGCCGAAGCCCTCTTCGTATGCTCGCTGCTCGGTGTCCATCTCTCTCGCCTCGGAGAAGAGATCGTGCTGTTTTCCAGCGACGAGTTTGGCTTTTATCGGCTCGCCGACGATTGGTCCACGGGAAGCTCGATGCTTCCCCAGAAGAAGAACCCCGACGTCGCCGAGCTGGCTCGAGGAAAGAGTGGTCGCCTGATCGGCAACCTCACGGGCTTTCTCGCCACGCTGAAGGGACTGCCTCTCGCCTACAACCGCGATCTCCAAGAGGACAAGGAGCCGTTCTTCGACAGTCTGGATGAGGTCGGGCTGGCCTGCAGGGCGATGCGAGGTCTCATCGGGTCCCTCACCTTTGCTACCGAGGCGATGCAAGAGGCTGCGGACGCGCCCACCCTCGCGGCGATCGACCTGGCCGAATGGCTGGTGGAGCGGGGGACGCCGTTTCGACAAGCTCACGGCATCGTCGGCGCACTCGTGCGGGAATCACTCGACGGGCACGCCCTCCTCGCTTCGCTCGTGGCCTCAAGCCCGGAGCTTGGTCCCGAGGCAGCAGAGCTTCTACTCCCGGGGGCAGCGTCTCGCCGACGACGCACGCCCGGAGGAGCAGGCAGTGACGCTGTGCACGTCGAGCTCGCAAGGTTCGCCACCCGCATCGAATTGGACGAGGCCCGATTCAGTCCTGGCCAGTAGCGCTCGGACGACTCGTCGGGGATCCGCTCGATGTCGCTGCGGGACTGCTGAACCTCGTCCTTTGCCGTGGTGCCTGCACGGGCCGCATTGTGGAGGTGGAGGCGTACGGCGGAGACGACGACATGGCGTCACATGCCTACCGAGGCAGGACGCCTCGTAACTCGGTGATGTTCGGGCGACCTGGCCTTCTCTACGTCTACACCTCCTACGGCATGCACACCTGTGCCAATGTCGTCTGCTCGCCCGAGGGGACCGGAGCAGCAGTCCTCATTCGCGCGCTGCAACCCATCGAAGGACTGGACCTGATGCGGGCGCGTCGAGGGATCGAGACCCGAACTGATCCGGCGGGTGCGGACGAGAAGCGGACGCTGTGCGCCGGCCCGGGACGTCTGTGCCAAGCGCTAGGCATCGTCGCCGCAGACAACGGCACCGACCTGACCGACCCCACGTCGCTCGTCCGCATCCTCGACGATGGGATTGCCCCGCCCTCGACGCCACACCGATCTGCTCGGATCGGTCTCTCCGAGCGCACCGGAGCGGCCCGGAGCTGGGCGTGGAGGCTCACTGTCCCGGGAAGCGCTTGGCTCTCCCGATGATGCGCTAGGGTCTCTCACGCACAGCAGGCAGGTCCCCTGAGGGAGATCTTCCCCGGGGAGTGATCGACAGGATCACACATTCCCGCCCGATTGGTTGACAATCGGATCGGCTGTGCTAAGGTAAGATCTCGCTTCGGTGGCACTGCCGCTGGAGCACGGGCCGCAGAAAGGTGCAAACCCGACTGCGGTAGCGATGTGAGGCTGGGGTCCGGCGATGCAAACGCCGGACGTGGCGGTCTCACAGAGCGCACAGGCACCTCCTTCCCGAGGGAAGTGTGTCTCGCGTCGCTCCTTGAAAACGGAATAGGAACAGCCAAAAGCCAGTGCGGGTGACTGCGGGCTCCGTCTTGTGCGGGAACCGCGGTCACATATGTCAATTGCACTGATAACGGACAACAATCACGTTTTTGGTGCCAGTCGGTGAGAGGCGTCAGGCCTCAAACCGGCTCTTCACACGATCTACGTGCTACTTGGGCAACCTTCGGGGAGTTCGGGTAGTGCAGGATCTCGATGGAGAGTTTGATCCTGGCTCAGGACGAACGCTGGCGGCGTGCCTAATACATGCAAGTCGAACGGGGTCCACCCAGTGGCAACACTGGTGAAGACCGAGTGGCGAACGGGTGCGTAACACGTGAGCAACCTGCCCCGAAGACTGGGATAACAGCGGGAAACCGCTGCTAATACCGGATGCCCCCACGAACTCGCATGGGTTTGTGAGGAAAGGGTTTCCGCTTCGGGAGGGGCTCG
>Ga0116230_10005385_pt1:5000-12554 | contig 12554 bp, 8 predicted proteins | sample S1TSphfallax_3_FD_88678 | JGI IMG/M metagenome (GOLD analysis project Ga0116230, IMG submission 88678) | Host-associated microbial communities from peat moss isolated from Minnesota, USA - S1T2_Fd - Sphagnum fallax MG | ecosystem: Host-associated > Plants > Peat moss > Unclassified...
ATGGGCTAGGGGGCCTACAAGCTTACTGACCCCAATCAAACTCCGAATGCCGGTGCTCCAGAGATTGGCAGTGAGACCGCGGGGGATGAGCTTCGCGGTCGAGAGGGAAACAGCCCAGACCGCCAGCTAAGGCCCCAAATTCTTGACTAAGTGGTAAACGATGTGGGGACGCAAAAACAGCCAGGAGGTTGGCTTAGAAGCAGCCACCCTTTAAAGAGTGCGTAATAGCTCACTGGTCGAGTGGCCCTGCGCGGACAATGTAACGGGGCTCAAGTCAAGAGCCGAAGCTGCGGATTTGTGTCTTTGACACAAGTGGTAGGGGAGCGTCGATCCTGCAGAGAAGCGGCGGTGTGAACCGTCGTGGAGCGCGATCGAGTGAGAATGCTGGCATGAGTAGCGAGAGAGGGGTGAGAAACCCCTCCGCCGTAAGCCCAAGGGTTCCTGGGGAAGGCTAATCCGCCCAGGGTCAGTCGGGAGCTAAGGCGAGGCCGAGAGGCGTAGTCGATGCACAACTGGTTGATATTCCAGTACCACCGTGTCCGCGCCCATCCCAATTCGAGGGTACTAAGGGGCTGGCTTTCGGGCCGATCCGACCGACTTCGAGGCGGGCAGCGAAGGAGGGACGCAGGAGGGTAGGTGAGCCCAGGCGTTGGTTGTCCTGGGGGAAGCGTGTAGGGGGAGGCCTAGGCAAATCCGGGCCTCATATACCCTGAGACGTGATCCCGAGCCGATTCAGGCGAAGTCATTGATCCCATGCTGCCGAGAAAAGCTTCTAGCGAGCTGGCACGGTGCCCGTACCCCAAACCAACTCAGGTGGGCAGGTAGAGAATACCAAGGCGATCGGGATAACTGTGGTTAAGGAACTCGGCAAAATACCCCCGTAACTTCGGGATAAGGGGGACCTCCGTAGCGTGACGGGACTTGCTCCCCGAGCGTGAAGAGGTCGCAGAGAATTGGGGGAAGCGACTGTTTACTAAAAACACAGCAGCGTGCGAAGTCCTAAGACGATGTATACGCTGTGACGCCTGCCCGGTGCCGGAAGGTTACGGGGAAGGGTTAGCCCTCGGGCGAAGCTCTGAACCTAAGCCCCGGTAAACGGCGGCCGTAACTATAACGGTCCTAAGGTAGCGAAATTCCTTGTCGGGTAAGTTCCGACCTGCACGAATGGCGTAACGACTTTCCTACTGTCTCAACCACAGACCCGGCGAAATTGAAGTACGAGTAAAGATGCTCGTTAGCTGCATCAGGACGGAAAGACCCCGTGGACCTTTACTGCAGCTTGATGTTGGGTTTTGGTTCAAATTGTGTAGGATAGGTGGGAGCCTGGGAAGCTGTGGCGCTAGCCATGGTGGAGGCAACGTTGAAATACCACCCTGTTTGTGCTGGGACTCTAACCTCGACCCGTGATCCGGGCCAGGGACAGCGTCAGGTGGGCAGTTTGACTGGGGCGGTCGCCTCCTAAAGAGTAACGGAGGCGCACAAAGGTTCCCTCAGGCTGGTTGGCAATCAGCCGTCGAGTGCAATGGCAAAAGGGAGCTTGACTGCGAGACCTACAAGTCGAGCAGGTGCGAAAGCAGGTCATAGTGATCCGGCGGTTGCGTGTGGAAGCGCCGTCGCTCAACGGATAAAAGGTACCCCGGGGATAACAGGCTCATCTTCCCCAAGAGTCCATATCGACGGGAAGGTTTGGCACCTCGATGTCGGCTCGTCGCATCCTGGGGCTGAAGCCGGTCCCAAGGGTTGGGCTGTTCGCCCATTAAAGCGGTACGCGAGCTGGGTTTAGAACGTCGTGAGACAGTTCGGTCCCTATCCGATGCAGCCGTAGGAGATTTGAGGAAGGCTGTCCCTAGTACGAGAGGACCGGGACGGACGCAGCTCTCGTGTGCCAGTTGTCCTGCCAAGGGCACGGCTGGTTTGCGACCTGCGGAAGGGATAAGCGCTGAAAGCATCTAAGCGCGAAGCCTGTTCCTAGATTAGATCTCCCACAGGGTTAACCTGGTAAGGCCCGTGGTCAGACCACCACGTTGATAGGCCGGAGGTGTAAGCGCAGTAATGCGTTCAGCCGACCGGTACTAATCGGCCGAGGGCTTGGACTCTCGCTCGTGCTCGCTATGGAAGGCTCAGGGAAACGCTTAGTGGCGTTCCCTGTCGGCTGAATTGTCGCCACCGTGTAACTGCGGTGCGCGGACGCAGTCGACTGCCAGATTTCCGGTGGCCATGGCGGTGGGGTCACACCCGTTCCCATCCCGAACACGGCAGTTAAGCCCACCTGCGCCGATGGTACTTGGGGGGAGACTCCCTGGGAGAGTAGGTCGCCGCCGGAATTTATCGAGAACAACCCCCGACAGACTTCGCTCGAGCGATCTCTGTCGGGGGTTGTTTGTTTTCTGCCCCTGGTCTCTGACTGCTCTCCGTATTCGCGTGACGTGCGTGAGATCGTTGGCAGGCGAGACGACGAACCGAGCTCTCACTGTGTTCGAGCTCTTACTGTGTTCGAGCTCTTACTGTGTTCGAGCTCTTACGGTGTAACAGCGGTCGTTGGGACAGCCACTATGGTCCTGGGCGTGTCTCCTGCCCGCCCTCCTCGACTCGATGCTCCTGATTCCGACGACCGGCGCGTTGACGAAGGATCTCCACGTGCTAGCCGCGGCTCAGCAGGTCGAGCTTCAGCTGGTCAGCCATCAGCCGGTCGGCCGTCTGCGGGTAGCAGTTCGGCAGATCGACCACCCACAGGTCGCGGGTCGGCAGATCGACCATCTCCTGGTCGAGCGTCAGCCGGTCGGCCGTCTGCGGGTCGGCCATCGGGAGATCGTGCTGGCTCGGGGCGGCCCGGAAGCGATCGATCCAGAGACAGTCGGTCCGACACCAATCGGTCTGACACCGGTCGGATGAGTATGGGTCGATCTGCTGCTGGCCGTCCCACCACCGGCCGTTCCACCAGTGGACGTCCCGCCACTGGACGTCCGACCACGGGCCGGGCTACCCCGGGACGACCAATCGGGGCTGGGGCAACATCGTCATCGTCTCGCAGTGCGAGCCGCACGCCTCGCGTTGACTACTGGCCAGCTGAGAGCTCCGCTGCGCCGACCCGGGCGCGTCGAGGAGCGAGTGCGGATCGTCCGAACTCGGCGCCACGTGGCCCGTCTTCGGGAGGAGTGAGCCGCTCGAGCGACCGAGGCCGCTCGAGTGACCGTACCCGACCGTCGGACCGCGACGGTGGCTGGGACGAGGATCGAGCTGGAGACGACTTTCGACGTGCTGGCCGTGCCGGGTGGGGTGGCGTAGCACGTCGTGGGGCGATCGGAGTGCGTGCCGAGGGTCCTCCCGCTCCTACAAAACGGCCGATTCCCGGCGGGAAGCGGAACGCTCCTGCCCGCAGTGGAGCCGAGCGAGCAGTCCCGTCACGCGGTCGAGATGAGGTCTTTCGTGACCGGACACTCACCCAGCCCGAAAAGGGCCAGCGAACTGGGACGGAGCGTTCGTACCGTAAACCGGCGCAAGGCGCTGGCGACCCCGTGCGCGCCGCCTCGCTTGCCAAGGCGCGAGAGCAGGCGGGCGCTGGTCCAGGTTTGCGCCGCAAACGCAAACCCATGCCGAGCGACGTCGCTACCGAGATTCGGGCCTATGGCACTGCCCGCCAAGCAACCCAGCTCGAAGGACGCCTTGCAGCCGCAGCTAGCGCTTACGAGCGCGAGCGATACACCGAGGCAATCGCCATCTTGCGTCAAGTTGCGCGTGCTGTCCCGGGCGTGGCTTCGGTGCGCGAGCTGCACGGCCTCACGCTATATCGGCTCGGTCGATGGAAGGATGCGCTCCGAGAGCTCAATGCCTTTGCAGAGCTGACGCAGTCAGTCGATCAGCATCCGGTCATCGCGGACTGTGAGCGCGCACTTGGTCGCCATGCTCGAGTCGAGCAGCTGTGGGCTGAGCTGCGCCGAGCCGGTGCAGGAAGTGACATCTTGGCCGAAGGGCGGCTCGTCATGGCCGGTTCGCTGGCTGATCGTGAGCGGTTGAGCGACGCGATCGCGCTCCTGGAGCCCGCCGTCCAGCGCCAGGTCCGCAAACCACTCGACCGGCATCTGCGGCAGTGGTACGCCCTGGCGGACCTGTACGAGCGCAGCGGCGATCTTCCGCGAGCGCGGGCACTCTTCGTCAAGGTGGTCGACGCAGACCCTGAGCTCTCCGACGCCCTGGAACGCCTCACCAATCTTCGCTGACATCAGACGTCAATACTGTGTCCCCGGCGTGCGCCGGGACGTGCGTCTCATTGCCCGCTGGTTCACGCCCTTGCGCGCGTGCAGGAATGTCGCAGCGCAGGAATGTCGCCGTGCAGGAATGTCGCAGCGCCCGGGGTGGGTACTACGGTGGAGACAAGGAAAGCGCGCCCGCGGATGTACGGGGCGCGCACACGAGCCACGGGAGGCTGACCAATGGCGGTCGACATCGCGAAGCTGCTCGGCGATGAAGCCGACAGCCTGTTGAACCACAAGAGCACGGCGATCTCCAGCGAACAGCTGACATTGCCGGGACCGAACTTCGTTGACCGGGTCCTCGTCGGAAGCGACCGACCAATTCAGGTACTGCGAAACCTGCAAGCCACCTACGACCACGGTCGCCTCGCAGGTACGGGGTACATCTCGATTCTTCCCGTCGACCAAGGAATCGAGCATTCGGCTGCGGCGAGCTTTGCGAAAGAGCCCGCCTACTTCGATCCGCAGAACATCGTGGAACTCGCGATCGCTGCCGAGTGCAACGCCGTAGCGACCACGCTCGGGGGCCTCGGCATCGTGGCACGAAAGTACGCCCACAAGATCCCGTTCATCGTCAAAATCAACCACAACGAGTTGTTGACCTATCCGAACAAGGCCGACCAGATCATGTTCGCCTCCGTGCGCCAGGCCGTCGATCTCGGCGCAGCAGCGGTCGGTGCGACGATCTACTTCGGTTCGGACCAGGCTGACCGGCAGATTCAAGAGGTGGGTGCCGCTTTTGCCGAGGCGCATCGCCATGGCCTCTACACCGTCTTGTGGTGCTACCTGCGCAACGACGCCTTTAAGACCAAGGAGACTGACTACCACCTCTCTGCGGACCTCACCGGACAGGCGAACCACATTGGCGTGACGATCGAAGCCGACATCATCAAGCAGAAGCAGGCCGAGAACAACGGCGGTTACACCGCTGTCGGATTTGGTCGCACTGACCCCCTGGTGTACTCGACGCTCACGACCGACAACCCGATCGATTTGACCCGCTGGCAACTCGTGAACTGCTACATGGGCCGCATCGGGTTGATCAACTCCGGCGGCGAGTCGAAGGGCTCGAACGACCTCGCTGCCGCTGTGCGAACCGCCGTGATCAACAAGCGTGCCGGAGGGACCGGTCTGATCCTCGGTCGCAAGGCGTTCCAGCGTCCCCTGGCCGAAGGGGTCGAGATCATCAAGGCTGTGCAGGACGTCTACCTCGACGACTCGGTGACCATTGCCTGACCTCCTTAGCTGAGCCGGCGCCCTGAGATCGTCGGCTCGCCCAGCATCTTCAGGTGGCGAGCGAGCTAGACGACTTCTGGTCGCTCTTGCGAACTGTTCGTATCAGGCCTAGGGTGCACACCGTGGTGACTGACGCGGCCAGCCGCACTGAAGCGCCGTTAGCAACTCCTGAGCGACGATTACGGCAATCGTTCCGCCTGTGGGACCTCGTGCCACTCTCGGTGTCGAGCGTCGGGCCACTGTTCTCCGTGGCTGCAACCGGTGGAGTGATGGCGGCGCAAGCGGGGTGGTGGACGCTGCCGGCGATTGGCGTTCTCGCGCTGCCCTTTGTGGTCTCGAGCTTCGTGTTTCGCCTCTTGAACAAGCATTTCCCGAGCGCTGGGGCGTCGTATCACTGGTCTGCTCGGGTGATCGGCAAGGCGGCTTCGCGTTACCAGGCGTGGATATTGATCCTGGCCTACTTCTTGTCGATACCGCCCATTGCCATCCCTGCAGGGTCGTACACGCTCGCACTCATTGCCCCGCACTACAACGCGCCTGCTGATGTCCATCTACTCGTGACGCTGTTCTGGGTGGTCTTTGCGGCGGTGCCGCTGCTTCGAGGCGGTCGTCCGACCGCCAGGATCACCCAGCTCTTCTTCGTCGTCGAAATGGTCTCACTTGCTGCCTTTGGCATCATCGGCTTGCGCGATTGGCATCGGCTGTCCGTACCGATCCACTTTGGCAAGCCGCCGATCGGCGGGATCTTGATCGTTGCGGTCATCGCAGCGACGATTCTCGACGGCTGGGAGATCGACAGCTACGCATCGGAGGAGTCCGAGCGACCTCGGGACGATCCGGGCATTGGTGGCATTATCGGAGCGATCGGCGCGTTGCTCTTCTACGCCATTCTCTATCCGCTCATGCTCGGCGAGACCCCGCTGCATCTCCTGGCGAACTCGACCGATCCGCTTGCGGTGTGGTCCCACCGGGTCGTGCCGGGAGCGCCGTGGGCAATGCTCGTGCCGATCCTCATGTCGACTGCCGGGGGGCTCTGGCTGACGAGCTTCATCTTGACCCGTGCGCTCTATGCGATGGGTAGAGAGCGATTGATCCCGGTCGGGTTCTCCAAGCTGAACAAACACGGCGTGCCCCACGTCGCGATCGTCACGGCGCTCGGCTTGGCGAGCGTGATCGTCGGGATCCAGCTCTTCGTCTCGTCGCTGTCGTCGTTCTTCAATCTCGTGCTTTCGGGCGCTGGGTTCTTCCTCCTCGCCGAGTTCTTCCTCGACTCGGTGACGGCGACGGTGTTTCTCACCACAGGGCACAAGCGACTTCCCGAGACCGGGCTCCAGCCTCACTCTCATCGATTGTTGACCGTGGGTTCGATCTTCTCGAGCGTGGTGATGGGCGCGCTGCTCGTGACGTTCTTCGTCTACGGGCCAAAGGCGATCGGCGCCGGCATCGACCAGACATTTGCCGTGCTGCTACTCCTCGGCGTCGGCTTCGCGTGGTGGACCCGGCGAAGGGGATCGTCGACGTATCTGTTCACCGGCACCGACGTGCTGACCGACAAAGACGCGGCCTGAGCCGCTCGTCGCACGGTGCGGCCTGAGCCGCTCGTCGAGCCGAGCGCTGGAGCGTACGTCGCTACTCACCCACCGGCCGAAAAACCATGCCCGTACGGGGCTTGGGGTGAAAAAAGGTCGTCTTCGGCGGCATCCGGCGGCCACTATGGGCAGTGTCGGCGATTTGACCGACCGTTGCCGGTCGAAGCAAGAACGCGATCTGGGCGTCGCCCCGCCGCACAGCTTGCGCTGCGAGGCGTGCGCCGTGCTGGTAGGTGACGTCGTGCGCCGGCAGGGCCGCAAGCGCGACGTCGAGCCTGCTCGAGTCGAGATCGGCCTCGGCGGCATCGTCGACGGCTGCGGTTGGCTCGAGCAAAAAATTGCCTTCTGCGCTGACGAGGCCGAGAGCACCAGAGCGAGCCAACGCTGAACCCAACGCGGCCGCATCGCCGTCAAACGTCGTGACGACGAAGTACTTCTCGAGCTCGGCCAGCAGGTCCAGATCATCGGGTAGACCACGA
>Ga0116230_10005389_pt1 | contig 12547 bp, 5 predicted proteins | sample S1TSphfallax_3_FD_88678 | JGI IMG/M metagenome (GOLD analysis project Ga0116230, IMG submission 88678) | Host-associated microbial communities from peat moss isolated from Minnesota, USA - S1T2_Fd - Sphagnum fallax MG | ecosystem: Host-associated > Plants > Peat moss > Unclassified | place: USA...
CTCTGGATTGGAATGATGCGGGCGGGGCTTTCAACCCAGGCACGGCCCGTCAGGGGCAGATCAGCGCGGGGGCGGCGGCGGGACGCGAGGGTCTGTCCGAGGTCCTGGCCGACGGCGCCCGGGCAGGTGGCGAAGCTGCGTCAGCCCTGGGCTTCCGCGGCGGAACGGCCCGCAAGGCGCCGATCGCCGCCACGGCCTTCGATGCGCCGCACCACACCCTCGCCCGCTTCGAATTGGCGCCAGGGGTCAATCTCAAGACGGCCTTTGTGGACACCCAGAACGATGTCACCGCCGCCGATATCGATCTGGCCTGGCGGGAGGGCTACCGCTCGGTGGAGCATCTTAAGCGGTACACCACGCTTGGCATGGCGACGGACCAGGGCAAGTCCAGCAACATCCTGGGCCTGGCCCGCCTGGCGGCGGCCGAGGGGCGAACCGTGCCCGAGGTCGGCCTCACGACGTTCCGCCCGCCCTTTACCCCGGTAACGCTCGGCGCCCTCGCCGGGGAAGCCACGGGGGCGGACATGGCGCCGCTACGCCGCACGCCGCTCTTCTCTGTCCACGCCGCGCTCAGTCCGCCCTGGCAGCCGGTGGGCTATTGGCAAAGGCCAAGGGCCTATCCGCGCACCGGCGAAAGCCTCGCGGCGGCGGGCCTACGTGAGGCGCTATGCGTCCGCCAAAGCGTCGGGATGACCGATATCTCGACCCTCGGCAAGTTTGAGATCGTCGGGCCCGACGCGGCGGCGTTTTTGGCGCGCATCTGCGCCACTCCCGTGGCGAAGCTGGCCGTGGGCCGGGGCCGCTACACCTTCATGCTGCGCGAAGATGGCATGGTCGTCGATGACGGCACCCTGTGGCGGCTGGAGGAGCACCGCTATCTTCTTACCAGTTCCACGGGCGGCGCCGACCGGATGCCGGCCCTGCTCTCCTACGTGCGCCACATTCTCGATCCGGGCCTCAAGGTCGCCTTCGCCAGCGTGCAGGAGCGGTGGGGCGCGGTGGCCGTGGCCGGCCCCGGGGCGGCGGCCGTGGTGAGGAGCCTGGGGCTAGAGCCGCCTGCCCATATGGGCCTGACGCGCGGGAGCGTGGACGCGGGTCAGGTTCTCGTCCTGGCGGCCAGCTATAGCGGCGAACGCGCCTTCGAGATCTACGCGCCGGCCCACGAATTGACGGACCTGTGGCGTCGCTTGGATACCGCCATCACCAGTGAGGGCGGGACGACCTACGGGCTCGAAGCCCTCGAACTTCTGCGAATCGAGAAGGGACATATCGAGACAGGGGCTGAGATTGACGGGCGGCGCACGCCGGGGGACCTGGACCTCCAGCGGATGCTGCGCGCCAAGGGCGGCTATGTGGGCGCCCCGGCGTTGGCGCGACCGACCTTCGCAGACCCCCAGCGCCTGCGTTTCGTCGGGCTGGAGGCCGTATCCGGCGCCCCGATTCCCGAAGGCGCTATGCTTATGACGAAGGCAGGCGGCCGTCCCCAGGGACATGTGACTTCGGCGGGCCTCAGGCTGGACGGAAGTGGCGCGGGTATCGCGTTGAGTCTCCTCGAGGCGGGGCCCGAGCGACTGGGCGAAACCCTGATTGCCGCATCGCCGAGCCGTGGCCGAAGCATTCCGGTCCGGGTGGTTTCCCCGGTCTTCCACGATCCGGAAGGGACGCGATACCGTGACTGACATGGCCGTGCTCAATCCCGGCGTGACTGTGACGGGATGTGCGCCAGAGGCGCTATTGCGGTTGGACCTTTGGACCGGCCCGGTCGCTGACGCGCTGCCTGCCATGGGTCAGGCCGTGGATATGCCTGAAGGCCGGCTACTCGGAATTGAACCGACCGCCTGGCTTCTTCGCGCGCCTCCAGCCCATGAATCCGAGGCCGGGGCGTGGCTGGCGGGCCTGGCGGGAGACCATGGCGCCGTGATCGTTCTGACCGGCGGCCTCGTCCGTTTTCGCCTGGAAGGGGCGCGCTGGCGCGAACTGCTCACGATCAATGCGGTTTTCGACGTCGAAAACCCAGCGTTTGCCCCAGGGAGCGTCGCCGCCACGATCCTCAACCATGCCGCCATCTGGATAGACGTCGTCACGGATGCGGCCGCGGACGTCTATTGTCTGCCCAGCTATTCCGAGCACCTTGCAACAGGCTGGCGCCACGCGATCAGCCGTATGGATTAGGGAACGGCCGGAGAAAACTCCAGCTTAAGGCCCACAGCGTGGGCGCGGGGAAAGCCTTTCCAGACGGTGATCGGTGCGACGCCGGGGCTTCGCGCATCATAGGCCTCGTCGGACTTTGTCGGCCAGACACCGGCGTTGGACTCCACCGTCGGCACGTCGAGAAAGGCCTTGTCGGCGCCGACGCCTTTCACCTTGAGATCGAGGAAGGCGGTGATCATGTGCAGCTCGATTCCAATCACACGGTCCTTTCGCCAGACCGGGTCTTCCCACCAGTCCAGGTCCCACAAGCGATGAGTCATGGTCGGGGGCGCCCCGTCCATGCCGATGGAATGGCCGCCATTCTCAAAGGTGAGAAGATAACGCGGCGCGTGGATTTCCTGGCTCCAGAGTGTGCGCACGCCCGGGTCATAGCCCACCACATGATCCTCGCCGCCCACGAGGAAGAGGGTCGGCGCCGTGACGCCCTCCAGCCCATGCGCGCCCCAGCTGTTGGCCCCGCTGAAGAGCCCGGCCGGGGAGATGGCCACCACCGCGGCGAGATCCTTGACCTTCAGATCGCCGGCCCGCGCTCCGCCCGCCACATAGGGCGCCAGGGCGGCGTGGGTCAGAGGTCCCAGAATCGGCGAAAGGGCGCCGCCGCCGGCGGTCAGCACCCCATAGCCGCCCATGGAGTAGCCGATGAGCACGGTGCGGCTCGCATCTGCGTTCGCGAAGGGCCCCTCATGGGCGCGGGCCCGGGCCTGGGCGGTGGCGGCCACGAAGGCGATGTCCAGAGGCCGGCGGGTTAAAGGTCCTACCAGACCTCCCATGTCACCATAGTGCGGATCGCGAAAATGCGGTCCCACCACAACGTAACCCTTTGAGGCGAGGTTCTCCGCGACCCAGGACATGGCGACCGGCGTGCCGCCATAGCCATGGGCCAGGATCACCAGGGGAAAGGCGCCAGCCTTGGGCGCGGCGCCACGGACCGCGATCCCCGGGATGTTGAAGGCGACATCCTTGCCGTCCTCGCCCGTCAGGGCGCCATCATAAACTACGGCTGCTCCGCCCGCCGTCTTCGCCGGATACCAGACATCGATGGGGAGGACGCGGTCGGCCTTCGGAAGGGACTTGGTCTTGGCGTCATAGGCGAGCACGTCGTTCTGATTGGCCTGGACGAGTGTCAGGCTCTCAATCCCGACGGGATCCGGACCAAGAGCCGCCAGTTGCGGCGCGTCGACGCCAGGTATGCTTGGCGGCGCGGCGAGCGCGCTTCCAGACAGGACCAGAGCCAGAACGACCGCAAAATGACGGACCAAGCACATCTCCAGACTAAGGTGCGCGCTCCTAGAACGTCGCCTTGATCCGCGCGCCGACGGTGCGGGGGCGGGCATAGGTCACCTCCGCGCCGGCCTGGTAGTTGGCGAAATAGGTGGCGTTACCGACGTCGGTGATCTTCACGCCATTGGTCAGGTTGTCGCCAAAGATGCCGATCTCATAGCGACCAAAATCATAGGCCACCGAGGCGCTGACATTCACCGACGAAGGGATCACCGCGAAGAGGGCATTGGGGCCCGTCGACACGAGTGAGCCGCCCACCACGGTGGTGGCCTCCGGGTTGAATGTGGTCTGTTCGTCGCCGCGAAACTGGTAGTTCGCCTGAGCGTGCAAGGAGCCACTAAAGATCGGACGGTCATAAAAGGCCGACACGCCCACGATCCAGCGCGGATAGTAGGGAGCGAAGTCGCCATCAAAGGCCCCCACCGTGGGAATATTCCCAGCCGCCTGGGAGTCGTTATAGGAGACGTTGGAGCCCATGCTGAAGTCCGGCGTCAGGCGATAGCGGGTGGACAGCTGGACGCCTCGGCTATGGATCGAGCCTTGGTTCTCCGTGAAGAAGTAAGAACAGTTCAGCCCCAGACGCGTCTGGACGCTCGACCAAATGATGTAGTAGGCGTCGGTGTTGACCGTCAGCTTGCCGCCATCGAGCTTGGCCTTTTCCCCCACTGAATAGTCCCACAGGCTGTCCGGTCCAAAGGTCGCCGGAGCCGAGGTGTAGCCATAGGCGGCGAGGTCAGCGGCGCACTCGCCGGCGACACCGGTGCTTCCGATAGGCACGGGTTGATTGGCCCCGCCGTAGCGGAAGCCCCGTGCGGCGGAGGCGTAGACCATCAGGTCGTCATTGAGGTGATAGGCGATGTTGAAGCGCGGATTGACGCCGGTGGAAGAGAGAGTGGCGTTCTGGGTGAGCGGCACGTGATCGACCACGCCATAAACGCCGCTTTCGAACAGATAATAGTCCTCATGAAAATGGAAGAAACGGATGCCGGCGGTCAGATCCAGCTTCGGCGTGACGTGCCAGGTGTCATCCGTGAACAGGGCAATCTGATATTCGTGGATGTTCTGCAGACCTGAGAAAATATCGTTGGGGTTGAAGGCGCCGTCGACGGTCTGGGAATTGTAGAGGCCATTGGGCGTGTTAAAGGGGCCATAGAAGGCATTCTCATAGGACAGACTATCGAAGCCCGGCGTCGGAATGTCCTGATACAGATTCCGCTTCTGATATTCGCCAAAGGCGCCCACCGTCCACGTGACCGGACCGCCCGGCTTGGAGACCAGCCGAACCTCCTGCATGTAGTCATGAATCTTCTGCGTGATATCGAACTGCTCACGAGGAAGTTCGTCGTCCACTGTCTGATTGTTGGTCGCCGGGGCGTTGAATAGGCCGCCAAAATATCCGTATTCTGGATAGTTCTGGAAGAAGTAGCCGATCGTCGATTCGGTGCTCAGCTGATAGCCTATCCGGCGCCATGTATAAGATGTTGACGAGATCAGGTCGGCGAAGCCGAGATCGTAATCCGCCGTTAGATTATAAAGATTGAAGTCGTCGCGGTCGCCCTGCGAGCCGTTGGTGGAGATGGTGTAGGGCGCAAGGCCTGAGAAGCCCTGATCGGTGCCATAGGCCCGGCTCTTCTCATAGGTATAGCTGAAGTCGATGGTGAGCTTGGGGGTCGGCGTATAACGGATGGCCACCCGAGCTTGGGTGGTGCGATCCAAGTTCGCATCGGGCTTGTAGCGATCACCGATGTCGTTGATGAATCCGGAATCCTCGCCCTGATAGAAAGTGGCGCGGACGGCCAGTTTGTCCTCGATGACGGGGATATTCACCATGCCCCGGAAGCTGTCATTCACCGATCCATGATAGGTGCCAGACACCGTGCCTTCAGCCGATCCAAAATAGGAGCTGGTGCTGGGCTTGGCGGTGATGAAGCGCACGGTGCCCGCCATGGAGCCGGCGCCATAGAGGGTGCCCTGGGGACCAGATAGCACCTCGACGCGCTCCAGATCATAGACGCGGAGATCCGGCGTCTGGCCCTGAACCGAGATGGGCGTGTCATCGAGATAGACCGCCACCAGAGAGCGGTCCGAGGTGTCGGACGCCGCATAGGGCCCGTTGGTCAGACCAAGCATGTCAAACTTGTTAAAGCCGGGCGCCGACTCCGTGATATTCAAAGCTGGCGCATATTCTTCAAGCTGCAGGTAGGTGGTCGCTCCGGCGCGGTCGAGCTGCTGGGCGCTCACGGCCGTAATGGGCATGGCGACCTTTTGAAGATCCTCCGCTCCATTGCGGTTGGCGGTGACCACGACCTCTTCGACCTGGGTCGATTTGGTATTGGTCGTATCGGGAGCGTCCGCCGCAAAAGCCGCCCCGTGGCTCAAGGCCGCCATAGCCGCGCCGGAGAACAGTAGAGCGGCGAATCGCGACGTCCGCGCGCCAACGGCATGAGGGAGTGAAGTCGGGTTCGCCATAGCAAGTTCCCCACAATGACGCCGCGTACGGCGTGGATTTTATAATTGGGCCCTGGCCTCGTTCAGACCGAACCTAACGCGATTTACTTGATCCAAGGCTGTCTTGATCTTCGGCAAGAACGAAGTCGAAATAATCGATGCGCCCATGCGAAAAAGGCATTCTCCTGAAACGCGCGTCTCCAACCTCAAGCCAACCGCCGCGGAACGGCCTCCTGGTGTCGCAAATCAAGCACGGTTTCTCCGTTGAACGTCGCCAAGGTTCGCTCCTCCACGTGAAACGCTTCCGCCGTCGCATGAATTTCCACCTGCGCCTTGATGGCCACATCCCACCCTGGGCGGCGATAGCCAGCAGACTGCTCGGCGCGCCAAACGCAGGTCAGGGGATCCCCAGCCGTCATGGAGAGAGTCACATTGGGCCCGCTCCCCGACAGGCTCTCGCCAATAGCGGCCACCTCCCCCGTGGATGCGGGCCAGGTCTCCACGACGCTGATCTCCGGACCCGTCTTATTGATATTCATCCTTGGCCAGCCCTTGGGGTCCGAGGGCAGAGGCGGCGCGAGGGCGATAGGCATGGGGGCTTCCACGACGGGCGGCGTCCGCACCGGCAAGTGAAGGGTGGTGGCGCCAAGGTCCAGGCTCAGATCCGCCACCTCAGGCGATGGCCAGACCAGGGGCCAGAGGCTCTCGGAGATGGCTGCGCGAACCTTGGTCCCCGCGCCGAAACTGTGGGCGGTGAAGTTGAGCGGGATATCAACGTCATAGGCTTGGCCGGGGACGAGGGCGATGGGATGTTCGTGGCCGTCGCGATGCGTGAGATTCAGAATTCCGTAGGTGACAAGCCAGGATTCACCCTTGGGCGTCACCTCGCAGATCCGGATGGCCAGATGAGCGACCGGCTTGGTCGCCGACACCCGGACTTTGAGCGCCCCTGCGCCCAGAATTTGCAGATCGGCGCCAAGTGGGGCCGTGTCAAAGACCACGGAATGAGCGTCGTCCTTGGACTGCTCCATAGGCAGTTCCGTGGGCGCGAAGGGGACCCATTCGACCTTGCCGAGTCCCACCAACTCCGCGCCGTTCACCTTTGCGTCTTCAGCGGGCTGAGGGGCCTCGTGCAGGCCACCGTGACCGAAATAGTACGGCTTGGTCGCCACATTGGGGGCGGGCCAGGTCGGCTCGGCCACCCAGGCGCCGGGTATCGGACCCGGAGCAACTTGGGCCGCCGTCGCCGTGGGCATATAGACCCGCAGCATGGGGTCCTCCATGATGCCGGTGTCTTCGCCGATCAGCCAATGCCGCCACCAGCGCACCTCCTCCCAGGCCCAGTCCAGGGCAGGTCCGGGCCCGGCGGGCGAAGGATACCCGTGCTGCCAGGGTCCGTAGAGCCCCTTGCGGGGAACCCTCAAATGGCTGAGCAGGCGCGGGATCTCATTGCCATAGGAATCCACCAGGCCGCCGATGACATAAACCGGGCAGCGGATCGCCGACCAGTCGAGGGCCACCGAACCCTGGCGCCAATAGGCGTCATTGGTGGGGTGACTGAGCCAACGCGCGGCGATGGGCGGCGTCGCATCGAGCCGCTCTTGCCATTCCCCGCGCCAAGCCTCGCCGGTGATCTGAGGATCGGGCGGCGCGGCCAGGACCACCTTCATACTGGTGGCCCATTTTAGCCCCGTCAGGGCGAACACCCCGCCGAGATAATGGGCGTCATCGGTGTAACGCATGTCCGAGGCGCTCATGGGCATGATCGCCTTGAGCGCCGGCGGCGCGAGGGCGGCGGCCTGAAGAGTACTGAAGCCACCCCAGGAAACCCCCCGCATGCCCACCGATCCGTTGCACCAGGGCTGGGCGGCCAGCCAGGCGATGGCCGTGGCGGCGTCATGGTGCTCGCTGGGGAGATATTCGTCCAAAAGGAGGCCCGTGGAATCGCCCGAACCTCGCGTCTCCAGACGCGCATAGCCAACCCCGTACTGGGCGAGTGTCTGGCCCCAATACATGTCAAAAGCCCGGTAGCGGTCGCGTTTGCGGTACGGGATATATTCCACCACGACCGGCGCGGGCCGCGTGTCGGACGTGGCCGGGAGCCAGAGCTGAACCGCGAGCTTCACGCCATCGGGCATCGGGATGAAGCTGTTCTCGATCATCTGGACCTGACCCTTGGCCGGCAGTCGCCAGCCGCTGCCCGCGGCGGCCTGGGCAAAGGAGCGCACCGGCCCGGACGCGAGGGCCGCAGCCCCTAGCGCCGTCTTGATCACGTCCCGTCGGTGCATCGCCAGATCTCCCAAAGCGCGACAGTTAAGACATCACGCCTGCGGAAGATGGTGCGGGCGGCGGATAGGCGTCAATCATGGCTCACGGCTCTTTGTATCGGGTCAGGGCGTCTCCAAGAGCGGTCTTGAGGGGACCCAAATGAGGCTCGAACTGTTTCCATTGATCGAGGCCGTCGCGGAAGATCGGCCGGCGCACCTGTTCTGAACTGGGGGTGCGCACGCTGCGCGCGGTCTTATGGAATTCGACACACCCCGGCTCGAAGGCCAGACCGCAGTGGTCCAGGAGCCGCCGCACGCTTCCTTCCAAATCGGCAACGACATCGTCATGTTGCACCCGCAAAACGCGGCCGGGCAGAACCGTGTCCCAGTGCCGCATAAGCGCAAGATAGTTGCGGTAGTAGCGGGCAATGTCCTCGATGCCGTAGGTAAACTCCTGCCCATTCGCGAAGAGCTGTTTAAAGTTGCTGAAGCAGCAGGCCATGGGCTCGCGCCGGGCGTCGACGATCCGGGCGTTCGGCAGCATGAGGTGGATCAGGCCGATATGCCGAAAATTGTTCGGCATCTTGTCGATGAACAAGGGCTTGTCGCTCCGATAGACCCGCGTATCCGCCAGGTATTTCTCACCCAACCGAAGAAAGTCGTCAGGCGCCATATCCGCTAACACGCCCGGATAGCGCGGATTATCCAGATCAGGGTCCCGGCCTTGAAGCTCAAGAACGATGCGCGGAATATCCGCCAGTTCCTGAGTGCCCTCCACGCGCGAATGAGAGGCGAGGATCTGTTCCAGAAGTGTCGAGCCCGATCTCGGCAAGCCGACAATGAAAATCGGGTCGGGACGCGGATCGCCCCAACCCGCGCGTCGCGCAAAGAAATCCGGCGTGCAGACCTCAATCTGTTTGCGCGTGTTGGTCTCGAACACTTCCGGCCGATAGCTGCTTTCGGACCGCTTCAGCGCGTTCCCCCGTTTATAGTAATCCCAGGATTCGGCCGTTTCTCCCCGGTCCTCCAGGGCCTTGCCCAGGGCGAAACAGAGATGATAGCGATCCGGAAGGCTCGTCGTGGCGGACGCCTCCTGCCCGCGCATCCGCGCCAATTCTTCATCGCCGAAGCGATAGGTCTTCAGGTTCGCCAAACTCCAATGGGCGTCGCCAAAATCAGGGCGCGCCGCCGCCGCCTCATGATAGGCGTCGATCGCCTCGGGGACTCGGCCGATGGTCTTCAGCGCATGGCCAAGCCAGAGATGAACATCCGGATCTCCCGGCCTATCCACCAGCATGTCGCGATAGATGGCGATCACCGACTCATGCTCACCTAAGCCCACCGCTGCGGTGGCTGCCAAGGAACGGTAGTCTAGGTTACTGGGATCGAGGACCAGGAGTTGGTCGATCTGTTCGCGCGCCGCGATGTATTTGTGACGTTGCGCGAGGGTGTGAGCGTAGTCATAGCGCGCGGCGCGATAGTCCGGCGCCAGTTTCAGCACCGCCTCCAGGAGGATTTCAGCATCATCGAGAACATCGTGAGCAATCCCGATCTTGGCTAGAAGCCTCATGGCCTCCGGCTGATCGCCATGCGCCAGAAGATAGGCGCGGACGATCTCCTCCGCGGGGGCCAGGTCGCCGTCTGAAAATAGAGATGTTGCGGTCACGACCTCCGGGGGCAAAGCTTTCAGAACCGCGACATGGGAGGCAGCGGTCTCGGCGTTCGCGATGTCGCCGGTGAGCCGGTAGAGCCCCGCAAGCATCTGCCAACTGGCCGGCAGGGCGGGATTGATGTTCACCGCGCGCAGCAGGGCGTCGATGGCGCGGGGAGCATCCTTGAGCGCCACATAACAGAGGCCCCGCTCCTGGTGCAGGCGGCTGAACCGAGGTTGCAAAGCCTCCAGACGCTCGAGCGCCGCCAGGGCCTCGTCTGTGCGCCTGAGATGGCGCAGGCTGACAGCCTCGATCAGGAGGAGATCGCGGTTTTCAGGCAAACCGCCGATCAGGCGCCGCGCGTCATTCAAGGCCTCTTCATGCCGCCCCTCATGCTGGAGCTTTCGCAGCCGGCGGACTTCGCGTTCCACGGAGCCGCTGGGCGCGGTGACACGGGTCGATTCCATGGGGTCCAGAGGCGAAGGGTAGGCGGAGCCGGTCACCCCCCTTCGTTACCCCACTCAGGTCGCGACGGCGCTTTAGAAATGACGCAGGGAGCTTTAGAAACTCGCGCCAATCTTCAGCCCGACCACGAGGGGACGCAGCGGCGTTTCCGCCTTGATATATTGAGCCGACGTCGTGAAAGTGCTGGCATGGTTGTCCGTCAGGTTCGTGCCATACAGCTCCACGTGCCAGTTGTCCTTGGCCATGCCGACGCTGGCGTCCATCGTGGCGTAGCCGGGCTGATAATAACGCAGCAGTGTGCTGGTGGGGAAGGTCACGCCCGCGCCCGACACATAGGAGGCCGGCTCGCTATACATGCTGCCCACATAGTTTCCGCCCAACATGGCATGGGCCTTGTAGCTTCCCACCTGCCATTCATAGCGCGCGCGGATGTTGCCCTCAAAGGTGGGGGAGAAGGCCGAAACCCCGCCAACCTCGCCAAAGGGATTGGGGAAGGGCTGGGTGACGCCTTGTGAGGTGAAGCTGGTAATGCATTTGCCGAAGGCTGCGGTCCCTGCCACATCATCCACCAGACAGGGGGAGGTCGACTGGCGGTCACGGTTCAAAGATCCGGAGCCCTGCAAGGTCAGGCCCTCGGAAACCTTGCCGATGAACTGGGCTTCCAGACCCTCGTCATGGTAGCTGGGCCCATTGACGCCAAAGGCATAGTTGAAGCCCGCCTGAGGATTGAACAGACCGAACTGCACATTATCCCAAATCATATAGTAAGCGGACAGATCAATCTGCAGCCGGTGGTCGAAGAACTCAGACTTCAGGCCGATTTCATGATTGGTCAGAGAATCGGGACCGTAGCTGAGGGACGCGACATACTGGTCCACGCCGCCCAGTTTCGCGCCGCTGACGGGCTCTCGGTTAAAGCCACCGGGCCGAAAACCCTGCGAGAAGGTATAATAGACCATGGTGTCTGGCGTGATGTGCCAGGTGATATTGGCGCGGCTCCTGAACCCCGAATAGACGGCGTGGAGGTGTTCGGCATTCAGGTTGATGGCCGAGGCGCATTGGCCATTGGGCACGTCCACGCACCCGTCAAAGCTGCTGAAGACTGAGCCCGTCTCGGATTCCGTATACCGATAATAGCGCGTACCCGCCGTCACGGTCAGGACGTGAGGAATGATGTCAAAATCAAAGGAGCCGAACAGGGCGGCCTGATTATAGCCGCGCTGAATGTCCTCGCCAAAAGCGGTATTGTCGCCGCGGATACCCGGCTGGTAGATGGTCGAGCCCGCCGCCGGCGCCAGGTCCGCCAAGCAGGTGGGGCCTCCGGCGAGGGCGGCAGCCAGATTGGACGCGTTACAGGACGGGTCGGTCTTATAGTTGAAGTTCATGTCATCATAGATTTTGAAATTCTCCAAGAAACCACCGACAATAAAGCGAAGCCGCCAAGTGTCGGGGGAGCTGATCCGAATTTCATTGGTCAAATGAGTATTCTTGGTCGTATCCTGCCAGTTGGCGACAGGAGAATAACACGTCGCCTTCTGAGTCGCGCCGCCAAATGAATAAGCTCCGCCGCCCGTGCATTGATAATATACGCCATAGGGGGCCCGGGAATAATTTGTATAATCCATCTGCTGCGAGATGTTTCGGACCATATAGCTGCCCGTATAGACGACCTTCAGGTCGCCGATCTTGCCGTTCACTGTCCAGGAGGTGTTCTCGAAACTATCCTTGTCATAGGCGGGAGAAAAGGTGGTGACCTGCAGCGGCTTCAGGGGTTGGAAATTGGCGCTGGTCGGCTCTTCGAACGAGACGCCCTCGGCATCCAGCTTCTGGTAGCTCTCGGTGATCAAGATATTCCAGTCTTCATTCACCTCATAAAGGGCGGAAGCCCGCACGCCGTCATAGGTCGTCGGATTCTGATCCTTCCCCGCCACGGCGGAATTGTTGATGCTTTGGGCGCCGCCAACGGTGCAATAGCCCGAAGCGCCCGCTGCCAGACCATTGGGACAGAGGCCCGAGGTATTGGGCTTGATGCCCAGGGTATAGTTGCCCAGGTCGGAATTGGAGCGCGTGAAGGTGCTATAGACATTGTCGATATAGCCGCCGCGACGTTCGTCATAGGCCACCACGCGCACGGCCAGCTTGTCGGTGATCAGCGGAATATTGAAGGTGGCGTTGATGCTGTCATTGGGGCTGCCGCCGTCGGTAAATCCGTAGCCGGCTTCC
>Ga0116230_10005391_pt1 | contig 12545 bp, 9 predicted proteins | sample S1TSphfallax_3_FD_88678 | JGI IMG/M metagenome (GOLD analysis project Ga0116230, IMG submission 88678) | Host-associated microbial communities from peat moss isolated from Minnesota, USA - S1T2_Fd - Sphagnum fallax MG | ecosystem: Host-associated > Plants > Peat moss > Unclassified | place: USA...
GGGCTGAGTCCTGACTCCTGACACAAGGGGATTAGGTGCAACTAGTCCTCACACTCGTATCAGGAGTGAATGCAGGTGGACTGTTGGGAGTATTGTCAGGATTTTCTTTTTTCCACTTGCCTCGAAAACAAAGGGCCAGAGTGAACCAGCACCCACCAGTGCACCAGTTGGCCGTTCTGTCCGTAGGGTGAGCTGCGTTTTCTCATCCGGCTGTTGACTCTGGGTTAACAGCCAGAGTGAACCAGCAGCCACCAATGCAGCAGTCGGCCGTTCTGTCCACTGCATGGGCTGCGTTTTTTCGTTAGGCGTCAGATGGGGTTCATCAGAATCCATTTCTTTTTGCTGCTGACCACTGTATTTAGGTTTTTCTTTTTTCTTTTTTTTGTTTTTAACCGTTTTTCCTCTATACCTGACCTCACACATAGCTACCCTACTCACCTTCCTACCCTCATAAGTACTCCACCAACTTTGGTATCTTATTTATCATCCCGTATTGACATAGCTACCCTAATAATTAATTATTTTATTGACCTAGTTACTATACAAACTACTTACCCCACTAACTTAGCTACTGTATTGATTACATAGCTTACTAACTTAACCATTGTATAACTATTTACCTTATTGACCTAATTATCCTACATATACAACCATCTATTGACATAAGTATTTTATAAACCTAGTCACCTTGATAAGGTAACTTGTTTCTTATGCACAAACTTGCCTATCTTTTTAACTATCTTACTAGTGTAATTTTCTTTTTACCTATTAATTTGCTTGCCTACATGCCTATCTACCTTAGTAACCTATCTACTTTGTTCTTTAAACTTCCTTTCTACTTATTAACCTACCTACTAACCCAACTACCTACCTATATACCTATGCACCCACCTTCATACCTATCCATTATGCTTACCTGCCTATCTACGTTTTTTACATAATCAAATACTTAATTAACTACCTACTCACTTTTCCCAACCCCCCCCCCCAATCCTACCTATCAATTTATTAAGGTTTGCCCTAATTCATAGATATGAACATAGGTCCCCATATGTAGGTATTACAAACAATATATAATGGAAACAATGCCATAATTATAGCCATTTTGATTTAGTTAATGCATATTTTACTAAATATTGTGTACCTAATTTGTTACGGAATGGACATTACAATACATCTTTTCATATAATTATTATAAGTATGTACTATTGGATTATGGTTTAAGTTTAGGGTTTACACATGTGAAGTAATATAATTTCATTCTATAAATTCTTCAAAAAGAATGGAAAAAATTAGGTTGGAGAAATCACACAAAGGTAAGAGACATATTTTTTATTTTGGTTTTGTACGAAATTTATTTGATTGTTTTTTAAGATTAATGTATTTTCTTTCAGTCAATAAATATTTATAATTGAAAGTTTTAAATTTTGATTTCTAAATTTTTTCCTATGTTCTTTTTAATTTGTTTATTTTGCATTATATAATTTGTATAGTTTATATAGTTTTTTGGGTTTAAGGCATATATCATTTGGATTTTTAAGGTTATGCCTTATGATTTAATGTATAGGAATTTGGTTCATATATTTCAGGGCTTAAGGTTCATACTTTAAACTTTGTTCATTGTATTGGTTTTTGATCTTATCACTTGTTTAGATTTATACCATAATTATGAATCTCCTTTGTTTTCATATGTTCCATAGTTGTTAAAGTTCAATATTTTCTAACTCACTTTTGTACAAGTTATGATCTTTTAGGCTTGCGTTTTCAACTACGATTACAAACTTTGGTGGAACGTTGTCATCTTTTATTCCTAAATGTATGCATTTGTCTTTTGTTATTTCTTTTTTTGTGTTTATATTTTCACAATTCAACTTCTTTTCATTTCTTAACTATTGGATATAGAATGGGCGTCAAGTTTCATTAAATATACAACCATAAATAAATAAATAATTTATAACTTTACTCAGATATTTCATATTTAATATCTCTTTGTAGTTTGATAATGCATTTACTCCCCACAACCAATGTGGGTATTGCATTTTGCACCTTTCAACCAATGTGCATTAATGATCATTATGTGGGTATTGCCACATGGGGTTTTCAAACATTGTGGGTTTAAAGTACAATCCAGGTATTACATATGTGAACATTTTCAATGATGGAAAGTTTAATAATTCAATGTGGGTATCGCCAAAGTTTGTTTTAGTATATGGGTTCATAATGCAAATATTGTACGTGATGTACATTGGAATTGTAGGTATTTTATATCATGATGTGGGTATTGTAATGGGAATTCAAAATCACAACATCAATTTTAAAGGAGCCATGTAGGTACATTTTGGTTTTCTGTTCAATGATGAATATTTAAAGAATTATAAATTTTCTCGATGTAAGACTTTTATCCTACGTCCTTCAATCATGGGAAGGGTTCCAAAATCCCATTCCATTCATGTCCAAAACCCCACCAAGTCCCTTTTCTTAAACACGGACTTGGTGTGGAGGTCCGGGATATGCCATGGAGGGTAAAATGAAGTGACCATTCAATTTGCTTATGTTCCATATGCTTGCATCTTGAAATTCTTAGAAGGTGAATGAGGGGATACAAGCACTCCCATGGAATGGAATGGAATGTTTACAAAAACTTTCCAAGCCAAATAGATGTCAAGCAACCAACTATCAAAAACCACCTTAAGCATATGTGGTAAACATTTATGGCATTAACCTTTTTAATTTTTTTTATTCATATACCAAAGATGTAATCATTTACATCTTAAAAGTTTTTTGGTCTAGGTATCAATGTGAATATGGACTAAAAGATTATCAGGAAAACCCAACCCACACTCAATCTATTAAATGACGATGCCTAGCATCATTCTCAATCAAATGTCTATACACATAGCTCGATGTGGCTAAGATCACGATTTATCATAAAGCCCATACACAAACTGATGGGTCATTCACACATGGTGAACATGACCTAGAATCCATTTTTTGTATGTTTCATTATGCTCCACGCATGTCACAAGCATTGAAAGACCACATATGGGCCCAACTAAGCTTGGGTTACACGACCAAGCAAATATATGACAAACATAAAGTAATTTGGTGGGAACATGTGAATGTGGGTCAAAGCATGACATGAGATGATTTCATTCGGCTTCAAGACATTGCATATTTGGATCGGAAACATATGAAAGGGAGTTGGCATTCACACTAACCCTGCAATTTCAATTTAGTCTTGGGCTCTCCAACATCCAAAGGATGTGTTCTTTTTCCAAGATGTTCGTGAAATCAATAGGACTTAAGTCCCATTCACCACAGGTATTCAAACACCAACTCAATGTGAGTCCATGCTATCATATGGTCATAATGGTGCCACTTCTATGGATGCCACATTTGGCACAAATGACGTGAAATTCCATCTATTCATCTTGATGGGGTTTGATGATCATCGCATGAGTGTCCCTTTAGTGTGGATCATTACAAATAGGTAAACATTTGAAAATTTGAATGAATGGTTGAAACCATTAAAAGATAAAATGTTATCACACATGCCACATTACAAACCATCATGTTTCCTCGTTGGTGATGCACATAAGAATTAAGGGCATTATAGTTAGTTCTATACCTAGTAACTAATTTGTGCTTATTTCCTTAGATTTTTTTAAGTATCTTTCACAAAATTCTTGATTACTTCAAATGCATTTTATGTTGTATTGACCCCATCCACTCATGGTGATTTTATTGCATATGTGTCCTTATTAAGGTCGTATGGGGTATGGACAAGGTTCCCATCTACCTTTGTTGTTGGCATGTTTTCAAAGCATGGTGCTTACGTGGTATTGAAAAAATCAAAGATGTGGAGGTGCAGGGTTGAATCCTCCAAGACCTTCATGATGTGATGTACATGTCCATCAATCATTGAAAAACAATTGATGACTTCAAAGAGCATGCGAAGGTTGTTGTGAACAAAATCCTTCACAAACATAGGCCTAGTGATGTGTGAACAAATTACTTTTGGACTTATTACCATCAATTTCGTAAGTGATAATATTTATCATGGTTTAGTATTCAAAACTCTTTTGTAATAATGTTATTCATCCTTGTGCATTGTGTTTATGTTTGCAAAATTATGGATGGTGGGTGTTCAAAGAATGCCCCATTCCAACCAAGACACCTAAATGAACATTGAATCATATCATGGTGCGTTGAAACGTTGATTTGCTCTTGACACAAAAGGCCTTAGAGGGCATAAGATTGATTGGTTGGTGTGACAATTAATAACAACCATTGCACACCATTACATGCACACATTGGAAATGAAAAAAAAAGGTTTCATAAAAAACAAGGTTATGGAGTCCATTATTACATGAAATGTGGAAAAAACAACCCTTATTCCATTCACCCATGTGTACCAACCAACCCTTGAGAGTGATGGAGCTTGGGGTGTATGGAGCCAACACCTTCCCAATGTCATTTATGCAATGAAATTCATTCATTGAAATATTTTGTTGCACATGTGAATGGGCATTACGAAGGAACATGTGTAAACACCAAATTGTGGTCATTATCATATGCACAGACTTTTCTCAAGAAGATATCATTCATTACTGTGGAACATGATATGGATCACATCGTGGAGGGTTGGGACCATCATGTGGAGGATATCATTCATTCTTTATTGCAACAAATCATTCATTATTGTGGAACATGGTATAAATCACATCGATGTGAGGGTTGGGACCATCATGTGGAGGATATCATTCATTCCTTACTGCAACCAATCATTCATTATTGTGGGAACATGGTACGAATCATCATCATTGGACTTCATATCATCTAGAATATGTCATGGGTCCATAAACATGTGACACATTCAACACACACATGAAGTCCAATATGCCACAAAGGTTATTATTGTTTCCAAGTAATAAACACAAAAGTTTGAAATGCAAAAACACAAAAATAGTGATAATATTAGTGTTAATTGCAAGTATTATAACTAAACCCCAAAATCCCAGTTGGTAGAGATAAGTACAAATGCAATATTCCAATTAGGCCCCAAAATTCTAGGTCGTAAAGGTAAGTATGAATGCAAGTATTGCAACGAAGCTACAAAATTCCAATCAGTAAAGGTAATATAAATGCGGGTATTACAAGTCTAAATGAAGAAGCAACCTTAAATGCAATACCCACATACATGGTCGCTTCAAAATAACGCATTTAGATGGTTTGGATACCTTTAAGTGAAAACCTAGCCTTAAACACAATACCCACATGTAAGGTCATTTTGAAATAACTTAACCCTGTATGTAATACTCACATTCAAGGTCATTACAAAATAACGCATGTGGGGTTTAAGGTTTTTAAAATGAAAATCCTACCCTAAATGCAATACTCGCATGTTGGGTCATTCCAAAATAATTAGCTAATTTCAAAATAGTATGCTAACAAAGGTGTGTATATAAGTTAGGGGTGTTGATTAGGAGTTCCAAGATTCTTACTTTATTTCATTGAAATTGAAAAGAGGTTGTATTGTTTGTGGAACAAAAAGTACAATGACAATTGTGATCAAGTTTATCTTCGTGTAGGAATTTTTCATGGAAAAGTTGAACTTGTAATCTATAATGTGGAATAATTATCTTAAATAGTGATTTCAATAACTTCTTAAAACAAAAATATAATTAAGTTAATCAATCAAATATCAAATTAATCAATCTGATTTTTAAATCCAACTTTTTATTATCTAAGTAAATAAAGTTAAACCAAATTATCTAATTCTTGATAATAAATCATTTAAATTATCTAAAATAATTATCTATTAATTATGTAATTAAATGACAAAATTTGTTGATAATTCATTAATTATTTAAAATAAATTTTTAATCATTCATTAAATTGGGGGGAAATTTCTAGGGTTTAGACATATGTGAAACAACATAATTTCATTATATATATTCTTCAGAAAGATTGGAAAAATTAAGTTGAAAAGATCACACAAAGGTAAGAAACAAACTTTATGCGAAAACCCAACCCTAAATGTAATACAGAATTTGTCGAAATCAAAAAAAAAAAAGTTCATGGTTAAAATTTCTTCAAATATGTTTATAATTATGTTTTTTCCCTTTTAACGTTATAAACTAATTTTTTAAAATATAAATATAAAGTTTATGATTTAATAAGATTTTAAAACATGTTTATAAAAAAACTCAAAGGACATGATTTTCTATTTTTTTTAATGCTTCACATAACAATAGAAATGATCTCTCCCATATATTAATCTTATGTGTGATTGAAATTTTATTTTAAACTTTTCTGATATACAGTAAATAATGTTTTAGTTAAAATAATCATATAATGGGTCAAAAATATTATATAGATAAAAGATGTACACAAATGGGTGGATCAAAAACTTTTCAAACACAAAGAAGAAGGCGGCGACAGTGCTACTGATGTCACTTTCATTGTTGCAACACCACCACGGAAAAAGATGACAATAGCTAGGTGTTGTCACCTTCTTCGCAGCAAAACACACAAGAATACCACAAAACAAAATGAAAAGAAGGGAAGGAACTTACCTTCAAGCTCCCACTCTGCCCTCTCACTTTTGGCTCCCATTTGTGCTTTCTTGCTTGTGCCCTTCCATTTCAAGTATTTTTTCTTGGGTGCCACTTCTGCCCTCCCACTTCTAGCTCCTAATTCTACCTTCTTGCTTATAGTTCTTAATTCTACCCTCCCTCTTGTACCCTCTTGCTTCAAGTTCTCTTGAACTTTGATGATGGAGTGAGTGCAAAATGAAATGAGGTAGGTAGGTAGGAGGGAAAATTTTTGGGCCAAAAGAGAGGCTAAAAAAACCAAAAACCTTAGGCAGGGGAGGATGTGTTTTTGGTTCATCCCCAAAATAGCTTGAACGGCCTCATCCTGAATCGGTGCACTCGTGGTTATTGGTTCACTTCAGCATGCGTTAACCAACATTCTTCCATAATCCATCAACTTTTTTTGGTTACTGACCTTTCACTCTTTTTTCTGGTATGTTTTTTTCTCAATCATGACCTCCTCCCACATAACTAATCTATTAACTTAGCTATCCTACTGACCTACATTTGGCACTACCAACTACCAACCAATGTCCTACCTATTTTCTCTCTTTTTGGTTAAACATTTATCTCTTGACAAAGCATGTATCTCTTTCATGCTAAATCTTTACTTCTCATCTAAACCTCTATGGCTTCTTGGGTAAACCTTTATTTGCCAACAAAACCATTTTACTTCTTTCTATGGTTTCTTGGCTAAATTTTTACATGTGAACAAAATCTTTTAATTTTTAACTAAACCTTTAGATACCAACAAAATATTTTTATTTTTTAGCTAAATGTTTACGTCTTGTCTATGTCACCAACCATTTGAACCCCATTTACAAATTGAATATTTTTGCATTCAAATAACAACCAAAATTTAGCATTAGCATATTTAGTGTTATTTTGAAGCGTAAAAGATGATATGCATGACACACGTATCTTCCACCAACACCAATGAATACAAGGGTTTTGGGCATCAAAATCACACATGATTCATGTTTGAATTTTAATTGAAAATCAAAAGAACTTGTGCATCATATTTCATTCCACTATTTTGCACAAGGTTGGATTCTTGAGAAATTGAACCATACCTTTGATGGCATCTTCAAAGTTCTTAAACTTTTCTTGCGCATGTGCACATCTCATGAATACCCTCACATATTTTGGATCCAACTTAAGTGTTTTAATGATTTCTTTTACCACTTTTGCATAATTATTTTGCATTGGGCCAATCCATCACAAGATTAGAGGTGAATCCAGATGCTTTTTCCTATTAAATCCTTCACCATAACTATTAGAACTTAATTATTCATATGAAATCTTCAATGATCTTACATTATACTAGGCATTTCATCACTAATGCAAACCTTCATTATACCTACTAGCTAATTGAAACACAAATAGTCCCAAATAATTATCTTCCCACAAAAAAACATATGGTCAAACAATGGACCTTACATGCAACTACACATTCATGCAAATGGTTGTGTAATTAAAGGTAATCTTGTTTCCTTTCATCCAATAGGCCATATTCCATATTTCACAATGTTCTCTTGTCAAACAACCATTGATTGTTCCAAGGGCCTTGGATAAACAACAAAATGCACATTAGAAAGGAAAATGTTTGTAGGTTTAAATTTGTAAAAAGAATTTGGTTGTACCAACTGAATTTTGCAAATAACATAGTTAGAACAAGGTGAAAACACATTACGATGACCTCCTTTTGGGCACTTTTGAGTCTAGTATTATAGTACATACAATATAGTTCCAAAAATATGGTACATTTAATTTTGGGTATTAATTTTCATTTTTGGGGCCTACAATTATTATTTTTACGAAATTAATGTTATGAAATGTTGTTTTAAAATAGTAATTTCATTATCTATATTGAAGGATCCATGAATATATTTATAATATACATTGGTATGATAAGGCCACTATTTCATTTTAACCATATTAATTTTAAGGTTTCATTAGTGATTAAAATAATCAATTTAATGAAAATAAAAAATGGTGCATCTAGCTATGCTTGTCATCTTCCATGGGAATGTGACTATTTGTCAAATTTTGAATTTACCACACATTTATCACATCTTTGTTAAAGAAAAATCATTTTTTTAAAAGAAAATTTTCAAATTAGTCACATGGTATCCAAACATGGTTCAAACTATGTGAAATGACATGGTTCAATATATTTTTAACTTTCATAAAAATTAAAAATCATTTAAATTATTTTTGGAATATATTTGGGTTTTGGAGTACACAACTACATTACATTTGTTTCCACAAATACACTCCTTGATTTTTCATTTTATAAAATGAAATGAAATCATTTCTCTTTTAGTATTTTGCCTAAGTTATATCTAACATAATATGCAAAAATATTGTGAATTTTTTCAAAAGTTTGAGGTGGGATATATTCAAACATGCACACGCTGAAAAAGTAATACAATGTGACATCCCAAAGGGGGTCATTGTAATTTGCTTTCACCTAACAACATTGGGCTTATATTTCAATATAATTTAGATGATCTAGTGCACTTTCCAAATCACTTGCATAATTTTGCATCCTTATAGTTTTGTGTTGCATATAATTTGTTATTATCTACCTTTGCAAAAACAACTTGTGAAAGGGCCTTTTGAGCCCATCCCAAAGACATGTTCCAAATAGACAACCATAGTTATATTTCAAAGTTATGCACCATGCCTGTGAATACACACGACTGTTCATTGTTGTGGAAAAAACATGTTTTTAGTTTCACCATGACATGAATTTCTTTATCATTACAAACATTCTCTAATAACTAAGAGGAGAAGGGTGATGAAAGAAATGGATAGTGTGTTTATGGTGCATCTAAAGCTACCCTAGGTTAAACTGCACACTACAAATTGTGAAGAGTTGAAGGTGGGTTTCAACATGTATGTCATTGATGATGGAAAAATCATGAGTGAATCTCTTAAAATAATTTTTTTGCATGTTCAAGAAAAATGTTTTAGGAGATTGTTAGTGTATGGTTGTTTGGAACCACTTATTTCTATGTTTTAAATGTATAGTTTTTAACCTATTATGAAATTCCCATGGGTACTTTCAACTACATACGGATGTTTTGAAGTTGTGGGGTCAAAACATAACTTTCTTTGATAAGATTGTTTGTTTATTTATGGACAGAAGCAATATGCATATGCAAGGTAAACACAAATTGCACTTTTGAAAGCCAAAGATTTTGAATTTGATTCAGGAAGCATGTAATATGACTTTAAATTGTGTGCATAAATTTTTTGTTCCAATTTCTTTTGTGTTGAAATTAACCAAATTTAAGTAACTTGTGAAGAGGGGTTTTTTTGGTTACCATCAATCACCTAGGTCTTGTCTTCCAACTTAGACAATGCTCATAAGGTGACATAAAGTTCACATGTTGTGGCAATGTTGTTGCTTCAATATACATATGTACATTCCGGCCATATGCATCATGTTTTCCAAAATAGACAATGTCCTTAAGCTACCCCATAATTCACATTTAAATGTGGCAATCTTCTAGTTTTAATGATCATAAATTAGGAAAATGTTCATAGCACGTTTCATTGTAAAACATTACTTTAAAAAATTATCATTTGTTGGTGTAACCCAATTCAATGTGAATAGAGTTTTAATCTTTTGTGTTTGAAATGTCTATCCCCATGGAAAGTGGTTTTAAAGTCTTATTTTGTCTTTTGAAGTTTCAAACTGGGCAAGGAAAAAGGAGTGACGTGGTTGACCCCAAATATGTGTGCATGTTTTATGCATTGTGTGATTATGTTAGTTTCAATAGGTTTGGGTGTTAATATAATAACACACAACACATGGATTGTTGGGATTTTGTTTCTTAATTATTATAAAATAACATGACAAACTTCCAAACAACTTAGCTTATTGAAAGGAATAGGATCAAATCTTGATTTGTATTTTCCATGTATCTTATTATATAACAAATGCAAAGACTATTGAACAGGACAATGCAAATATGAAAGAAAAAGGAATTTGACTATACTAAAAGCTTTGGACACCCAACCTTCAAATCAAACAAGGTGATCCTACAAACTTGAAATCCTCTTTTGACCTTTAGCAATTTGCAATAGGTTGTAGTTGAGATGCTAGTCATTTGTAGTCATGTTATGTCAATAATAAGGTCAACATCCCATATGAAAACTATCACATCATTGCAAATTAACCAAAATAAAATGCATTTTCAAATATCTTTTATGTATAATTTTTTTTGATATATGTTAATTTTCAAAACACCCCATTCAATTGAACTCTTATAAAATGATGCATTTACCTACACCCATCAAACATTGGAAACATTCATGTTTATCAATAAACTTTTCTTTATTTCCAATTTCTATATATGCAATCACAATGCACAAAATATGTAGAAGTTGGAAATAAGGAAAAATTTAGTGATAAACAATTCAATGATACCATCAAAAATTTCTTCAAATCAAGATGAAAAAAATGGAGTTTTATTTACAATGTATTATATGAAATAAGGGTGTAAAATAAACAAGGGCCATGCCATGATTTTTTTCTTTTTAAGTACTTCCCCTCTAAGTAAAAGGTTGCAAAATTTCCCTGGAACACAACTAATTTTGGATACTTGAATTTGTATTTGGGCCAATGAATACCAAGTATATTTTAACCTTGAGTTCATATTTGGGCCCATGAATACCAAGTATATTTTAACCTTGAGTTCATATTTGGGCCCATGAATACCAAGTATATTTTAACCTTGAGTTCATATTTGGGCTCATGAATACCAAGTATATTTTAACCTTGAGTTCATATTTGGGCCCATGAATACCAATTAAATTTTAACCTACCCATTATCATGGCCTAGAGAGTATAATTATGTTAAACACCTAAATCCAAGGTCAAATGAAGATTTAATGTTGAAGGTTAAATCAAAGTATGTTGAGTTTCAACTTTTCTTATAGTTCTTATCATATTGTGATTTGTGAGGGTGAACCTATTCTTCTTATTGTATGTGAAGCACTTGTTGAAACAACTTAAGATATTTTGAGGTGATCTTATATTCATGAATATCCCTCTTAGAAAAGAGAAGGGAAAATAATCCTACTCCTAAAGAGTGGGAGGGATCTTATGCCTATAAGATAATACACCTATCTATGGTTGTAAGGTCCCTCCTATTCCTAAAGAGTAGGCGCAAGAACCCTCCCTATCATCCACCTTATGAAATACATATGTTTAGGTTCACCATAGCCTTTGCCTCATGTCTTATGATGGGTAAAGTCTGTGGGTGAGGACATTCCCAAAATGCAGAGCTGGACTTGGCTATTGCCTTCTCCTAGGCCCCTAATTTGGGGAATGCCCCCATCTTAGGGCTTTACACTGATTTGGGGGCTTCACCTATGAAAGTCATGAGAAGTTGCATCAGGTCATTGTGATTTCTAAGAGCATGCTTGTAACCTCAGGGAAAGGTAAAGTATCATAGTGTGAATTGTGAGACCCTTTTGTTAAGGCATTAGAAGCTATAGGTATATCACAATGTGATATTGTGGGCAATGTGGGCAGCTACCTTCAAAAATGTGATATCCATCTCCCTAAAGTGGGAAGCTATGCTAAGTTTAACATCAATGCGATGTGGTGATATGAGGCACAAGTGGTGGCTATATTTTGTCATGCCTAAAATTGTAAGCCTAATTTTTGGACAATTTGTCCAAGTGATACTAAAGTTTAGGTGTTTTGTTTAAAGGTTATGATTAAGAACATGAAGGTCAATTTTACCAATTAGGTAGTTACATGCACAAGAAGACGTATGGTTGTGGCCCTTGTGGGTATTTGGACAGTTAGATTTATGATTTTTCATATACTTGAATCTGTTTTTGAATTGCTTATTCCATGGGAAATAATTTTGGAAATTTTGGGTACTGAAATATATCAAATATTTTTGGAATGCTTCTAAACACTAA
>Ga0116230_10005392_pt1 | contig 12544 bp, 21 predicted proteins | sample S1TSphfallax_3_FD_88678 | JGI IMG/M metagenome (GOLD analysis project Ga0116230, IMG submission 88678) | Host-associated microbial communities from peat moss isolated from Minnesota, USA - S1T2_Fd - Sphagnum fallax MG | ecosystem: Host-associated > Plants > Peat moss > Unclassified | place...
GGAGTATATATAGGGGTTGATTCAAGAGTAGCCACAAGATATGCGAAGAAAAATTCATGTGTTGGATATCATGAAATATCCATTTGGTGATCTTGTGAGTAAAAATCCCTGTTAGAGCCTCCGAAAATTGTTGATGGGATTGATTTGTGGTGGTAATGTGGGGACATCATGATTGCGAAGATAACGTTTGTGTGTTTCTGCCTTGCCGCTCTGGTGTCGCTTTGGCAGGTAATCAAGGCACCCACAGGTCGTGAGAGGATGTGGGCATTTCTTGGTTTTGTGTTCAATTGTTTCATTGCCTATCTGGCGTGGAATGCATCTCGAAGAGCGGCTGAGGAACAGAACCGTCGTGAGCATCCTGAGTTGTATGATGGTATGCAATACGATCAGTATTCTCGGGAGTATTATGCTAGATCGGGTACTCCAGAGCAAAAGCGGAAGTTAGGGCTATGATGCATAGAAATTCACGCAAATGTCTATGATGACACCTTTTACCCCGAGGAAAATGATGTTGAAAGTCTTCATTTATGAATACTTCGCATACTTTCTGCATATTAATGCAAGGTTTGATATGATAAGATAACCTCTTTTGTGCTTGATGGAGATGTGTTTTGGTGATAAGATAGGGATGATATGGCAAACAAGAAGAAGAAGAGTGATGCAGAGAGATGGAAGTATGGTTGTTGTTATGACGACTCTGTACAACGTCGTACTAACAATGGTTACTGTAGGTTTCCTGCTACAGGCAAAGATGGATTATGTACGTTGCATCGTAATGGGCGAAAATGGAAAGCTCTTGATGAGGCGATCAATGGGACTTCAGAAAAAGAAAAAGAGTAGGGTTTACAACACCTGCTCTTTATCCTATCCCAGCCCGTGTACACCCCGAGACTTTCATCTCGGCATCGGTCTTCGCTATCTTGGCTTCTACTCGATCATAACAGAATGAGAGCAGAAAGTCAACAAGAAGCCCCGCTAACCTAACCTGTGTGATGGCGCAGGGCTTAATTGAAGAGGATTTTGTTTACGCTAGGATGATCCTCAAAACCTAATTCTTGTTTAAACCTGGTTAGGCATTCCCTCACGGGACTTTGTTACATAAGCCTAGAGCCAGCGTATTCGGTCAGAACATACCGTCTAAGAAGTCCGACCGTCTTAGATATTCGCCTGGTTTCTTCTCCAAGATATTTCGCCATGTTGAGCGTAAACTCTCAGATGATACTTCTTGGAGATGAGTACTCGTTTCGGATGAGCCCGTTATCACTAACCTATTGATTATACAACATTTGGTGTTATTAGTCAAGGGGAAACAAGAAAAAGAAAGACGAGCAGGTAAGTGGACCCCTACTCGTCTTTCTCATAGATGATGGCTGAGGAGGGGAGTGACCAACCCTCTTGTTGCCATCATCTCTTCTTCCCTGGGAAGGGAGAAGCAGGGCCGGTCTTCCTGCTTCTCTAGGGGAGCACGTTACTCCCGGATAGATGATATCACATTTGGGTGGATCGATCAAGTAGTAGATAACAACAAGAAAGCCCGTCCACTAGATTGCGTAATGGACGGGCTTTCGCTTGCAGATCGTCTTGTTGTTGTTCTCCCCAACTGCTAGTGGTGGAACGGTTACCGGCAGATAGGACGACGACGATCTTAGTCTAGGACATTCAAGGGCGGATTCCTCCGACTCTTCATGGCTAGAGATTGAGGCACCCACGAATGGTTACGGGGTGCTGAAACGATAATACATTGAAGAGTCAAAGGATGTCAAGAGCAAAAAAGAAAGAGGGAGTGCTTTATGTTGCACTCCCTCTTACTTACCTGGGGTAGGGTTGGATTAGGCGGCGACGAGGGGCCGGTCGGATTCGGGGGCCGCTTGTTCGGCGACGGGAGCGGCCGGTTTGGCCGTTTGCTTCTTGGCCGGTTTGGCCTTCGGCTTCGCGGCCGGTTTGTTGTTGTTGACGACAGTCGAGCCGAGCAGGGCTTGGGCTTCGGCCGGGTTACGCAGAGCCCACGACGTGATGCGGGCGTGGACGGCCTGCGGGGTGAAGATCAGCGGCTTGGCGCTGGTGGGTTTGAAGCCGGAGCGGCGGATGGCTTCGTTGGTGTAGAACTCGGCGATTTGCGCCAGGTTCTTGCGCGGCCCGCCGATGCCGTTGAACAACTTGAACATGCGTTCGCTCTTGCGGTCGCTGTTCGCGGTACGGACGCGGCCCCGACGTTTGAAGGCGGGAGCGGGGGTGCTGGTGGACGACTTGGTGGCGGGGGTCGATTTCGTGGACATGGTGATTTGGTTACCTCTTGTTGTTGTTAGGGGTTTTTGGTGGCGCGAGTACTTGCTCGCTGATGTGTCTATCTTACCATCTATTTGTATGTCATCAAGCGATTTTCTGATCTCTTGAAAAATTCTTATGATTATACTCTTGGCTCAAGTTTGGGCAGATACTTGCTTATTGACCCAGGAGAAGACCTTTGGTATGCTCGGTTCGATAGCGGACAAAAGTCGTGGATTTCCTCAGGATTGCTTTAGAATTTAAGAGGAAGGCCCGGACGCTTGTTGGCTCGCGGGTTTCAAGGAGGAGGGGCTGGGGCTCCAAGAATGATCCGGTTTGCAAATTTTGGAAAGTATGATGAAGGAAACGACGGCTACTACATCGCGGTAACAAATGAATTAGGATGCAAAGTCCTGAAGCGCGGCAGTTTGCTAAACGCCCAATCAGAATTTCTCTTCAATCTCTACGTTCAAGAACATGAAGCAACTGCTGGCTTAACAAGTGAAGCTATTGCTTGCGGCACCGCTATGGTCCAGCATAAGGGTATCTGGAAGATGAAGCCCGTTATCTGGATGACTCATATAGATGGTGTTAATTGTTATCAGCATGCCTTGAATCTTGGTTGGGCTTCTGATCCTTCCTTAAAGGAAGAAGATGCTCTTATCCAAGGTTATCAGTCCGAGACATACTCATCTATTCTTGCTCAGATGACTCGTATTCATCGTGCCCTCAAGATGACTGGTTATTCTGGTTGGGATCATGAGCATGCCCACAATTACTTCCTTGCTGATGATGGTAAGGTTCGAGCAATCGATTTCAGACCACAGAAGAATTCTATTGGAAAGATCGTAGAAAATCCTGTTCTCTTGAAAACAATTTACGAGAGATATGGTCATGCTTTGGTAAAGACTTTGCCGGAGGATTATCTCTTTGAATTGGTATCTCTCGGATTAATGGATTAAGTTTAAAAGCAGAAGCAGATATTAGTTCATTGACTACATAGTAACTTCAGTGTAATCTTGAGGTGTAGAGGTTAGGTATGATACTTAACCAAACGACGACCCCAAAGAGGTTACAAAAAAGAAATAGATGTCTGCGACTGCTGTGGTATTAGAAGCGGTTGATCCCGCTGTTCAATTTAAAACGAATCTAGTCAAACCTGCACCTATTGTTGCTACTGAAACGAAGAAGAAGCAGTCGAAAAAGGGCAGACCAACAGTACATACGTTTCCAGGAAGAATCAATCTACTTCGTGAAGAAGTAGAGTTTGCTCTCAAAGATGGTGATGCTTTCATCGAAATGATGAACAAAGCACACAAGTTTGATAAGGAGCGTTACAACGAACTCATTGCCGCTGGAATCATTGATCCTTCAGTAACACAGTTCTGGTATACGTTTCAGGGTCCTATCGATATGGTGCTCGATGAGATGCATGTAATCGAAAAGCGTTATCAGCACCAGGTAGAAGAAGGTAAGGCATCGCTTCGCTTCGATTTTCATAAAGTGAAAACGATGGCTGATCCCAGCAAAAAGAAAAAGCCTACGAAAGAAGAACTCGCTCTCTATCGTGAGCCAGTGATGCAACGTATAGGTCAAGATGATGTATGTCTCAAGTTAGAGGCATATCCAGATATGATCTACGGATACGTGGAAGTCACAATCAAGAATGAGAATCTAGTAGTCGATTAAAAAGAAATGGACCCCAGCAATGGGGTCCTTTACTTATCTATTACTACTGCTACTGCTATGGAACATAGATTGCGATGAGTCCTGTTCCTGCTTTACCGAGGATGAGTTTCTTGACGGCATAGGACATATCAAGAATTCGATTCTTCGAGAATGGGCCTCTATCTGCTACGGAGCAGAAGGCACTGGCATTTGTCTTGAGGTTGACGATCTTGATGACTGTGCCGAATGGAAGATAGGGATGAGCGCACATGGCTTTGTAGGTATCGAAACGTTTACCCGAAGCAGTTCTTGCTCCTTGAAATCCATCTCCGACTCCATAAAAGGAAGCCATACCTTTTTGAAGGAGATGGGTGTACGTCGCAGATTTGAAAAACTTTTTGTTGATGACCTTTTTCGACATCCTTACAATATGTTGATTAGGATGCCAAGGTACTTTCGGTGTATCATCAGCATGTGCTATTGAAGGAACAGCCATTGCTAATAGTAATGCGAGAGTTGTTTTGGTTATTATCATCGTCTCTCCTTAATGATCCTTAGTATACCATAGGATCGCTTTCTCATCAAGAACACCTGATTCTTGAGGGTATTTTATAATGATAAGACATTAACATAGATCAAAACTATTTTTGAAATATGGTGGTTGTTGGTGTTGACAAACTTTCCAAAATAGCATATAGTAATAGGAGAACCTGATTTTATTGGTGAAGAAGTTTTTCGTAACGGCTTCGCCCGCTCCTCCTCACATAGGACCCGCATCATCATGTACAGCGCGAACAAACGTATATACAGAAAGAAATGCCTTCACACGAGATAGGTCTGTATCGCCGTTTAGTTTCACGCATGTTGTAGATGCGCCTGGACGAGATCAGATGATCGTCTAGGCGTTTTTGTTTATGCTCGTATAGCTCAATGGGTTAGAGCACCTGCCTTATAAGCAGGAGGTTCCGAGTTCAAGTCTCGGTGCGCGCACCAACGGGTCCGTAGTTCAAAGGTAAGAACCCCTGCCTTTTAAGCAGTGAGATGGGATGTCAGAATTCCCCGGACCCACCAAACTTTTTTGCCCCGACCGATGGAGCGGAACCAGGTCTTCTAAACCAGGCATTGTGAGTTCGAATCTCACTCGGGGCTCCAAGTAGTATGGGCCGTTAGCTCAATGGTTAGTAGCACTCGCCTCTTAAGCGATAGGTTCTGGGTTCAAGTCCCAGACGGCCCACCAAAAAATCCTCTTGATTGAATTCACGATCTGTGATACACTAACTATAGGGCACGGGACTTACTTGTTCGGCCGTGCTCACATGAAGAACAAGCCGAGGCGCATGCGGAGTTGCGAAGTCGTTAGCCATGGATGACGCACAGAGAGCAGGAGTCATGACCTGCTCTTTCTGTTTCTAGGGTTTGGTATAATAATAAATCCGTGAAGAAAGCCCTATCTCAGAGCGCAGAAAAATTCTCTTGATGGTATACTTATGACCTGATAGACTCAGGCCATGAAGTTTGAACAGGTACAGGTTTTCCCGTACAATCCTGAAGATGAAGAGAAGACTCGATGCGCCAAGCATCCTGAATCTGATGCTACGCATTACATCTTCGTCTATACGCCTAATGGGATCGAGCCGTCGCAATCGAGTGATTTCCAGAAGGATGTCTGCGATCAGTGCCTCCCAGATGTCTTCAATGCAGTGGTACGAGATGTACTTATTGCCGCACGGGTGCGGAATTCATGATGACTGATATCGAGCGCATCAAAGCCGCTTTCAAGCAACTGAAGACTCAAGGCTATATGGCACGAGTCAATGTTCCCTCGTGTACTCCAGGGTGTTGTCCCGAATTCGGTCCACGTACTGATAAGTGGGAGAAGGCAACGAAGTATGTCTATTTCACTCGTTCTCGTGGATTCAACAATGGCGAGAAGAACATCTCACATGGTATATCCATGCCGGTAACCGTTTGGCTCCAATGGGATGGTGATGCTGAAGAGATTATTGCCGCCTTGCATGCTCAGCAATTACCTACCGAATGGTGGGGTACCAAAGCGAATGCAATTGGTGTGATGTCCCATTCACATTGGGATAAATTTATGCTGGAGACGATTCATACGCAAGCAGATGCGATCCCAGTAATCCCAACGCTGGCGATCACCTGATGATACGTTCATTCTTGGCATCTCTACCATTTGTGAGAGATATCCCAGGTGTCGAGCCGGTGAGCGAACGTCAGTATCGCAAGTACCGTGAGTTGATTCTTCAGAAGAGGCCAGAGACACTCGAAGGTCGAAACATCATTCGTGAAGCGTTTTCTCTCTCATATGATCTCCAGTATCGTCATCTAACCAATGCTGAACTGATTCGTTTAGTATACTGGGGAGTGTCTGGTAAGCCTTATAGTTCTGTAGAAGAAGAAATAGCATCAATGAACCGCCTTCCGCTGAAGAAATAATAGGAGCATCATGGATCACGAACCTCTCGCCCGAATGTTTGCCGCCGCCTTCATTGCCAATAAGTTGGGCATTTCGTACAACACTGCCTTCAAGACTTATTGCGGAGAAGATAAACCTGTTGGGCCGCTCTGGCTGGCTCTCGCTAAAACTGCACATACTGAAGCAACGACTCGTGCAATTGTGCATCGTCCAGATGCACTCTTGGATATTATCGCCGAAGAAGTTTCTTCAAACGGCTAGGTGCGCTCCCATGTGAGTGTCATGTCTCTTGATAGAGATTCTCACATGTGATACAGTGTAAAGTATAATGTCAGCACAAGTCGTAAAGGTAGTTGCCTTCAAGGTTAGCCGCCTGAAACAATCGGTCATGGACCCGGCGCTTCGCTCGATCATCGAGGCGCTAGTAGATGCTCAACCACGCAGTACCGACATCCAATTGGAGAAGGTACGAATCGATGATGGTTGGGTCTATGGTTTCTATGCTGGTGCATGGCATCCAATTGAGGATCGCAACAAGGTCCCAGTGACGGCGCAGTATCTGCGCATTGTGATCGATGAGTTTGCGAAGGCCGCGAAGTTAGATGGTGCTGAGCGACAGTATCTGAAGATGCTCGTAGACACATCTTATTTCAACTCCTGATCTATTCTATCATGAATGAAGTCTTCCATCAACAAGAAGGCTTCATTTTCATGTGAGGTTTGGTATTATAGTAAAAGAAGCAGGAGGTATCAAACCAAACATGGATAGAGAATCATCATTCTGGAGTAATCTCAAGGATCGTCTTGAGCAGTTAGCCAAGAAGAATACCGACAAAATGTATACGCCAAAGATAAAGGAAAACCCGAATCTAATTAAGGTCGAGAAACCCTCGGCTCCAGTTCCCCACGCCATGACGCCAGAGGAACTTCAAGAGCATATGAAGGCAAATCGTGGTACTGGTTATCACAAGAATCAGAAGGACAAGCGCGCGAAGAATCCAAAGAAGATGAATCAAGACGAATGGTAATTGGATTGGTCATATGCTTTGGCTTGATAATACTTGGTTTGACAATAGGCTCAACATCACACATATCGCGTCCAAATCCAAATAGTGAAATGGGATACATTATAGCATTCATTGGTGGGATTGGCATGATTATGACACTCATCATGATGCTGTAAATGCTTGATGAAAGTGCTATGACCTGATAAGATCGATGCATGAACAACAACAAACTCAAAGCCCCGAAGAATCTTGCGGTCACCGATGCAGTTCGTGAGGCACAGAATGTGCAGAAACTCCCGGAGTTCTGCTACGTGCTCAATGAGACGGGTCGAGTTGGTGAGCGTATCGTGATCCAACGCAATGGTGACTTCGGTCAGTACACGCCATTCATGCATGCTGATGGAGATGCAAAGACGCCCATCAGAATTCTCAAGCAAGTCGTGATCGAACTCAATGAGAAGTTGGGTGTGAGCGTCGAACAGATGGTTGCCATGCATGCAGGTGCATTGTTCGGCTTTCATGTTCCGATGGCTGATCCCAACAGTGCCGCTGTGAAGAAGACTGCGGAGCGGTTTCGTCAGGAAGCATCGGGCGAGTAATCATCTTGCCTAAAGATCAAGATAATCCTTGGGTCAGGAATTGGCTCAATGTAGAAGGGCATCCAACAGATTGGAGAGCCCTTCTTCAATTGGTTGGCCCGGACTTTCTAATCCAGAGAAGCCAGCCTCGCTTTCTCTCGGAAGAAGAGTTAATTCAGTGGAGGATCAATCATTGGGGAACTGATTTACCTCCCAGAGATATTCATTTTAAATTTATCGATAACAACAAAGGAATGTATTGGGAGTTTAGAACTCATCTAGCACCTCCTTCTGGTGTTTTCAAAGAATTGGGACAGAGATTCCCTAGATTGACGTTCCATCTTGTTTATCAATTGGGAGATGGTACAGTTGGTCAAATGAGATATCGTAACAATAAGTACGAGCGCATTGATTACGACGACGAACTGAAAGGTCAATGTGATTGTGGCGATCATCAAGAAGAAGGATTATCAAGTATCAAAGAACTCTATGATGAAGTAGATGCAGATGTGCAGATACTTCCAGATGAAGTCGTTCGGAAGATGCTGGGTGATTAGAAGAAAAAAGTTGATTTTATTCGGCGAGGAAGATTTTTAAGATCGCTTCACGGGCTCCGCTTGCTTAGTCCGCTTGATGGCATCCTCATCATGTGATATAATGGGTAGATCATGCAAACGATGATGATGAACAACAATAAGCCGATGGTTGAGCATCTTGTCTCAAAGCACTTGACAAGTAAGCACATCGACGTGACCAAAGAAAAGAACATCCGTTGTGGTAAGGGATGCTGTGTGCTGAATAAACCAGTGTTCTTCTCAGAGATGCTCGAATACTCGAAGCCTGAGATTCTCACGACCTTACGTTTCATGCCTCTGATTGTGTTTCATCCTGATTACCCGGAGGGCTTACATCGGCTCGATTCAGATGAATTCAATCGTGATCTTCGTCGGCTCGAAAGCCATAACAAGAAGGTGCTCGTATCTGAAGTCAAGCCTGGTTTTGAAATTGAGGTCGAGAAGAAGCCGATCCCACCATTGACGTTCATGCGAGCATTGAAACTTCGTCTACTCGAATTCTCCACTCGATTCACAGATGGTCGTCGCCCCGCTTGATTGCGGGGTTTTCTCTTTAATTAGGTTTGGTATAATAGAACAACAACAACTCTTGAATCTATTCCTCGTATTTGACTTGATAGGAATTCAATGCTCTGGTAAACTCAAGCCATGAAACTTCAGGGAAAACTTGGCCCCAACAAAGAGGATGCATGGTTCGAGACGAAGCCAGGGCTCCCATTGTGTGATGAGGTACTCAGCATCGACTATAACCGTAATGGTGTATCAGGTGTTGGGCATTACGCTATCATTTTCAAGTGGAAATATGACAGTCAAACAACATATCGCATGTTCGCCGCTGTCTTTCCGTGTGAATGCATGCGTGACGAAGATGGTGATGAACTGCCGTGGACTGTACGCCATGTGTGCAATCCTATCATCTCTGTTCAGAATCTCGATCAACTCGCGAACAATAACGCAAAGTGGAACTATCGTGGTGACCATTTCCACGGTGATCTGTGCGAGGTGATCCAATCCTATTGGGATGCAGGTTGGCCTAATTGGGACCCGAATCAGGATGATAAAGAAACTCTTGCATCCATTTATAAGGAAGAGGGTGTCGAAGTCATCCCAAACGAGGTCAAGGTGGCTCTGGGAAAAAAGTAGTAGCACCTTGGGTCATTGTTCCGAAGCAAGAAGAATCTAGTTCAACCAGAATGAAGCAGGATGGTAACAAAAAGAAGAAGATTGGCGGTCGGAAATAATCACTTGATGAACTAAGTGTTTGGTGATAGTATAGGTGCATGAGTACACGTTGTATCATCGCTGTCGCCGATGAAGATTTTGCGACCACGGGAAATTGGCACGGAGTGTATCATCATCATTCCGGCTATGTGCACGGCACCTTCAAGATGCTTCATGAAGCCTTGCATGGCAAAGAGATTGTCGGCAAGCGCCAAATCACCGGAACTCCTGTCGAGACTTGGCCGGAGTATCGCGAGAAGTATCTGCTCTCGGAACTCTTCGAGGGCAAGCCGCAGGAGATGTTCAAATTCATCCTGAGTCATACGGCCGGATGGTCTGACCTGTGGGCCAAGCCTTGCTCGTGCGATCTTCCTGCTCGACCCGCTGGTGTCACGCAATACGAAGCGAATCATCGCGAGATGTGCTACTGTGCCACCGAATTCATCTGCTATTGTCATTGGCAAGGGCGTGAAGAACCTCAGCGACCGCTTCCGACGAACAAGCAGTTTCCGTGGGACGTGGAGTGGATTCTGGTTGTGGACTTGAAAACAGGCCAAGCGATGGTCGGCTCACCAACCGAAGATAAGCGTGGCCGACAAGGCGTGAAGTATCAAGGTTCACCGTTCAACTTCTTCGATCCGACCGAACCGGATTGGGAAGAGGTATACTATGGTGCGGATGCCGTGCGCCTCTTCCGCGAGTATCAAGTGAAACCGGCGCGATTCGATGACTTGGCCAAGTGCCCTAATGGTCATGTATTTGCGGTTGGTGAATATCGTCCTGGTGATACGTGTTGTGGCGATCCACGCAAGTATGCTGGAATGGGGAAGAACGGTAAGCCTCGATACACCCGCGCAAAGAAGTGCGATCATATCTTCCGGCTCGAAGAAGATTTGATGCTCTCCGGCGATGACGACAATATCCTGGTTCTGCCGGATGAGGTCCGCAAGGTTCTCTCGGCCTAAACAAGAAAAAGAGAAAGCCCTGGTATAAAATAGCCACCAGGGCTTCTTCTTTTCCTTGATGAGATTGCATTTTAGAGGTATACTTAGAGCATAATGAATAATGCTACGACTCTCACGAATGATGAACTCGAAAAGGTCATGCGCCGGTATGAATACCTCGTCTCATTGCGAGATGATGCAGGTTCATCCGAGGGCGAGAAGGTGAACTGCCAAGTGGCAATCGACAACCTTCTGCGCAAGCATGGTCTGAGTGATTCGGAGATGCAAGAGCGTCTCGGTCGCAAGGCTACGGCTGAAGAATTCTTTTTGGGCGATGATGCGCCGCACATGGCTCGCTACAAGCGGGCTTTGATGACTGTCATTGCCAATACGGGTCGTGTGAAGATGATGCGATTCCAGAATGGTCTTTCGCTGGTACTGATCGGTCAACGTGACCGCGTATCGCAAGCCACGGAACTGTTCCTTCATGTGTACCGCTCGGTCAATGCTGAAGCGGCACTGCGTTGGGAAATGCGCTCGATCAAATTCGGTGACTCCGCAGATGAGAAGAAGCCCGGTTGGATTCATTCCTTCCGAGAGGGTGCTCTCTTGTCCGTGCGGGATCGGCTGATGGCTCGGATGCAAGAAGAGATTCAGAAGGAAGCGGAATACCGCAATGTGTCTGCCGACATTCTTCGTCAAGAGGAAGAGAATGCGATGAAAGATATTCTCGATGACCTCTTGAATGATCCTGATATCAAGAAGCGCATGGAAGAGATTAACAAGCGCATGCAAGAGCAACAGGAGGAGAAGCGCAAGCAAGAGAAAGCCGCTGATGAAGCCGCAGGTATCATTTACAATGAATTCGGCTTCCAAGCCGGTCGTCTCTTTGGTAAGGTCCTCACGCTACAAGCAGAGATCGCTCGATGATGCGCCAGGAAACCAAGAATTGGCTTTGGGCTATGTTCTATGGTTTTCTCGCAAGTTATGCTATGCTCATGGGTCTTGCCATTGGTGAGCATAGCGAACTCGATGATGCAGGATTATGGTTTTCCTGTATCGTTGTTTCAATTCCCTTCACCTTCTTTCTTGGTCAAATGTTATATGTCAGCGTATGGCGTGACAAGAATTCACTTGATGAAGATACAGCGAAGTGATAGAATAAGCACATGAAAACTGTGACCTTTGTTGTTTCAATCAATGTCATCGTTCCCGATGAAGTGAACGTCGAAAAACTCGACTTCAATCACCTTATTTCCGATAAGGTAGAAGTTATTTTGCATCATGGGGAAGAAGGAGAAGAAATACTCGATGACGCTCAAGTGATGGAATATTCTATCGACGATGTTATAGACGACGTAGCAACCGAGGAAGACCTTCTGGACTTCGCCGAAGAAGAAGAAGAAGCGGTCGAATAGAATCATGCTCCTCAAACTCGCAAATGGCTGGGAAGTCGAAGTCAGCTACTCCGACAAGTTCAATTTTGTCGATGAAGCAGGTGATCGCTTCCATGTGTCTGCGGCTCATGCGGATGGTCGTAAGTTCTTGACTGATGTTGCTGTGAAAACGGGCGATGAGGTCATGGAACTCTTGATTCAATTCAAGGATGACAAAGTTCCCACCGAAAACAATTGGTATGACACTTACCAGGATGTGCGCTAGTAGTCATGGTATTTCCTGGTCAGACTGTTGCCTTTTGTAGTTCCTATAAGGCTGAAGGTAAGGCGCATAAGTTCCATTCGGATGGGTGTGTTCAAGCGGAGTATCCTTGGGTCAAGGGTTTGCTTCCGTGTGGCCATGAGAACGTAGAGCAACGAGATATCGAGTATAAGCAATGGATCGATGCGAA
>Ga0116230_10005393_pt1 | contig 12544 bp, 7 predicted proteins | sample S1TSphfallax_3_FD_88678 | JGI IMG/M metagenome (GOLD analysis project Ga0116230, IMG submission 88678) | Host-associated microbial communities from peat moss isolated from Minnesota, USA - S1T2_Fd - Sphagnum fallax MG | ecosystem: Host-associated > Plants > Peat moss > Unclassified | place: USA...
AGCGGGCTTTTGGAAACTTCTTTCTTTGTTGTTTGCGATGATATTCGGATCGCAAAATAGCCCCCTGTTGTTGTAGTGATTGTTTTTTTATTGTGAGTCCACCTTTTATGAATTTATCTTTTATCCATTTGATGTTGTTTTAAAGGTTTAAACAAATCTACCTTAACATTCAATAAGGTCTATAGAACATCCTAATGGTTTTTTTGTTTTTCAAAAGTTGAACCCATTTCTTATACATTTGATGTTATCTTTCTAACTAAAATAGACCTACCCTAGCTTTCATTTAGGTATGGAGACCCTTTTAATGGTCTTCTTGTTTTTTAAAATTTTGAATCCATATCTTATATGTGTGACCTTGTCCTTATGGCTAAAATAGACCTACCCTAGCTTTCATTTAGGTATGGAGACCCTTTTAATGGTCTTCTTGTTTTAAAAAAAATTGAATCCACATCTTATATGTGTGACCTTGTCCTTATGGCTAAAATAGACCTATCCTAGCCTTCATTCAGGTCTATAAACCCTCATTATGGTTTTTTTACTTCTTATGTAGCTAAATCCCTCTTTTATACATGTGATGTTGTCTTTATCATTAAAAAAGACTTAAACTAACCTTCATTCAAGCCTATAGACCCTTATGATGGTCTTTTTATTTTTTCCAAACTTGAATCCATCTTTTACACATTTGAGTTTTCTTGTTGGCTCAAAAAGATATATCGTAATCTTCATTGAAATTTGCATACCCTCCTTATGTTTTTGTTTTTTTAACCTGAATCCATATCTTATGCATGTGATGTTATTTTTCTAACTAAAATAGAGTTGATACTATATTTCAAAAGGTTTACAAACCCTTTTGATGGTCTTTTTTTTCAAAGCCTAAATCCATGTCTTGTACATTTGATGTTGCCTTTCTAGTTGAATCAAACCTATCCTAACATTCAACAAGGTTTGTACACCCTCCTTATGGTATTTTTGTTTTTTTTTTTTTACATCTTGAATCCATCTCTTATACATGTGATGTTGTCTTTTTGTCTGAAATTGACCTACCCTAGCATTCAATAAAGTTTACAAACCCTAATGATGGTTTTTTTTAAAAAAAAAATTGAAATCCATGTCTTATACATTTGATGTTGTTTTTTTGGCTGAAACTTACCTATCCTAGCATTCAATAAGGTTTGTAAACCTTCCTTATGGTTTTTTTTGTTTCGTTTGAACATAAATCCATTTCATATGTATTTGATGTTGTTTTTTTGGTTGAAACAAAAAACCTTAATATTCAACAAGCCTTATAGACCTTCCTTATGGTTTCCTATTTTTCTTGAACCTAAATTCATTTCTTGTGCATTTGATGTTGTATTTTTAGTTGAAATAAACCTACCCTAATGTTAAGGGGTAAAAACCCCTCGACTAATTAGTGTCGTAGGCATCCAAGTAACTAATTAGTTAGTAATGATGAAGTTACCATCCCTTACACAAGGGGTGAAGCTAATGGGCTTAATTAATTCATGTTGATGACTAATTGATTGTAATCCATTAATCACCTAGGAGATTTGTATTAAGGATTAAGATAAGGACCTATTTTCATGGGGTCAATGTGCGCCTTGTGTGGTTTTGTGGAGAAGGAGGATTAAAGGAGGACTTGGGGCGATTATAAGACATTTGATGAGTTATAATTAAGAGTTCGCATTGAAAGCTCTCTCTTGGAGATGAATTGTGTGTGTAACACTAAAGAGGGGAAAGTAACTTGAAATTGTATTGTATTTGTGTTATTCAATGGAAAATGGTTGAAGGATTTTAATGTGTTTTGCGTAGATTTATTTTATTAAAAAATGAGGGAAGATAGTATAATTTCAATTTACATAATGTTTTGTTACAATTTTATAATAGTTTTGTGTTTCTTTTACAAAAATACTAAGGATGTATTTTTTGGTTTAGTCTTTGGAGTAGGAAATCCCTTACTGCCACAAGAAAATAGTAACCAATAGAAGGTAGTCCCCCTTATCATTCTTGTTTGTTTTATATTTTTTCTTCTCCTTACACTACTAAAATGGCCTATAGTTAGGACAATAGGTCTATCCCTAAATGATAGACCCTACCTTCTTCTTTTTTTACTTTTGCATAAGGTTTTTACTATTACTTAAGTAGGTGTAGTAAAATTAGTAAGTGATAGCAGTTTTTATTAGAAGTAAAAAGAAGTTTAACTTGTCCCCTTAGCATTACCTTCATGAGGACAATAATGTTCGAGGGCCACATTTTCACCCCTTTACACCTAACATTCAACAAGCCCTATAAACCTTCCTTATGGTCTTTTTGTTTTTTTAAAATTTAAATCCATCTTTTATGCATTTGGTGTTGTTTTTTTGGTTGAAATAAACCTACCCTAACATTCAACAAGCTTTAAATACCTTCCTCATGGTTTTTTTTTGGGAACCTAAATCCATTGTTATACATGTGATGTTATCTTCATGGTTATAATGGACCTACCCTAGCTTTCATTCAAGTTTGTAATCCTACCTAATGTTTTTAATTTTTCTAAAATTGAATCCATATATTATACATGTTTTATGTTATATTTTTTATTAAAACATACCTAGTTTAACCTTCATTTAGGTCCTCAAACCTTCCTAATGGCCTTCTTATTTTTTTGGAACTTGAATACATCTCTTATACATGTGATGTTGTCTTTATAGCTAAAATAGACCTACTTAGTCTTCAACAAGGTTTATAAACCCTCTTGATGGTCTTCTTAGATTTTTTACTTATAAATCTTATGTTTGAAATTCAATGATTATTTTAGTCTCCAAAAACCAATGTTTACATATTTCTAGTGACTAAATCCAATGATTGGGTTAAAGTTTAGTGCCTATTTTCAATCTAGTAATGACTATGAGTGGTGTTTTTTAGTTGTGCAGTTATTTTACAGATGGTTAAATTATGAACAAGCACAAAGTTGGAGACATATGTACTCGAGACACAATAATTGGAGTTTGTTGCATTGCACAAAACCAAAACCCTTCAAAGAAAAAATGTATTATGACAAATGGTGGAATTTATTTAGCTTACCACCATGGCAACTTTGTATAACATGCATTTTGTAAGCTATAACATGGGTAAGAAACAAGCAACACAACGTATTCCTACTATTGTGTGGAATCAAATTTATGCAAACTATTAAATGGTTTATCTTAATTCAAATTTTTGGAAAAGATTTTGAAAGATCACATGTGCGACACCTTGAAAGAATAAAAAAATGAATTTCAAGTGAAAAGGGTTCGAAAATAACAACATTACAATGTGATAAAATGCTATAATGCTTAAAAGCCACATATGGGCATGCAACAAGGTACATTTTGAAAAGATGATAAAGTTTCAGTAATGGGGCACCTATACATGGACCATCAACCTCATTTTCTACCTTTTTTGAACCTATAGGTTTTGCACTTACATCACAAACTTCATGGGCCACAATTTGGCAATAATAGTCATGCGAAATCTGCTTTTCAAAAAGTTGATATGAAATAGACATTAATGCAATCATCTATTTGTATTGTTTGAACATTGATGTCATGTGCATTGTTTAAGCACAAATGTCATATGCCTATCCATATTGTTTAGACACAGATGTTGTATGTTTATTTGTGTTGTTTACACACAAAAATCGTGCACATGATTTTAGTGTTTAAATAATGAACAACATTTGTGTTTAAACGATACAAGCCTATGAAATAATAGATTTCGCATGGATTTGGAACAAACCCATGAAGCTTGTAAATTTGTGATGTAACTCAAATGCATAATTTAATTTTGCATTATCTACAAGTTTTGGTGCAAGGTTGATGACCAAAACAAAGATGCTGAAAAGTCAATCCAAAAGCATGGAAATAATGGTTAATCATTTATTGCAAGTTTCAATATTTGAGACACCTTCCTATCTAGGAAGTTGCAGATCAACAATGAAAGGTTGAATAAACAAAAATTAACAACTTGAAAAAAACTAGAAGACTAGGTGTTATCACAAAAGAGGATTTCATAATAAAGGCTAGGGCAATTTTGAATGTATAATTAGAAGTCCCCAACCCAACCATATGCAATTTTGGCTCTATATTTTGATGATTACCAATGACTTCATGATTAAGGTCCATGTGTTTCCTAATCAATGATGGTAGTTGTGGCTCAAAACAATTGTGAATATTTTGGTTGTAATAAATCAAACCTTTCCAACCATTAAACTAGATCCAATGTGCTTCATTATTCCATAGTTTTTGGATCTTGATGAAAATGTCATTCATGAACCCAATACAACACGATAGGTCTTGTAGTTGCATACCCAAGACAATTTTCTCCTTTGGCATTAGCCCTCAAATTTCATATACAAATGCATAATTAATGCACGATGCAATGAAAATTGCATCACCACACAAAGAAAATCTCAACCAATTCCACATGAAAGTGTCATACATCATGACATTGTTTTGCTTCATATACAATATGACCCTAGCCTTAAACCCTAACCCTAAAACAAACCATAAAAGCCCCAAACCCTAAACCTTAAATGAAAAAAATTGAAAGAGAAAAAGAAATCAGACCTTTGCCTTAAACCCTAACCAAAAAAAGACCATAAAAACCCCAAACCCTAAGCCTTAAATGAAAAAAATTGAAAGAGAAAAAGAAAATCAGACCTTCGCCTTAAACCCTAACCAAAAAACAGACCCTAAAAATCCCAAACCCTAAGCCTTAAATGAAGAAATTGAAAGAGAAAAAGAAAAATAGACTTTCTCCTTTAAACCCTAACCCCAAAATAGACCCTAAAAGCCCCAAACTTGTCAAATTCCTCCAATGTAAAGTTTGTCAAAGCCTTTAATAATGTTGATGTGGTTTGTATAATACCCAAAACATGCCAAACTCCCATGGTTGGATCCACATATTGCCCCATGCCCCCACTTCTATTTCATTTGAAATGAACAAGTCAAAAGAGTTGGAAGTCATTGTTGCCATCATTTGAAAAATGATAAGGTCATTTTGACCTATGTCTCCCAAGATATTTTTATCACTACTTGAAGAAGAGCCATTTGAAAAGCTTGAGGTAGACATCTCTCAAAGCACGAAATGAAAACAAGAGTAAGAGAAGAATGAAAACCTTTTCCTTACATAATACACATACGAGTTTTAATTTACATTCTACGTTCCAACCTACCCTACATTGAAACCTGCCCTTTTGGGCTGATTTTCAACTTGATCATTTTACATACACCAAAAAATGACCTTAAAACAACATCTTTAATGATGTTTTCATCACAAACCTTATTCCATAGTTGTGTTTCTTAACTTTCATTATAGATCTTGATGTTTTAATTTTAATATTCTACACAAGCACAAACAATCATTTTAACCTTAACATTTTAAACCCTAACCCTAAATTATAAAAATCACACTTTAAAATCCTTAACCCTAGAACCTAAACCTAAAATCAACCTTTAAAAATCTTAAACATCAACCTTAAAAAAAAAAACCTTAAAAAATCAAGTCCTAAAACTTAAACCCTAAAAATTCAATTTTGTAAACTTCAAACCTTAAAAAAGTCCAACTATAAACTTTAAAACCAAACCTTAAAATTCAAACCCTAAAAGACTTAAACTATAAAACCACAAGTTTAAAACTCTAACCTCTAACCTTAAATTACAAAACCCAATAAATTTAACCCTAAAAAACCCAAACTTAAACCTTAAAAATTAGACCCTAAAACTTCAAAATTCAAAGCTTAATACCTAACCTTTGAAAGCCCAACCCCTAAACCCTAAAAATTTAAATCCTAACAAGCTCAAACCTAAACCTTAAAAATTAAACCTAAAATAACCATAGCCAATAGTCATAACAATTGCCAATAATCAAAACCAATAACCCATGGCCATAACAATAGCCAAGAGCAATAACCAATGTCCATTGGCAATAGTTAATACTGAATGGCCAAAGGCAATAATCAATAGCTGAAAAAAAAAACCCAATAGCCATAGGTGATAGCCAGTAGCCAATGGCCACAAGCAATAGCCATAGCCAAAAGCAATAACCATAGTCCGAACCAAATGGCCAATAGCCAATACCACCTTTAACCCATAAACCCCTAGCCCCCTAAAATTTAGCCCATATACCTAGCTCCCACATTATAGGTTAAAGGGGGGCAGTCTGTGAGTGAAAAAAAATGAAAAAAAGTTGATGTGCTCAATTCAGGGATTTCATTCTGGGTTTTCCCAATTTGGACCCCTTTCTCAAGATTTAGGGATAACACCAATTAAGGGATGAGAGACGAAAGAGGGGGTCAATGTGGGACCCAACTGGGTATGACTTTACGGATATCTTTATAGTATAGGTCATTTTATTGCTCTGGCTGGGCTGGGCATTCAGCAAGGAAGAAGCCTTGCTTTACAAGGCAAGAGTAAATTACCCAGAAACAAAAGAACACCCACCATAAATTTCGCCAGTACATTACCACACTCGTGTACAGCAAAAGCGCGGCATGGAATCATGACTTCTCAAATATGAACACACAATTCTAGTGTTGAATGTGCTGGGTTGGGTTTTATTTCACAGAGAAGAAGGGCCCCGACATTATATGAGCACATATATGTCCCAATTAGGGCCTATCATGACAACATTCCGACATTTGAGCAGTGGGTTTTCGAGGAATTTTGTGATGCAACCAAAGTGGTGATCATCCCAAGGAAGATTTAGCCAAATCTGGCTATTAACCACATATGAAGTACAAACATTTAGTCATCCTTCCACACTTTTGGCTTTCTACTGAGAACCAAATATGAAATTCTGACGAGTTTTCCTTTACTTTCACTTATGTTGATTGAGACCAATGTTTCTTTTTCTTTTTCAACCTGCCAAGTATGATTTGGACACATGCAAAGGATTTGTTTGAAAAAGATGGGCCTAATTTGTCAGATTTCATTTTTCAAAACATCCACTTCTTAAGTACCACTTATTACCTCCACATACACTAAAAAACAAGTTACCCAGGTTTTTATGCCGAGTGAAAGGTATTGAGAATCCCAGAATGTTCCAAACATAGGCCACTCTCTTACGCTAAAACCCTAAACCATCCCTTAGGGTTTTTATGTAAGAAAGTGGCCTATTTTTGGATCACACCCTACATAGGACCGGACAAAATATGTTTAAGGCCTTGTACAGCCTAAAGGGACCTCTCTTCAATGTACACGAATAAAAATTGGACAGGTCTTGAAGACTCTTGGGAATGACAGGTACTGAAGCTCCGCTTTCACAAAGTTTTGTTGAATTAGGACCAGTGGCTTTATTTTGGGGACAAATTTTGTCATTTTTTTGACAAAAGATTTCGGATTTTGGGGGGTTTTTTTTTTCCTAGTGAAAATTCAACTTATTTCACTAATTTTTTGGGAAAGTTTTGCCAACTTTCCAATATCACGAAATTGAAAAAGATAACCCTGTTTACAACATCAAATGTTATTAGTTAAAGATGATTAAGCTAGGACTTATGTGCCATTTCCTTCCTTGTTGTTGTCTCTTTTCCAAGTTTCAATTGTTTCAAAGGGTGTGTTATATGGGTTGGTTCAAATTCGATGTGTGCCATGCAGCATTTTTCTATTCACAAAATTCCACCAAATAGTGAAACAAATAATAAAAAATGAAGTGATTTTGGACAGTTTGAATTGTCAGTGTGTAGCCATAAATATAGAAGGTTGATTGAAGATTTTTATTTAATATTTGGTTTATAGCCAGATTTCGATCTACATCTTCCTAGGATGATTGCCACATAAGCTATGTTACAAAAATTCCTAGAAAAAACACTGGTCCTATGGGATAAAAGGGCTCTCATTCCTCAATTTGAGGCCTTGGAAAATATTCCTTACATTTGGCCTTTCAGATCTCATATTAATGTTAATTCTAAAATTCAGCATAGTTTAAACTAACTCTCACAATGTACTTTTATTTTGCATAAAATGATTTTCAGCTAAATGAAGAAAAAAAAATATATATATATACCATGATATTCAAAAGAATTTATACTGAATTTCGTTATTCTTAAGAAGTAAAAGAACTGACAAAATTTTAGCAGACCGGTTCGTTCGTAGTGATATCCTCATGCCACGTCATCTTCCGTACAGCCACGACATAGTCGAGACGCCGCAGAAGCGTATGTTATGAGCAACCAGAAATCGACACGCGTCTGAAGATAATTTCTTTCCCCCCCCCCACCCTTGGCCCTTTCCCCTCCCCTTCCCCCGGGGGATAAAAGGTAAATAATTCTGGCGGTAATAAGAAACTACCATGCTTCAGCAATGACCGCACAGGAACGGAGAGTGTGTAATTTCGCGGTAATTTAAGTATGGCGTCATCATGGCACATCATGCTTATTAACTCTGTGTTAATCATGTGTGTTACTCATGTGGTAACTCTTATAATAACGGCAACCCTAAACCCAATTGTTTTTTTTTGTTTTCTAATTCAGATTTTTCTTAAAATTGACGAAAAACAGAAGGAAATTTTGAGGGTTCAAGTTACAACAGCTTGAAGTAGAGGCTGATTCTGCCATTTCATTGTACAAATTAAAACTTAGAAATTGCTGCAGATTATTTTGGTAATCAGGAGTTACTCTATGCAGCTAAATAGGGTTTAATATTAGATAATTTAGCATTTTATTAAATTGGTTTCCATGGCAGAATTCACATCTAAAACTGTTGATGATTTGGGATGGGTTCCAGCTGGGGCCTTACATGGTGTGATGTGCTCACCCATTTCAAAGAATACATGACATCATTCTTGATTTACTAAATAATTTTGGGGGTGTTTTTGCAATCTAAAGAGCATGGATCTACCAAGTTTTTTTCCTTTTCCCCCCCCCCCCAATTTTGTGTTTTCGAATTTTTTAGAATTTTTTTTCAATTTACACTAATTTTTTCCAAAAAACATTGTTGCCAGAGTCCAAAAATTCACCCCAAAAAATTAATGCTGGATCACTACACATGTCCAATACCCATGACATTAGCTAACTGAATAACCTTTTTTCATCTTTGTTTGGTTACTTCAGGACGTACCAAATACATTCCCCCTGAATGAACTTGGACTCTTTTCTCGACCATATACCTACATATGTATTTGCAACCTTTGCCTATTCAAATATGGCCATTCAAAGGTGATCCAATTTATACGACCAGAGTAGTCTAATGGACACTACAAATGTTCCAAGACATGCAATGTTGATGAACTAAAATAGCAGAGGAGAAGTGAATTGAAAAGCTATCATCAAGCTGCTCATGGTGGTACTATGTGTAGTATGCATTGTATATGTGGGGACAAAATGTGTCCTACATCCTTTGGCTAAAAGATAGAATATAAATTATATATACTCCTGGAAGGGTCTAAAGGCACTTAGGCTATGTTGTGTTCTTTTTATTTCAACTTTCCTTGTGTTAAGTAGTCATTTGATTTTTGATTCCCATTCAAGAATATGCATATGCTGAACATTTCTAGCTACTAGTTTGTAGCTTGCGTTGGGCGAAAAAGAAAAAGGCAAAAACCTTGAAAGCTTGTTCTCCTTCTTCTAGTACAAAAGGCACATTGAAATATGCTTAAAGAACCTAGGCTTTCACATGCTAAAAAATGATTTGTACACGGACTAGCCATAGTGGATGGGGAACTATTTTTAAAACCTTTCACTTTACAATTACAACCGAAATGTAGCTAGATAAGGGTGTTTTTTTTTTTTCTTTTTTTTTTCAATTTTGTGGTTTCAAAAGTTTGGTAATTTTTCGCAAAATTTTAAATTCATACTGAAAAACGAAAAATCCTCAAAATTTGTCTTCACAGTATGAAAATTTACCCCAAAAAAACCCTGATATAGATGGGCATTTAGAAACCTGAACCAATTTGAACAAACCACAACAACAAATTTACCCATGAAAGAAAGGTGGAGGCAAATGTCCTGTCATCATTGAATTATTATTTTGCTTAACACGAGTTCTATAGGGGTGAAGAGTAGCTCAACTTGGGGAGATCCAAAACAAATTGTCTTCCTGCCCTATATTTGCTTGGCATTTAGGTAAGTTGAGAGCATATTACAAGCTCTCCAGGCATATCCCAAAGTTGGTTTACAAACATTGTTGGTTGCGCTGGTTGGAAGCAGCTAGCTAGTACTTAGAATATGCAAGATGCTCATGTATATTGCACCAGATATCTCATCTTCCTAAGGTGACATAGGAAGGTATATACTTTTTTTAAGGGTAGTACCAGCAACTATGGTGACACATATAACAAGCCAAGAACTAACTTGCTCTGCCCATGATGGCAAAGTTCAAACCAGCAATGGTTAAAATACGAAATGTTCCATAAAGTTCCTGAAAATTGAACTCACCATTCACACAGTAACACCAAGTGAGCATGCCTCAAAATGTGCGACCAAATGAAAATTAGTACATTTTTCTAGTGTCTCCTTTACAGGCAGAGCCAACCAGTTTTTTTTTTTTTTTCAGGAATTTCTGTTTGTGGCCAAAGTGGCAATCATCCATAGGAAGATGTATTTATGATTATGATGTCAATTCCAATATTTATTTTTGGGGTTGTGACTATTTTACTCATTAGTTGGTATAAAATACTTAACTAATGAATTACATGATTTTTTGAGGATCGTCTTATGTTGTACAATTTCAAAACCTTAGGAATCAGCCTACTTCTTGAGGAGTATTTTTCTCTGGTATAAAGCAGTGTTTTCTTGTGCAGAATTTCATACTGTTGTGAATTTTTGGACTTTTTTTTGTTGCAGATTCAATGATTGTTTGAAATAAATCCTCACATTTCTATACATGGTTCAAGTAGGTAGCCAAAAATATATAAGGAATTCATTCATATTTTTAATATATTTTTGGCTAATTGACTTATTGATGATCACCACCTTGGCTCCATCACAAAATTGATAAATAAATAAATAATTTATAGTTGTTGGACATTTATTTATCTAAGTGGGAACATTTCTTCTTTTTGGTCATACTAGTTAATTATTTTTAAATTTAAGATAAGCAAGAGGTAAATGCTGAAGGCAAAGGAAATTACCACGAAAAACTTCACCTAACCAGTGAGAATTCATTACTACTTAGGTTGTCCTTTCTAAATTAAGTTACTACCAGCATGATAATTTCAGGGTAATTTCAGGGTAAGTGTTCACCGCGGCCGAAGACCGTCGTTTCAGCGGGTAGAAAAGCCCTGAGAAGTGACGGAACGCACACAAAACCCGACGTTCCCAAGGGCAAAGATACTCAGGCGTGAGACTGCCTGCCTCACCCGGTGAAGAATCGGGTGTGTACGCGCCCTCTCTCTCATCTCTCTCTCGCCTCTCTCTCTCTAGTGTGTATCTCTCTCTCTCTCTCCATTTCTTCGCAGTTCGGCAGCCGGATGCTTCCTGGCATCGAGAGAAAGCAAGCGGATGATTCGAACGTATTTAAAATCGTTCGAAAACCCGCACAAACAAGTCTTGCATTTGAAGAATTTTTTTTCTTTGATGCTCCAGTCAACAAGAGCTGGAGAATCAGATTGAAAGTAATTGGAGGAGTCTGAGGGCAAGAAGAAGAACTTGTCTAAGAAGAAGAAGATGATGATGATGATTCTCTGAAATTTTTCAGGATTTGAAATTGATATGATGAAGTTCGCTAGGTAAACAGGCTGATCGCTGATCTTTGAGTTGAGTTTTGATAAATTGCAGGATGTGTGGAATTTATGAGCTCTAGAACAGCAGCTGGTGCAGAAAAGGCATTTCGATATATAAACATCAAGGAGCTCGACGGGTCCAGCGCTTGCTTGTAGACAAGTGATGACTAGAACAGATTTACTGGATTCTGAAGCACATTTGTGAGTTTTCCACATTGAAGAGACACACAGAGAGCGAGAGAGAGAGAATCGGAACTCGCTTGTTCACAATGCCTGGACTTGTTTATGTCAAGCCTTTGGCGTCAGCCCACAGAGGCCGAAGAGCGCCTGATTTCGGTGCAGGAGCACCAACTCCCACTAGTGACGGCTGCAAAGCGAGGGAGATGAGTGCACCAGAGAATGCGGGAAATATTAACCATGTTCGTCAAGGCTTCTTCGCTGCCGCGACGAAAGCTACAACTGGTGGTGGACGAGCTCCCACTCGTCAAACTGCCAGCGCCGTGACTGTTTTTCGACCGCCAGTAAGTCTGGTGAGGTTCTACAAACAAGAAGTTGTTGCTGCTGGCGGATCAGATGTGTTCCTTGCAGATCAGGCGAGAGCAGCCGTCGTGGTGGAAGCAGCGGCTCGAGAAAGAACTGAGGCGAAGAAGTATTACAGCAGCAGTGGGAGCGAGCATGAGCCGAACTCCGTGTGCCTGGCAGCCATGGTGCACGAGTTCATGGAGGAAGAAGCAGCTGATGAGCAGCGGCTTGACAAGTGTGGCAGAGCTCGTTGCAACTGCAGAATCGGCTCTTGCAATGAGCTCAATTCCAGCGACCATGACGACGACGACGATGAATCCTCATCGGTTCCCAAACTCGGCAGAGAAAT
>Ga0116230_10005394_pt1 | contig 12544 bp, 12 predicted proteins | sample S1TSphfallax_3_FD_88678 | JGI IMG/M metagenome (GOLD analysis project Ga0116230, IMG submission 88678) | Host-associated microbial communities from peat moss isolated from Minnesota, USA - S1T2_Fd - Sphagnum fallax MG | ecosystem: Host-associated > Plants > Peat moss > Unclassified | place...
ACACTACTTTTTGCTTTTGGCAAACGGGCGGGAGAACTTTTGCGCAAAAGAGTCAAAATAGGACTGGGCACGACTGCTGTTTTGTTGTTTTTCATTGGATGTTACGGTGGCTATTTTGGAGCCGGTATTGGCATCCTCACACTGGCTTTGCTTGGGCTTCTTGGTGTGACCGACATCATTAAAATAAATGCCCTCAAGACCATTCTCACCGGGCTAATGAATGTGGCAGCCGTAACACATTTTTTGATGCACACCAGTGTTTACTGGCATGGTGTGATTATCATGGCTATTGCTGCCGTTATTGGAGGCTATGCCGGTGCGGCCGTCGCTCGCAAAATAGATCAACGTTATGTTCGGCTGACAGTCATTTTGATTGGTACCAGCCTGACAACATACTTTTTTGTCAAACACTAAACTCATTTTTTGTCTGGCGCAGGTTTTGTGGTTTCGCTTTTAGTGTCTGTTTCTTTTGCGGATGTATTTGTTTCAGGAGATCCGGGGGCTTTAGGTATATCAGTAGCCTTGGTTGAGTCTGTTGTGGCGGCAGTTTGATCGTCCTTTTTATCACCATAAACTGCTGCTACATCAACAGTCATATTGGCCGGCAAAGGATCCATCGGTCGACCAGCCTGCAAATTTTCTAGACGCTTGTAAAGCAAAGTCGAATCTTTTTCACGATTTGATTTTAGGCAGAGTTTGGCATATCTCTGCATGGCGGTAAAAAGCCCCTGGCACGGTGGCATATCCGGTGTATTGATCACGCGCTTAAATGTTTCTTCCGCGCTGACCTTATCTCCTTTTTCCACATACATGTCACCAAGATCGGAAAGCGACTCGGCCAATTCTTTTGAATTTACCCCGTTGTTTTTTTGTCTGATTGATATTGCCCATTTGTATGATGCTTCTGCGCTTGTCCAGTTTTGCACCTGTTTATAGAGGTTAGCCAGAAAGTTGATACTCTCGGATAGTTTAGGGCTGTCCGGTCCGACGACTTTTTCTGCCTGCACCAGCCGATTTTTCATTATTTCAATATCGTTTAGCTGTTGTTTGCGTTTGGCCGCGACATATCTATCGACTGCCGACGAATCGGCACCCTGGTACATCGGCATCGATACTGAGACGCTACCGCCGGTCGGCTCGGCTCTAAAATGAGCTATGCAAGTAATATGGTCCATGGCTGTAAACATGCCAAAAGGACTGGCTCTGTCCACAGTTGTCATCGCTGCCGAGTCAAATCCTCTATCGCCGGAGGCATGCCATATCGTTGGATCGGTAAATCTTCCGTTGTTGAAAATATCAAATTTGACCTCACAGTACTTTGACGGACCCTTGGTATAGAGACGCCAAAAATTGGTCATCCTTTCTTCCATGTGTATTTTGAGCCCAGCCGCTTGTTCCGCCGCAAGATTTTTTGTTTCTTCTGGGCTGACTGTGTTAATGGGAGCTTTAGATTTTGGGTGGCCGGTCTTTTTGGCATTATTAGCGGAAGATGATGGCATCACTGTCGCTGCCATCACCGGTAGTGCCAGCATCAGTGCCAGCAAGACTTTGATTTTTGTTCGACTGCTTAAAAGTTGCATGATTTTGCCCTATTTCTAATCTTGTCCGACCTTTATAGACTACCCAGATTTTGCTATTGTTCAACCTTCACCGGATCAGCGGAGTTGTAGCGCACTTCTACCATACCTGGCTCTTTTGCCCGGACAAAGGTGATGGCCAGTTTTTTATTTCCGCACTGAAGATTATTTACTGTAATTTTATTGACGCCGGGCGGTAAAGTGGGATGGATTATGTCCACTTCTTCTTTGTGCGGATAGATGCCGAGGGTTGCTTTGAGCATTTCAAAAATGCTACCTGCTGCCCAGGCTTGCGGCACACACGAGACTTTGTAGGGTACAGGAGTATTGAACTGACTGCGAGGGAAGCCGCAAAAGAGTTCCGGTAAACGTGAATCTGAGGCGGTTTCGGCAGCATCGATCAAGCTGCTCATGACTGTGCAAGCCTCTTTTGAATGTCCAACCCTGGCCATACCCTCAATTGTGATGGCATTATCGTGGGGCCAGACTGTGCCGTCATGATAACTCATCGGATTGTATTTAATTTCTTCCGTAGAAAGCGTGCGTATCCCCCAGCCGCTGTACATGTCTTTTTGCATCAAACGGTCAACGATTGAGTTCATCATTGTGGGGTCGAGGATGCCGCTCATGAGCAGATGGCCGGGATTGGAAGAAATTACTTTGCATGCCTGTCCATCTCCGTCCAGGGCCAGGGCGACAAAATTTTGATCAGCCTGCCAGAAATATTTTTGAAAGTTTTTTCTTAGCGCTGCGGCCTTTGTTTCCAGTCTTTTAGCCGTATCTTCATGACCAAGCAATTTCGCAAGGTCAGCTGTGTCGGAAAAGCACTGATAGAGATAGCCCTGTACTTCGCAGGCGGCGATCGGTTGTTTGGCTAGTGTGCCATCCTTGTACATAATCGAGTCTCCGGAATCTTTCCAGCACTGATTACTGAGAAAAGATTTGCCTTTGCCACCGTAAAACAAAAATCCGCCCAGAGAAGAATCTGTTGATTTTTCCAGATAGGAAAGTGCCCTCTCCACATTGGGCCAGAGTGCCTTCGCCAGATCGGTATCACCTGTGGTGTCAACGTAACGATTGAGCAAAAGTAGCCATAGCGGAGTCGCATCTATCGAACCATAAAAAGGTATAAAGGGGATCTCGCGACAACGAGCCATTTCGCCAAGGCGCAGCTCATGCAAGATACGTCCGGGTTCCTCTTCCGTGAATTTGTCATACTTTGTCCCCTGGTAACTGGCCAGGACTTGTAAAATCTGTTTGCTCAGATTCGGGGCAAATGCCAGCATTTGTATACCGGCCACAGCCTGATCGCGGCCGAAGGCAACGGCGTACCAGGGCAAACCAGCCGAAAGACACGGACCCTTTGGCGTTTCCTGTCGCAACAGATAGATGTCTCGCCCGGCCTGGTCGATCATTTTGTTGAGTGGTTCGTTGTCGCTGACAATAGTGGCCATCGATGTCTGCCAGTCTTTATAGCTTTTGTCTGCGGCTATTTTTTTCTGATCGTAGGTTTCGCTCGATTGGGCAATTTCCTTTTTTGTCATGGTAGCGGATGTGGTATTGACGCAAAGCTCGATCGATTGTTTGCCTCTGGGTGCCAGATTTATAACAAAGTCGATGCTTTTTTTGTTTGGCTCGACTGCCGATGCCACCGCTTTGGGATATTTGATAGTGGTTGTAACAACAGATTTGTCCAGACCGGTATAGGTCTCTGTAACGGCTCCGAGGCTGGCTGTGAGTTTTGTCTCGCCGTGTTGCAGCCTTTTTTGTCCGCGCACTTCGAACATATCGTGAAAGTCGCAGCCGTATACGACAGTAAGAGTCAATTTTTGTGGTTTGTCGACAAAACTTTCAACCGTCACTCTTTCGTTGAAGCCATCGTGCAATAGCAACTCGCGTTTGATAAGCAGGCTCTGTGGGGCAAGGTCAGGGGTCTCAGGGCTACCGTATAGGAAAGTACCCGTATAACCTTCTCTAGTAAGGGCGGTGAGTGGATGCAAATGCTGGCCGTTTATAAGCATTTCCCATTGACTGAGGAATCTTGTGTCGTCCTGGTAAAGACCATAGGGTGAGCCGGGAGCTGCGGCAATCATGCCGTCTGGATCGAGAACGAGAAATTGCTCATTACCCTTCAGAACAAGCCTTGGACTATCCAGCCCCAGAGTCTTGATCTCTTCCTGGGCTGATTCGGCGGCTCGGACTGCAAAATTTTGATGCTGGGCTGCCAGGGGTAGCAATTGCAGCGTGGCGATCAGGGTCAAACTGACCCCGACTTTTAACGGCCGCACCTTCAGTTTGCCCATAGTCTTGCTTTTATCCATTTGTCAGTTGCTTCCCTTTGCCTGGTCTTGCGGCAGGTAAATCTAGCATTTTTTGTGCCCTGTCGGCTATCCGGCGCATTTTAGAAGGCCATTTTGCAATCTGCAACTTTTTTGTCTTGGCTTCGTACAGGTATACAGAGACAACCACCAGCCCTCCTCACAACGGCTAAAGACGCGACAGATTTTGGTCGACAAGGGGCGGGCAAATAAAGAGGTATGAAATTATGAAATCAATAGAGCAAATGGTGACGTGCAGAAGGTTGCTTTGCGCAGCCGCTATTTTAGTTGTAATCATAGGTTTTGGAGAGGTGTTTTTTGCTACTGCTGCCCTGGCCGGAAGAGTCAATAGCGAAAGTTTTATCGACGGCGATTTTGAGGAGGCCGCCCTCAAGCACTTTGAGAGAAGATTTTTCAAAAAAATCGACGCAACATCGGACCAGCAAGAACAATTATCGGCAATTTTCCTCAAACAAATGCAGACTACGCGCCCTCAGCGTGAGGAAATCAGACATAAGCTTCTTGAAGTGACAAATTTGATGGCCGACGATAGCGCTTCAGAAGAGCAGATCCGCGAAAAAGTTTCCCAGGTCAAGGCTATGCGTGAAAAGTTAAATGACAGCCGTCTGGACACGGTAATGAAAGCACGCAAAGTCTTGACACCAGAACAGCGCAAAATTATTGCCGACCGCATCGATGGTTTGCTCAGCGGTAATTCATTGCTTAAGAATCGACTGGGCATTGGCAATCAGTAGGCCTGGCTGCGTTCGATTACTGAGACAAAAGAGCCAAAACTGATATGCTTTTAGACGTAATTGTTTATTGCCGGGCCTTACCCGGGGGATAATGATGAGCACTGAAGCCGGTCAGCCCAGTCGTCAAAACCGATATTTTTTTAAAGAGTTATATAGTTTTATGTCTGCTACGGCTGTGGATAAAAAATTGATCCGCAAACTCGATATAGCTGATGACGAGCGTCTGGCCGGCATATATTTTAATGACGAAACCGACTTTATCGTTTTTACTCAAAAGGCTTTTTATTGGGTGCGTAAAGACAGAGAAATCGTCTGTCCTTATGAAACCATTGATATTGTGAAATTGCCGGCGAGGGAAGAAGACGTAAACGATGAGCGTGAAATAGAGGTTGCACTGAAAAATGGTGACTTTCTATTTTTACCCGTCATCAACGATACAGATGGCTATCTTGATATTTATTGTGTGGCCGAGGTTTTGCAATCATGGGTCAGCTCTGCCACTAATGTGCAGTCTTTGACTGATTTGATCAGCCGTCTCAAATCGGCGGTCTCTGAGTATAAGCTTTATCCATCCAGCTGGAGTCAGCCTATGCCTGTGGATTATTTTGAAACACTGATCATCTATCTGGATAAATGTCTCGGTGATTGTCTTAACGGTGAGTCTCATATAAGAAGCTCAGCCAATGACTTTGTTAGTTTAGACCAGCCAAAAACATGGCGTCTGATATCAGAGATCCTTCTGGCACCTCAGACGTTTACAATCGATCAGTAAACGACAAATCTTCCTGCAAGGTGAAAGAGACAAGTCAAGCGTCACTGTATCTTCACAAAGGCATGAGTATGATCTGCCTGCCTTCTTTTGCGCTTTCTGGCCAGAGGAAAGCTATTTTAATCTTTCCGGGAGGAAAACAAATTGCGTCTGTCAACTAATCTTTTGGGTCCTGTTGCTTTTGTCACGGTCTGGCAGGCTGTGCTCGTGATAGCGCCTTTAGCATCCATCGATAGCTTCGCTGGTGGTGCCCTCGCCCAATCAGCTGTGGAAAATGCCGCCGCACCGGTAGCAGTGGCAAAGAGTAAGAAACAAAAAACACGCAAAAAAGGGAATGATTTTGAAGGCACTCGTGACCTGAACATATTCCAGGTTGAACCCAGTGTCATCAACGAGCGGTATTACACAAGCGGGCAGGCTGAACATTCACAGAAGATTTCACCTACTTTGCCTCCCGGCGCTCCCATACCTGACAATGAAGGACCTTACGCACCGGATGCCAAACCTCAAACGACCGGCAGTAACGACGTAATGAATGAAAAGCTGGACGGTCAGGTAAAGGCCAGCTTGATAGCTTTGAAAAATGTCAAAGGTGACTCTCCCGTGCTTAAATTAAAACTGCGTGTCAGCACCATAAATGATGCTCTACTGTCTCAGTTTAAAGAATTAAAAGTTGATGTCGTTTCATCCTCGCGCAGCACAGGCGACATGATTGTTTATGCTCCGGCGCAGAGAGTAAATGAGATAGGCAATCTCAACCAGGTGCAAGTGGTGATGCTTGCTCAATAGCCTGTTTCTTCAGTTAAGAAACGCCGTCACCGGATAATGGTGGCGGCGCTTTTTCTTGGGACTTTGAAGTCAAATAACGTTACCGTAAATCTTCGACTTTATTGTTTTTTTCTATTGATTTTAAGCCGCTCTGGTCCATAACCACTGTATTGCCGTGGTACTTGAGAGTCGTTTTGTCGCCGTCGTAGGTAACTGTGCCACCATTGCTGAGATCAAACCAGGGTGGGTTTCTCAGTTCTCTTGTAAGCTGGGGCAGTTCAGTCACGTCCTTTCCTTTCTCATCCTTAAGTTTCCAGCCACCGTGGTTTACGGTTAGGTGTGAACCATCGGTAGTGTCCAGCGTTTGTTTTTCGCCGTGAAATCCAATCATGTCTCCGCCCGGAAGCGAAATTGAAAGACCTGCGTCGCTGGGTGTTTTGCCATCTCCCGGTTTGAAAGACAGTGGTCGGTCGGGGTGACTTTGACCGGCTGGCTCTCCGCCCATTAGATGACCTTTGACATAATCGTCGATACGTTGTACTAAAAGATCGTTTTGAAGGGTGGAAGAATGGGGTGTGGGTTGCAAATTTTCAGTTATTGGTCGATCCGGCATTCTAATTTCCCTCAGATTTAAAGAAAAGATTTGGTTGCACAACCAGTTGTCTCGGCTGGCTGCTTGCCAAGAATATCTTGGCATTTGTCAAAATAACGTCAAATGCAAGAGTTAGCTCTGTTCAGTTGAGACCGCAAACTCTTGCTAGGGCTGTTTTAGCCTTAAGAGTCGTGTTAATTCGCGATCAAAAGTCGATGCGAAGGCTCTTTTTTCTTTGTCGCCAAACTGTTTTGGTCCACCTGTAATCTCACCGGAGTCGCGCAGTTCCTGCATCAAATCTCTCACCGAAAGTCTTTCGCCTATATTGTCAGGACAAAATAAAAGGCCACGGGGACTGATTGTTGTCACACCTTTGGTTACCAATATATGTGCCAGTGGGATGTCCTGCGTAATTACCAGGTCGGTTGTTTCTGCTTCGTCGGCTATCAGTTGATCGGCAGCGTCTGGGGTGGCTGGCACAAGGCGAAAAGAAATAAGAGCCGTCACAGGAAAGGAAAGCTGCTTGTTTGCTACGAAGACGGCTTCGATCTTTCGTTTGACGGCGGCATTAATCACCACATCTTTTACAGCAACTGGCGCGGCATCAGCGTCTACCCAGATTTTCATGCGATAGTTTGCTTCCTGTCTGACTCGAGCTTTATTAGACTTATTACTATAACTGCTTCAGCCCTCATGGGAGCCATTATCTGGCTGATTAAGCAGTCTTGTGAAATAATGACGCCTTACCTATATATAGTATTCAAGAGAAGGTGAAATGAACCGCTCAGAATTGATAGCCAGGATTAATGCGCGCAAAACTCCCTGGGACATGGTTATTGTAGGCGGCGGGGCTACTGGAGTGGGCGTGGCCGTCGATGCTGCCTCGCGCGGTTTTGAAGTATTGCTTGTCGAACAGAGCGATTTTGGCAAGGGTACGTCCAGTCGCAGTACCAAGCTTGTGCATGGAGGGGTACGATACCTCGAGCAGGGTAATGTTTCGCTAGTTATGGAAGCTTTAAAAGAGCGAGGCCTGCTCAGGCAAAACGCACCGCATCTAGTGCATGATTTGCCTTTTATAGTGCCAAATTATGATTGGTGGGAAGCTCCGTTTTATGGCATGGGTCTCAAGGTTTATGACCTTCTAGCTGGTAAATACGGCTTTGGTGCTTCTCGCATACTTTCGCGGCAAGAGATTTTAGATCGCATACCGACTATTAAGACCGACGGTCTCAAGGGCGGAGTGATTTATTATGATGGTCAATTTGACGACAGTCGACTGCTGATTAATATGGTGTCTACTGCCATAGAGCATGGTGCCACGGTTGTTAATTATTTAGCTGTCACAGACATCACCAAAGACAAAGACGGCTTCGTTAATGGGGTGCATCTGCGCGACCATGAAAGCGGCGTAGACTTAGAAGTAAGTGCACGGGTCGTGATCAATGCCACTGGAGCTTTTACCGATAGAGTGCGTCGCCTCGCCGACCCCGATGTGCAGCCGATGATAGCGCCAAGTCAGGGCATACACCTTGTCTTTGACCGTTCTTTGATGCCGGGCGACAGCGCTATCATGGTGCCTCATACCAGTGACGGCCGCGTCATGTTCGCTATCCCCTGGCACAATCATTTGCTTGTGGGCACGACCGATACTCCCATATCTGAACCTGCCCTCGAGCCCAATCCTTTTGATCACGAAATAGAGTTTATACTCGAAACTGCCGGGCGTTATCTCAGTCGACAACCGGAGCGCAAAGACGTGCTCAGTATCTTTGTCGGCATCAGACCTCTAGTTAAAGCCGGCGGGGCCGGTAGCACTTCGCAATTGTCTCGGGATCATACTATCCATATAGACAACTCTGGACTTCTCACCATTTGTGGTGGCAAATGGACGACTTATCGAAATATGGCCGAGGACTGCGTAGATAGCGCTATCACCCTGGGCAAACTCGACGATATACCCTGCACCACCAAAAAGTTAAGAATACACGGCTGGTGTGAAGACTCTGATAAATATGGCGACCTGTCCTATTATGGTAGCGATGCTCAACACATACTGGCTTTGATCGCCAAGGACCAGTCACTGGCAGAGTTGTTGCATCCCGCTCTACCCTACAACATGGCAGAAGTTGTCTGGGCTGCCAGGTATGAAATGGCCCGTACAGTAGAAGACGTGCTGGCTCGTCGATTGCGCGCTCTTTTCCTCAATGCCCATGCGGCTATTGGGGCCGCTCCCCTTGTAGCCCAGATTATGGCTGCCGAGCTTGGTTATGGCCCGCAATGGGTTAAATCTCAAATACTCGATTTTAGCGTCATGGCACAGTCATATTGTGTCCATCTGGAGACCGTAAAAAAATGACAGAACTCAGTCGAGCAATTGTGATGGACCGCAAAAATTACAAGCACTGGACATCGGTAAATTTGCGCTATGGCGATACCGATAAGCTGGGGCACGTAAACAACGCTGTTTTTGCTACTTTATGCGAGTCCGGCCGTTCTCATTTGCTTTTTGATCGCGATGGATCGATAGCCGGTGCCGGTGTGACAATGGTGCTTGCTAATTTAAATATTGATTTTCTGGCCGAGATGCATTATCCCGGTAATGTTGAAATCGGTACTGCGGTAGAAGCTTTTGGTAGAAGTTCTTTGCGCATGGTGCAGTGTATTTATAAGGATGGCATCTGCTGTGGCATATCGCGCTCCACTATAGTATTGATTGATGAAGCCAGTCGCAAAGCTGTGCGCATACCAGATGAGATCAGGCAGGCAATAGAAAAAGAAGCCCCGCTATTGAACGTCCTTGTTTAATATCTGGCGAAACAATTTTTGATTGACGCCAAATGCTGTAGGTTGTATTTTGACGTCACCGGCAAAAGGAGCGTTAAATGACACGAGAAGATACATGTTCATACATAGGACATAAGTCAGGAGCGCAGTCATCATTAACTGGAGCTTGACGCTCTCCAGGCCGAAGAAAAAGCTAAAACATACTGTTATGAAAGCACCTGCGTAAATGACCAGCCATAAAATTGCCGGCATGTGTGATTGGATCTGAGCGGCTCGAGCACGTCTGCACTCGCCTAATTTTGTTACCGCGCCCACGAGCGCCTGATGCAGATTGCTCTGGCCCTGTGTATCGGGCTGCATAAGGCTTATCTCGGACCAGATGTCAGAGTATATATTCCAGCTTTGGTCGTTCATCTTTTCTAGGGACAGCGCAGGCCACTCGTCATTAGATACACTGTCGATGTATTTGAGACAGTTATTCATGATCGGCAGTCTTATTGAGCTGTTAAAACCTCGGGCTATGCGGAAGATGTCGCCGACTGCGCCCGATTCGGCCTGGACATTGAGGCGGCATTCTTCATATCTGGTCATAGCATTGGCTACTAGAAATCCGAGCAAAATTGCAAACAACATGCCGACCGTAGCCATTAGCGGATCAGTGACCTGATGGTTGCTTTTGAGCATTTCTTTGTTTAAGTATCTGCGCACCAATAGAACACCACACATAGCTGCGCCAATGGTCAGTAAGGTAATAATGTTCCAGGCGACAAAAGACATTTTCAGGCTGATCCTTATGATTATTTGTTCTGGATCGTGGGAAGTTTGCTCATGGCCTTATGAAATATGGTCCTGTTAACCTCGAAGGGCAGAGGACTGACTTTTACATTGCCGCTGAATGGGCTGTCAAAAGCGTCCAGCAAATATACATTTAATACTAAAATCAGTGTGACTATGCTGGTCATAGCCAGTTGAAGAACCAGACTGTCTACGCCAAAAAAGAGAGTGAAAATAATAATCGATACCGCCCCCGATATCACCACTACCCATAATACCGTCGGCAGTCGATAGGTTATTTGTGCACTGCGAGCTCTTCTGCATTCGCCCAGTTTGGTCATCGCTGCCACAAGACCCTGATGTAGGTTGCTCTGGCCTTGTGTCTTGGGTTCATAAGCTGTACAGTGCTGCCAGAGATCGGCATATATGTCCCAGCATTGATCGCTCAGCTTTCCGTCTTCCATGAGCTTAAATTCCTGATCGCATACTATATCAAAATATTTGACACAGTCGCTCATGATTTCAGTATTAGTGGGTGGCGGTAAAGATTGGCTCAAGCGAAAAATATCGCCGGTCGCTCCGGCTTCTTCCTGTACATTTAACCGAGCCTCTTCAAAACGGGTCATGGCATTGGCCACCATGAAGCCAAGCAAGATAGCAAATAATGTACCGACGCATGCCATCATCGGATCTGTTGCTTCGTGATGATCGCGCAGAATCCGTGCGTCAACAAATCTGCGAACCAGCAGCACACCCATACATGATATTGCCACAGCCGTGACCATAATCATTATCCAAAACACTGAGGTCATTATTTTTCCCGTATAGTCAGTCTAGAGCAGGCATCAACTCTAGCAGACCTTTCTTCATACTAAAAACAACTGCCCGCAAGTCGCTCAACATTGTCATCTGTTTGTCCAGTAAAGATAAAGTCAGGGCTTTGCGCTGAGATATGCTGCCGCTGATTATCTCCGCTGAGTGTTCGTATTTTTTAGAATCGGCTTTTTGCAGTTTCTTGTCTTTTATCCACGATTTTATAAGTACTTGACGGCGACTGTCAGTCTGACCGGGCGCCGTGGCGTCAAGATAGGCCAGTACGCTTTTTGGGAAATAATTTTCCGCATCTTTGCCGGTACCCAGAAGTGGCGCCAGCATGTTGGGGTGGCGGGGCAAATCCCGCGCCTTACCTTTTAACTGATATAGAGCATATAGCCCTAATAAAGAAGGGGCGGCGCCGGCTATGATGCCGTTTACACCGTCCCCGAAGTCAAACTTGGGATTGGTTCTGGAGGCCAGAGTATAAGAACATGAAATCACCCATAGTGCCCCGTTTGAGACTTCAGCGGCAATGTTGGTAAGAAGCACGGCTGAGTCGCGGCTGTTTTGCAAACTTGTGGACATCAGTTCAAAGCTATGTTGTTCACCGCCGATAGCAGCCAGTACATAATCAACTTCCAGACTGGCTCTAAGTACTCTTTTTTGGTAAGTCTGTCTTGCTTCGAGCAGTTCCTGTCTAGCTAGCAGTCCGGCCATTGAGTTGGGGGCAGTCTGGCAGTTTTTAATACTTGTTTTGATCTGATCCAGTCGGTTGAGCAAGTCAAGCAGGTCGAGCTCGCTGGCCAGCTCTCTTGCTTCGGGAGTAAGAATAAGAGTGCTGGTGCCGGAGCTGAGCATGGCTAGTTTTGTTCCAGGCGCCGGTCTGTCGATTGCCGAATCCGGCACTGTCGAATCAGACGGGCTTTCGTCAATCGACAAGGCGGGCTGAACAAGACAAATACCTGACAGGTTGCTTAAAAAGGCTGCCAGTAATATTTTTGCTTTTGCTGCTTTTTCTAATCTTTTCATCAGTTGATTAACCCGTCGACTGCAGCCCTTCGGCCACACCATTGATTGTCATCAGCACTGTCTCAAGCAAATGGTCGCGCTCCGGCTCGTCGGCACCTGGTACTGATGGTTTGGCCGTTTGATCGATTGGACCTGCCGGTCTCGCGCGCAATTCTTTGATCAAATTGACTTGAAGATAACTGAGCGGATCCACATAAGGGTTGCGTATATTAATCGAGTGCTTAAGATAAGGTACCGACTGGAGCAATTCTTCATTACCGCTGATGGCCAGCACCGATTGCTTGGTTAGTTCAAACTCGTCTTTGATACGCTCAAAAAATTTATGTCGCAGCTTTTTGTCGACCAGATTATCCGCATAGTAA
>Ga0116230_10005395_pt1 | contig 12543 bp, 6 predicted proteins | sample S1TSphfallax_3_FD_88678 | JGI IMG/M metagenome (GOLD analysis project Ga0116230, IMG submission 88678) | Host-associated microbial communities from peat moss isolated from Minnesota, USA - S1T2_Fd - Sphagnum fallax MG | ecosystem: Host-associated > Plants > Peat moss > Unclassified | place: USA...
AATTAATCCTTTAAATATTGAAATTAAGGTGTTGAAAACCATCATAATTATTACAAGGTACAATATCAAATAATTTCACTACTCATAGACAATTTCATACTAAACTATTGTAAATCATGAAAAAATATTTTTTTCAAAAAACTTAAATGAATATATATATATATATATATATATATATATATTCATTTTGTTTCTATGTGAAAAGTTCACCCTAGTCTACAATATTGTGTTAAGACCATGTTATTTTGGAAAAAATAATTATTGAGGTTTTGGTACGAGTATTTTGTGAAGGGAGAGAAGTACCCTAGTATTAAGGTCTCTATCCTTTGTATTTTGCATTGCATTTGATCTCTCTACCTTTATATTCTTACAACCTACAACAACAAGGTTAGGCATAGACTCTATGTATAGATTTTTGTTGGTGTGGTCTTGACAATTCCATGTGGAATTGTTGAATAGCTAGGACCACACAAAACACCTTACCAATACTAACTCCTTTATCTTATCGTTGGAAATTTAAAAAGTGAAGTGTTGGTGGTTATTGAAAGTTTTACTTAAAACGATTAAAGAACATATGAAAATATTACAAATCTAAAACATTACTAATGTATATTCTCACAACAAGAAATTTTGAGGATATTGGTGTATGGGAAATTTTGCATAATCTATCATATGGTTGTCCCTAGACGATTGATTTTGCATAATCTTTCATAAGATCATCCTTGCATAAATCCAAAAGAACAATCATTTTGAAGACAATTACTTCATTTCCAAGCTTAACTATCTCACTCCTTTCATAATAGCTACTTCCTATCCTTATAACTAGTTCATTCCTTTCCCAATAACTATTTCACTCATTTTACTTATTTAGCGACACAAATATGTCACAAAGTTCCTAGGCCACAATTTGGCAATAGAAGACACATGATTGTCACCTCACAATGCTTACATGTCACATCTATTACATTGAAAATATTAGTACAACATTATAACTACATTTAACATGACGATATTAATGATGTACAATATTGATGTTTCCTAAGATAATACATATAACACACGATTTCTATGCATGATTAAAAATTTGCAATTTGTGTGCCATGGTAATCAAAGGTTAACATTGCATAGAAGTCATGCAAATAAACAATTCCGTATGACATTAAATGGTATTTGGTTTTTACATTGCATTTATGCCAATTTTACATTGTTTTCACTACCATTTATTTTGTGCCAATTTCATATAGTTTTCCTTTCTATGTATCTTATGTCTCAAATGTGCTTTTATGCTCCTTTGAATTTCAACAAATTTCATGCCCAAAATCAATTCAAAGACATAGAATGTTATTTCATTATGTCTCAAATGTGCTTTTATAGTCCTCTAAATTGTAACAAATCTCGTGCTCAAAATCAATTCAAAAACATAAGATGTTAATTGATTATCTCTCAAATGTGCTTCTATGCTCCTTTGGATTGCACACTAAACTCATGTTCAATATGTGATTTCTTTTTCTACACTTTACAATCCAATAGAAAGTATCAAGCCAAAAGTTACAAAGTGACAGTGAAGTGGGTGGGCTAATGACTTTCATGTCCAATAGAGTTCCTTGTTGTTTTTCAACATTACTTGTATTTTTCAATAAAGGCCCGACTTCCACAAAGTTGTTGATTCGTGACAAAGGTTTCATATTAGTTTTTTTTAAATGTTGTCTTTTTAAAAAAAATTATTAATGAAGTGCAAATCCAGCCATGAATTGAAGCTTTTGTTTTGTGTGCACCTAGCTATTGGTTGTTGTGATGAATTTGAATTCATTATAAATAGTGTAGCCCTTTGTGACACCTCTTATGTTTGTACTCTCCAATCCACATATCCAAATTGTCAATTTTTGCTTTTTAGATGAAAGTCCTTCCCTTGTGAAACAATCGCCTATTATAAATTTTGTCATTGCATCTAAGTTCACACATTTTCATACTCATCATACTTGGTGCTCCAAAGGTAATAATAATGTTGCAATAATAATTATGTCTCTTCAACTTGTGTCAACCACAAGGGGAGTACGTAGTTGTGATTACAACAACATTCATCAACAAGGAAAGTGCCAACATGAAAGGTCCTTTGATGTTCGTCTTGTCAAGTAAGGGGTGTTTTTACTTTCCTCCAAGATTTCTTATAGTAAATTTTTTGTTATGTTTGTTTATGAGGAATGCCTACATTATTGTTACCCTTAAAACTATGCTACATAAATTTGTTCAAATTTTATCATATTCTAAGGAGTTACCAATTCAAGTGGGACGACCTTTAACAATGTTGTGGAGGAACTAAAAGAATTCACAACCCTCATAGCGCATGTTTTTCTTGTATTAGATGATGATGGAAGCATAATAAAACTTGTCCATGTTTTTTTGTGTTCCTTTTCTTATAAGAAACATGAGAAAAAAATGGTTGCCAAAGATGTCCAAATATTGTTATTTGTGTGTGCAATTGTAAATTGTTATTGACTATTTAGGACATTGACTACACAAAACTAAGTTATGTACATCCTCTTTTCAAACTCCAATATGTGATAAGGGTTTACAAGTGTGTACATTTTGATCTTTTGAATAATTGGTTTGGCATTTGGCACAAGGTGTAGTGGGAAACAATGTCACATTGTTTATGCCTTTCAAGTGAAAGCATAATGGAAACATTGGTTAGAAACCATTGTTTAGTCATCAAATTTTTTTTAAAGAACACAAAGTTAAAACATAGTGGTAAGCCAACACAAGTTGGAATTGGTATGTGTTGTTGCTACATTATTTTCATGTTTATAAACTTCAATGGCATCTAATCTCTAAGATCTTACCCAAAAAAAATTTGTTTGATTTCAATGCTTGTGAATAACTTTTCTTTTACATCCCACGTTTCTTTGGATTTATTTGTTATATTCAAGGCGATTGAGAAAGATGAGATTAGAACTAAAGCTCCAAGTTGGTTTCATTTATTGTCTAGTTTTTCTTGTTAATCAATGACTATGTCATCATATATTAAGTTTGATTAATTTTACTCAAGGTAGTCAAAATAGACAAGGTTGGAGTTGAATGTCTAGTTTTGTTGCTAGAAAGTAGTTATGGGCAAGTTTGAAAAAAAAAATATTATTTCCTAAATATGAAATTACCAAAAGTAACCATGAACTCTCGATAAACATTTTAGGACCTTACAGGGAAATAATTTACATGCATTCCTTATTCATTTCCAAAATCAAATGCAATTTTGCAATTGAATTCATAATGAAAGATCCACATGTTGTTAGGGTTCTAGCTTATTTAAATTGCCATAAACATCCCAAGTCAAATTGTCTAAAATTAAAAAGTGGATAGATTTCAAACTTCAACTTCTTTGTCATATTTTATTATGAGGTATTTTCTTGCATCTTTTTTTTATATGGAAAATGTTTCAACCAAATGAAATTATTTTTTATTGTGGTATAGATATTTTAACACTTCATAACAAAACTTTATTTTGCTAATGGGAGGTATGACTTGTTTATTCCACTGTTCAAGCTAACATAAAAAAACATGACTAATTGTGAGAAGTTGGGAAAGTTGAAAATTGGTTATTTTTACGTGTTCTTGATGGACTTTCCATATGTTCATTTGAGTGTGGGTGATTTACTCTGTAATATTGGGATTTATTTTTTCAATGGAATGCAAATATTACAATTCCTTCCATTTGTTTTCATGTAGTTTGACTCATGCATGATGTTTTATATTCCAAGATGTAAATATGGATAAAATTGTTAGAGTTTTCAATTAATAATGTAAGTAGATCATAATCTTACAAAAAGTAATAAAAAAATGGTGCACTAATAAACTTTAATTGAATTTAACCTACAAGAACCCAATTTCTTTTTTTGCTTGGACCATCTATTTTATGATATCAATGTATTGGTTCATAAATTAGAGCTTACTTATGTGCATCAAGCGCCATATGGTGTTGGAGAAATAATAGCAATTCACTTTTGTCCCAATTTTAATTTTGTGATGGGTGTGTCATTTGTAACTTTCATTTTTCTATGTGAAAAGGTGAATTTTCTTAGGGTGTTGTTATTTTTATTATGTGTTTTTAGAGCCAAAATGAACTTGTTGCAAATTAAAGTTGTGTAGATTCTAATATTGAATACATGATTATGAGACATTAGAGCTAGTTGTTTCAACATTTGTGGTCTTTATTTGTGATGTTTTCAATTGCAAGTATTGTGATGATCCTTATCTCTCCTTACAACACAAAGTGAGTTTTGCTTGAAGGAGGTGATTGTGGACATGCTTGTGACCATTGTTAAAGTTAAGTCAACAACTATTCCTTAAATTATAGTGTAAAATTCATTGTGTGTTGTTGAATTAGGTATTTTTCCCCATGAGGTTCAATAGATCATCAAATCAATGTTTTAGAATGATTTAGGTGTGGATTTCCATAATACAACCTTTTTTGTCAATATTTTGCTTATCAATGTTTTTCCACATTTGGTGGTGGGTATAATTTAATGCATACATTAGTGTTATATTGGTCTTAGATAGGGTGAGATATTAGTCAACATGAAAACATTAACTAGCATGGGCATTAATAATGTGGTATGGATCCAACACAAATTTTAGGAATTCATAATTGTTGTACATGGTTGTACTAGTAATGTCATGTCATTGAAGGCTATTAGTAGTTTACATAAGAAAATCATGCAAATATACCATGCGTACTTCTTTTTACAATACATTAAGGTTTAACATGTATAAGAACAATTAATATTATTTTTTTGGAAGCATTATGCATGGTGAATAACATTGTGTGTGGGAAGAGAAATGTGCAGATATTTGAATGGCTTGAAAACCCCTTTAGGTTTATTTGTTCCCATCAAACCACATGATTAATGTGCAACAAACGTTAATTTCATCTATAATATTATAAAACCTTTACTTGTGTGGTTAAAAATATTTGTGTTCTCTCATAATCTAGTGTTTGGTGCATTATTATGTTCAACTTTTGAATGAATTTTGAAATTTGTGTAGTTTATATGAATGTTTCATTGTTGTGCTCTTTCTTTGGGTTGTAGCTATCAAGAAAACATTTGAAACAAAAGGAACAAAATGCCATGTTTTACTAAAGGTTAAAATTGGTGCCATTCAAGTTGCTAGATTAGTGTTTGCCATGGTTGGTCATCGTTTTCATGAGGAGGAAGCAATAGAGATGATTCAAAACACATGCTTTGTAGGCAATAGTCTTATACATATTCCATTTATATCACCCTTTGTTCATTAGGGTTTGATAATTACATTTTTTCCTTTTTATATGTTTAATGGAATGGAACAATGCTAACACCATGGATGATTAGTAAGGAGAAATTATCATTACATTTTCTCCTTGTGCATCCCAAGGAATGTGCATCAACATCGACATTAATATTGGACTAGTATTCATATTACAAAAAGGTTGAAGCAACATTCCAAATATTTAAAAATATTTTGTCCATGATTTAGTAATATCATCAATTTATATGGTAAACTTATCAAGGTGTTTCATTCTTATGGAACATGACAACCAAATTCTCACCAAAAATGGAGGACTTTAACACACCATTATCCAAATGCACTTCAATTCAATATTTGGTTAACTTAAGTTCTTTTGTTCAAAACATTTTGAACTTATGGTTTTTTTATGGACATATTAATGTTTTCATTATACATTAGAGGATACATTTATGATGATAGTGTCAATGGGTGTAATCATAGTAACATGTACCATTAGTATTCATAACCACTATTTAATTTTGTGTATTTCAAATTGTATAAAAAATAAAAAATGCAAATGCACTTGTTTTTATACAATGTTAGTTTCAATATATTGATATAAATACCAATTTAAAAAATCAATATAATGAATAAAAAATAGAAAATAAACATTTTTAATGATATGTAACCAAGGTTTTTAAAAAGTAATTAAATAGTCAAAGCACTTAAAACACGATTTGATTTTTTTTAAATGATGGAGTTTTGGATTTAAAAAATATAAACCTTAATTTAATAGTATTAAAAGAAAATAATATATTTAGAAATTTAAAAATGATATTAAAAATCAATAAAATTTATGAAAAAAAAGTGAAAAAACATATGTTTAAGGGGGTAGGTGTGGTTCCTATTAAAGTGTCATGGGCATGAAAATTACTAAAATAGATGACTTAAATATAAGTTTAAGTTCAAATTCAAAACACAAAACAAAAGGACCTAAATAAGAACACAAAACGTGTAAAATTAAAAATACAAATAGTTTTTTATTGCAATGAAGTAAACAAACATAAACACAAAAATAACATAACAAGACTATAAAATAATATTGTATTTTAGATTAGTGTTGAACATACTAAAGGTAATCAGGGAATCCTACTTCTATTTATATCCTTTGGGGACCTACCTCAAAAAAACTTCCATCACTATGAGAAATTGTGTTCGCAACAACTAGACTACCCTACAACTAGAGCTCCAAAACAACTAATATACAACTACATTGCAATTATCCCCTAAAAATTCAACAAATTAATAAATAAAATGCCACATTAGAAAAATAGGGATTTGTATTATAGTTGTAAATTAGTTGCAAGATGTATATTTATATAATACAATGTATGCATTGAATATACGATTATAGTCAACCATGTTTGACTTTGTTGACAAATTGCACTTTAGTCACATGTAACAACTATATCACAACTAGGATAAATTTATTTACTAATCAACAATTATTTTGCAACAAATGTACAACCTTGAGTAACACATATAATCATGCCACATGTATTCATTTCCACCGCCCAATATATATGACATTTCAACTTGTTTGCATTTAATATGCAACTATATTTCAATTTAAAATTTTGAAATTTGGGCAGGAAACCTTTAAGCAAATGACACATGGTAGTATATCAACAGATTTGCCCCAATGCATAGCAACCTTCATGCGCTTATGCTTATTGTCAATAAATTCAAGATGATTTTTTTTAATAAAATTCTATTCAAACATTTTGTGTATTTCCTAGTCTTTTGGTGATGCAATTTTGATATCATATGCTATAATTAAGATTATTTTTGTTTGTTTAGTTTAGAAGTAAAACTAAAAGATTTATATATATTATATTATTTATTTAAATAACTTGAAGATTGAAGGTTTTTTATTATATTCTGGAGGTTGAAGGTTATTGCCTTTGTTTTTAGAGAAGTTGAAGGTTTTTATTATTGCTTTTGAATGTTGAAAGTTTTTGTTCATACTTTTGGATGTTGAAGGTTTTTACTTTTACTTTTTGATGTTAAAGGTTATTGCTTTTATTATTGGATGTTCAAAGTTCTTACTTTTGGTTTTAAATGTTAAAAGTTTTTGTTCTTATTCTTGGATATTGAAGGTTTTTACTTTTGTTGTTTTTATGTTATAGGGCTAAACTTTCAATATGTTTCAATCCATCAACATCAAAATTACATATACAAGGAAAGATTTTTTTTTAAATACCTAAAATTGTAATTCAATTTACTTGATTATAAGCACAATATTTGATTTTATTTACAAGTGTAAAACTTATAGTTTAATTTGTATCAATATTCTACACGTTGCATTTTAATGACAAATAAGTTGCATGTTTGTGGTGGTATAGTTGTAAACTAATTTTACTCAAGTTGAAGGGATTATTTATATATTTTTAACAATATAATGTTATGATATGTTATTGATTTTATTTCACATGTGGAACTAAATATCATAACATGGCAGATTTTAAGTAAATAAGGTGCATTGAAGACATTACATGACTTAAGTTCCATTTCAACAAAAATAAAAATAAAAACATTCATTTATGAAACATAATGTTTTAAATATTTGATTGTTGTGGGTCATCATTTTTATGGTCTAAACATAGAAAAATGTTTATTATATATAACTTGGGCATTATATTTAGATTCATAATTAAATTATTTTTTCATAGAAACATTTTCTAATTTTTTTGTAATGTATTCATCAAGATGGAATGTCAATGTATTTAAAGTTTCAAATCCATTTCATGTTTATGAATAATGATGTCCAATGCAACTCAACATTACCTATTATAATTATAACAACATGATAATGGTTGCATGAAGTGTGGATAATTGTATTGTAAGTTGTAATTTAATTGTTTAGTATTACTAAAATCAACTACCATACAATTACTTTGAAACCCAAATTTAAACACCTAGTTGCAAATTATTAAATCTTTAATTTTCATTTCATCTTTAGTCGCAAATTAGTTAAAAAGGATGGGAACAAAATTCATTGCTCAAAATGGATGAATGGAATAATTAAAAAAATATTCATTAGACTAGTTATAAAATAGTTGTAAATAAGTTGCAAAATATAAGAATATTTAGAGTCCATTTGTCAAACGGATGATTGAAATAATAAAGGAATATTTTTGTTGAACTAGTTGTAAAATAGTTGTAAATAAATTGCAAAAGATAAGAATATTTAGAATCCATTTGTCAAATGGATGATTGAAATAATAAAAGAATATTTTTGTTGAACTAGTTGTAAAATAATTGTAAAATAGTTGTAAATGAGTTGCATAGGATTGAAATAGAATCCATTCACATCAAATGGATGAATGAATGAAATAATGAAAAAATATATTTGTTGAATTAGTTGTAAAATAATTGCAGATAAGTTATAAAATATAAAAATAAAATTCAATCATCAAATGGATGAATGAAATAATAAAATATATATTTGTTGAATTAATTGTAAAATAGTTGTAGATAAGTTATAAAATATATAAATAAAATTCATTCATCAAATGGATGAATGCAATAATTAAAGATTATATTCGTCAAACTAGTTGTAAAATAATTGTAAATAAGTTACAAAAGGTATTATCATACATCATTTGTTGACAAATGGATGAAATGCCACATTGACATTTTGTTCACCATGTTGGAATGTGTGTGGGAATCTAACGTGGAGATTAGTTGTAAAGAAGTCACATATAGTTACATGTGAGTTGCATCGTATATACGATATTGTATACGACATAGGGTGTTTATTTCAACTGTTACAATTTCTCCAATAGCATTCAAGGTTGTATAAATACCATGAGTTGCAAATGTCTATTGTAACTAGAAAACCCATTTGCAAGCCTAATTGTAGAACTTTATATTTTTCCATAATGCATAGAAGTTTTCATGTGCCCATTGATCAAACACTACTACAAAATGTGGGTGTAATTCACTAGTCCTCATTCACTAGACTAGTGAATTCACTACTTTCCAATTAATCCTTATTTATAAAAACTAGTGAATTCATTCAAAATTTAGTGTAATCACTTGACGTACAAGGACACCTTTTGTTCTAATGAAGAATTTTTTTAAGAGGCCTCCTAGCTACAAGTGAATTTCGAGTTAATTATGATTGAATTAAGAATGAACTAAAAACTAACTATAAGTGAATTAAAAAAATTTGAATTGACTAAAAGTTAACTGAAAATGAATTAGAATGAAACTATGAATTAATTAGAAATAAAATTTGAATTAATTAAAAATTAATTCGAAATTAATTAAGAGTGAATTGAAAGTTAATTATAAATGAACTATGAATTAACCATGACTTAACTAAAAGTGAACTAATAATTAAATTTAAATGAAGTATAAAATAACTATGAATTGACTAAGAAATAATTAAATGAACTTAAAGTAAACTATGAATTAACTAAAATTAAACTATGAGTTAACTAAAAATAAACTTGAAGTTAATTAAAGGTGAACTAGGAGTTAATTAGGAATGAAATGGGAATTAACTAGGATTGAATTAAAAGTTAATTATGAATCATGGATGAAAATCCATATGAATGAACTCCATTTGTCATGTGAAAATGGTGTTTGTGACATAGAGTGGTTGGAACCTAATTTAATAATATTATTAAAAGGTTTGTAATTCAAAATTTAATTTAAAACTTTTCAATCAACAACATTCAATCCAATAGTGTGTTGCCATTTGTTCAACCATAGTGAACACCAAAGAATGTCACAAAATATTGAAAAAGGCATTTCATGGATGTGGTTTTTAGCATAAACTAACTAGTCTATTTACATGCAACATTTGTAACAAATTATGCACTTATTGCCTTCTTTTTGAAATGGGCGTGCAAAAGGCACTTCCAAAATGTTGTTGGAAACTATCGTTGCCTCTCATCAATTTTAGTGAATGAATGCCCTCTCATGAAAATTAATTTTAAAGTACAACACAATGAGTAAACAATAGATCACAACAAGGGCAAAGTTGGTGCAAAGAAGCATGTATGAGACATGGATTTATCATATCTTGTCCCAATATTTTTCAACTTAGAGGGTTATTGTTTAAATTTCTTAAAGTTTTAGTTGATTGCACAGTAAATAGAAAGGTAATTGTGTATTCTATTTCGAATAATTCAAGTGGAAAATTGATGTATAATATATTTCAATGTCTTAATATTATAAATTTCATTTATTGTTTCAATGTTAATTTCTGAATTATCTTCCTCTTTACCAATTTTTCTTCTGCATCTTTTATTGGGATTGATGGGTTGCTTGTTGCACATTAAAATACATTTTTTGAGAAAAATTTCAAATGCTATGAATTTGATACAAAGTCATATTATTTTAAAATTACAAACATGTAGATCTATAGGTGCAACATGGATTTCATGTTGTGTTAATTGAAACAAAAACATTGTGTAAGCAATGTTGTAGCTATGTTTATCGCAATGACATGTTCATCATAACACTTAAATTGTGTGTTTTGATATTCAAAGATTTCACAATTCATGTAATCCATATTCATGATAAACTTGCATTGCATTTTAATGTATGGTCTTTGCATGGAATTAAGATTACATGCATTTGAATGTGAATAATGAGCAATCCACACATAAATTGTGTGTGTTATAATTGTGCAAAATAAATACATTGACATATGAACTCATGAAAATCCAAAAGTCGCATGATAATCAATAAGAATTTATGGCTTTGGAACTTTTTGATATATGAAAAGGCAAATTAAGATGTGGTTTTTCATGTCAATGTTATTTGTATCAATTCAAATTAAATTTGACATTGAAATAAATAACGATGAATTGTTGAAAACCGTATGAAAACAAAAGAAAAAAATAGATTGTCATTAATAATGCATAATAGTGTGGAGACCAAATATATATACACACATGCATATGTATACCTAAAATAACACCTTGTATTGGTGATGAAAGTAATAATAAAATTGAAGCTAGTGGCATAAACATCAAGATAAAAATACCATAATACCTAGTAGTGATATATATTTCAAGTTTTTGATGTTGCATCATTGGCCAACATCCCAAAAGGGATTTACAATTAAATGGTAGCAAGCTTTTAGAAATATTTAAATATTTTTTTATCTTTACAAAATGCTACCAAATTAAATTCAAAGTCCAAATGCAACAATTTTTTCCTTTGAAATTTGGCAACATTTAAAAAAATAAATGGAAATATTGTAATGGAACATTCCATTTTTATTTTCATTTTTCACATTTTGATGAAATTTTCCATACAAAAAACTTTGGTACAAAGCATAGTCCTAAACCAAGGTGGTTAATAATTTAACAAAAAATAATAAAATTTTGCAATTCAAGGTTTTACTTTCTTAAAAATTCATGTTTTTAAGCAACAATGATAAAAGTCATAAGTGAGATTCAATGGCCAATTAAAAGAAGACATGTTTTATCTAGACAAATCATTTTTTTAATAATTGTTGGATTGAAACAACAACATATGACATGTAACACAACCACAAAGTTAACACCTAGCAACATATGGTCCATGTCACATAACAAAAAAGTTTAAACCTCATACATATGATGCACAAGTTTTTGATAGTCATAACTAAAGTCCAATGGGTTAATTAAAAAGGAGTTTGTTTTGTCCTTATTTAACTTTTGAAAATGTAAGAGATTATGGTTCAAAGTTTGACATTTTCAATTGCCACTTTCTTGATTTTAGACATGAGAATTTTGTCTTTGTCAAAAAAGTTGACAATTAAAATAATGATAATTAGTGCATAAGTTACTAAGTATTGTGATAATATGGGTAAATTTTGGTAGATTTAAGTCTATTTTTTCAATTTATTCTGGAATATCTGAAATAGAAGATACAATGTTAAGATTTTGGTAATACATTGGCTATAAAGATTTACAAAATATCTTAATAATTTCATATTATTGTAAAATTTCATTTACCCCTATTTGTTTATGATAAGTAAAAGAAAAATCAACACACATATAATAAACATTCACATTCAAAGATATCTACATCATCATAATTTGGGCTTTAATAGCATGAGTAATTGAAAATATCTAGCTAAAGAAATTGAATAAAAATTAAGATTTAGTTTGAAAAAGAAATATCAATTATTTCATGCAAAATGAATGTGAAATCAAAACTTTGTTCAAGAGGCAACAAAGAGCTACCTCATTAAATTTCTTTCCTTTTGATGTGTCTTGG
>Ga0116230_10005396_pt1 | contig 12543 bp, 7 predicted proteins | sample S1TSphfallax_3_FD_88678 | JGI IMG/M metagenome (GOLD analysis project Ga0116230, IMG submission 88678) | Host-associated microbial communities from peat moss isolated from Minnesota, USA - S1T2_Fd - Sphagnum fallax MG | ecosystem: Host-associated > Plants > Peat moss > Unclassified | place: USA...
ACACATTGTGTGGAGTTGCACTGTTCTACTGCAAGGTTTGACTGGTTTGACCTTAGTTTTAATTTTAAATAAAAATGAGCATTACTCTTACACAATGTTGAAATGTATGATGATGGTAGGTATCCTCATATCCTCCCTTTGTCATGAGGCAAAATGCTAAACACCCACATCCAACTTCATTGGGGGTCAAGCCATTCATGTGACGATCGCATGCATGGTTGTATATCCTCACTTTGTCATGAGACAAGATGCTAAACACTCCCCCATCCAACTTCATGGGGATCAACCCATTCATGTGACGATCGCATGCATGGTTGTATATCCTCACTTTGTCATGAGGCAAGATGCTAAACACCACCCCATCCAACTTCATAGGGGTCAAGCCATTCATGTGATGATCGCATGCATGGTTGTATATCCTCACTTTGTCATGAGGCAAGATGCTAACCACCCCCGCCATCCAACTTCATGGGAGTCAAGCCGTGCATGCAACAATCGCATGCATGGTTCTATCATAAGGTTGGATAGTTGTTGATGAAAAGAACTATACATTTAGACCAACTTACACTTTGCTGGTTGCAATTAAAGGTGAAGGTAAATCATTAGTTCTGCAGTAGTGAGGTGCCTGGTTCAAATCTAGGTTCTAGCCAGCTGAAACAAAAAATTAAATTATGAGTTCAGAAGCAGCTCTTTCAGTTATGGTGTTGCAGAACATAGCATGTGCATGCCAAACCATACGGAGTTGACTGGTTTGACTCTACAATGTTCAATGGGAGTAATATAATGGCATGCTCTTTTGAGAGAGAGAGAGAGAGAGAGACAATGGGTTTGAAATTGGTGTTATAGACATCAGAACATGCAACACAAGAAAAAATTAAAATTTTTTACTTGACAAAACAAAGTATAACTGCACGGTTTTCTACACAGAATCACACAGGCTGCAAAAAGACAAACCAGACAGAGTCTTTCCCACATTTAAGTAGCATTTTGGGAGGACTAAAAATTGTACAAGCATGAGTTTGAAGGTCATTAATACCTGGTGTAAAACCAATCAATTTGTGTGTGCATTTTGGTGCTGTCAAATCCAGCAACAAAGACCAGTTGCAAGTCACCAAGAGGATCTTTTGAACCCTCTTAGTAGTGTACTACACAAAACTCCAGGTTCCCAAAAAAAGTGGGCTCAATTTGACAAAAAGCTTGAGAGGTGTGTGTAGAAAGTTTAAGTAGTTTCATTTATCTAACTTGATGCCCACATAAGTTATTAACAGCTGAAGTGCCCAGAAGCTGAATGTCCCTACCAGAGAAGGACTGGTACGAGGATGGTATTGCTTCAAGTCATACCAATATGGTTGGAACAGAATCAGTCTAGCATGGTACCAACTCAACAATGGTCATGTAGAAAATTTTAAGCACATGATTCAAAAATGTCATGCACATAGACTAAAATGACAACAATAAAAACTATACCCATGTGTTAGCATATCATTAATACAAAGAATATACATGATGTGGTTTGTCATTTTCACCTCCACATTCGGGTCTTGTCGAAATATTATAGCATTTTGTCCTATTTTCATGGGCCTTCTTATTTCTATGCCTTATAGAACCTTTTCATTCTCATGACTTTCTATATGTTATATGTGCTTAGGATCTTTGGCTTTTGCATGAAAACTATGTTAAGCACTATAGCTATTGATAATACTTCCACTTAATGATAACAATTTGCATAACTAAATGGTGATCAATGAGTTGGTATTTATTCATGGCTGACATTAAAAAAATGAAGTTAAAATGGTGCCTGTAGATAATATCCTAATTGATTGATGTTAGAAAAAAATTGTGGAGATATTAAGTGTCACGCCTCTCTACGACATGTTCAATATGAATTTGTTGTACATTACAATAAGGTTGCATTTGTGAAGTATCCTAGATGAATACCCAAATAACACAAATTACTTATGCATCTAGCTAAGTAGGAAAATAAGTTTGACAAGGGATATAATTGTTTAAAAGAATGCACATGATAATCAACCCATCCTTGATCAATAAATAAGTGAGTCTACCATTAACTTTCAACAATTCATATCTAATTCAAAACAAGTCCAAAACACGAACTAAAACTACATATTATTTGCTGTAATTTATTTTCTCTCTCAAAATATTTTTTCAGATCTTTGCACAAAATACTTAAATAAATTCAACAAAATTGTAATCCACACAATAATAAGGCAAGATACTTAGAATTTTTTTTGTTGGACTAGAGAAGCTTGCCCCTTATCAAATTTCAATACGAAATATTAAGAAAGTTTCCAACCTTGCATGACTCATCAAGTTTTCTAAACAAGCTTCTTGTTACATATAATATCTCATAGAATCAATAGAAAATATGATGATTGCAAAAAGGCTTTTGTTAACTAAATCAAAAAAATCTTTTGGTTAACATTTCTAGGTAAGCAAAGTTTCACATTCACCTTTTTTTTGGGGGGCACACATACGATAGTCATGTTCACATGTCAACATGAGTGGTGAGCCTAATGCCATTATTATGATTTTGATTAGTTGGTGAATTTATGCAAGACTATTGCAATCCTACCATTTTTAGATAGTTTTCCCACTAGTTTGGCAATTCATTTGTTAGAATTTAAATGTTCATATATAGTTGTATATTTTTTAAACAAAGTTCATCATGGTGAAATTATCTAGGGGGACACTAAATGTTTAAATTTTACTTTATATGCCTCAAACAAGGTATTGCTTGGGGTGTTATGTGAAGGAACTATATTTTCCTCACCTTATTATTATCTTATTTTTTAATATGCACATATTGAAGCTATTGTAAATTTCCTTAAATATTTTTCATTTGCATCAAATTTTGATGTTTTATATTATTTGAATTTTTAATTTTAATGTTTGAAATTATGGAAAGTGATGAAGGTGCAACTGAACATGGTAGATCATGGGTGCAAGCATACACAAAGAAATTAATCAACACCAAGTCCAAGGCCTTTAGAAGGATTGGTTCCATTTTTATGGGGCATATGGCAAATAATGGGTGGCTTATCAAAGTTAATAGGGTCAACTAGTCTTATAAAGGATGGTAATGAAGATTTCAAAACCTAGTCAACAAATGTCACCATGTGCACCCCTTAATTATTGTTGTCATCTTCTTTCTTTGGTTGCAAAAGTTTGGGAAGTTAGACATGAAGATGTAACGTTCAATGTGCCATAACTAGATCTTGAATGTTGTGAATTGTTGCAAGAACATCTAGTTGACAACACATTTAAATTTTGAGTTGTTGTGAGAGTTTGAGCATTTTGAAGAATTCATAATACCAGGATATGAAAAAAGCATGAGCACATTCATCAAAATCCCTTGAGCCCAAAGTGGTAATCTTTTGGAGTGCATTGTTGTTAAATTGTGAAACATGTTTTTTTCGTTGAACTTTTTATTTTCAAGTAGTTCCAAATTTATGAATGTTTCAAAGGATCTATGAAATTAGAACACATGGGCATCACAATATCATTAAACCTTAATTTCCACAATTGTGAAACAAACATAGTTTCTTAAAACATATGTGTAGGTTCAAAAACAAACTAATGAGTTTGCAATTGGGGAGTTTTCAACTTTAGTTATTGATAAATCGATTTTGGATTACATTTGGCCTTGTATCTTGAAAATTCATCCATGAAAAGATTGGGTTACAATATTTTTCAATTTGCGTCTATGCAATACAACTTGAAAAACCTTAGTGGACAAGAGTGAAAATTGGTGTCACTATAAGGTGCACCTTGTTAAACTTTTGTATTGTGATCAAGTTCCATTTAATGGAGCATAAACAACAAAAGTGGGAAGAACGTGATTATAATAGTTACAATGTAAAATATTAGATGTATTACTCTAATAGGGAACCTAGGGGTTGATAAAACGTTTTTGCCTAAACAAAGACCTAAACATAAACTTTAGGCTTAATTCTTAACAATTAAAGGTCCAAAAACCATATCATATCTTGAATTATTTGGGACTATTAAGAAAACTTTTCAAAATTCAAGTAAGTTATTCTTGTTATATTTTGAACCATAATCCTTTTGCTTTCATTTGTACTAGGACCCATTTTGGAGAGCATTTATTGTTGCTTTGGGCACAATTTGTTAGCCTTTAAATATCTATAGGTTTTTATTTTAACATAAGTTAAACAAAGTTTACTTCAATAACAACATGTGCTAAAGCATGTGGCATTTGTGGGATGAAAATTAATTGCATTATAATTTTAAATTGCAAGTTCAAAAGCAAACACTTTGATGTTCATGGTAAGATGTGCAATAGTAGATATTAATTAAGGAAAGATTTCAATTGTTCTTTGTTCTTTGAAAGTAGGTAGGGTGCTTAAATATCAATACAATTCATTGTCCACGTGTTTACTTCATTACAATTTCATTTCACATGATTCCAGCAAGTGTTTAAGTTCCATTACCTACTTCTAAGCACTCTTGGAAATTAATAATGGTGAAAGTATGAATAGGTGGATAGTTTGGGTTGTCACACTTGTAATTTTTCTAGATTACATACAAACGTAAAATTTTAAGCCATATTCAAAATTAACATTGTCAATTTTTTGATTATTCATGTTGTCATAGAATTTAATGAGAATCATCATAAAAAATTTGGATGAATCTAGGAAGATTATGGACTTGTAATGGACTTTTGAAATGATAACACTACATTTGTCGCACAAAATGAAAAATGTGGACTCAAAAAATATGTCAAAGTAGTGTCAAAATATAAATTAAAAAATATGCATCATCAAATGAAGAGTTTATTAGTGAAGTGCATTGAAATCTTTTTAATATATATTTTTAAAATTTTAAAAGTTCTAAACGATGTGATTGTTGCAAATTTTTATTCTTGAGAGTCCATTTCACAATTTTAAAATTAGTCTTTTGCATGGATTTTTTTATCAATCACATATTTAGGGATATTCATATGTTGGTTTATTAATATTTATGATTAAAAGCATAGGGGATAACTACAGGATTCATGGTTTGATAATTGTTAAAACTATTAAAAAAACTCGTTAGTGTTAGATTATGGACTCTCAAACACCACTTTTGAAACACCTACTCATGATTTTTGCCCATAAGCACTCCCTTCAAAATAAATAAAACTTACAAAACATTATAGTCCTTATTTTTAAGTGCATTGTCCTTATCTATTTCTAAAGCAAGTAAAGCTCATTAAAGTTATGCAAATAGGGAAGGTCAATGTCTTTAGTCAATGAATGATCATTTCAAGTTATAATTTGCAAATGCTTCCAATAAGTAATAAGCATTCTATTCAAGAGTAAGTATAGGTTAATAAGCTTTTTTGGTCCTTCCTTTAAGGTCATTGTCATTGTGAAGTACAAGAGGAAACAAAATATGTTGAAGGCTAAAGGTATGGAAGTAAGGAAAGTTAGTGTTAGTAAAACAATGTTTTCTTATATGACTCCTTGCCAATTATTATTGTTCCTTATGTGTTATTCTAGAGTTCTTTTGATATTATGAATTTCTTTTGAAGGTGCAAATCTTGGCTAAAATACCTTATGGATCATTCTAGTTTTTATGTGCAATTTTTGGGGCTTCCAAAATTTGCAATTGCATTGCTCCCATGTTGAAGCATTTAATTACTATAAATGATTGCATGTTGAACTTTTCAAAGTTCATACTTGAGGTAAATTATTTAATCCAAGACTAAAACATGCATTTTGATTGTGTTTGATAATTTCCCATATCCCATTTGGGAAATCTTTTGTATTGTTTAGAACCATTTGTTGGCTTATATGTGCACTTGAGTTTTCCTGCAACAATAGAATGAACAATATGTGCTAAAATGCCTAATTGGTTGTTTGGTAAAAACTATATTTCAATTATTGTTGTAATGTAAGTTTTTAAACATGTATTATGCTAGCCACATGTAGGTTAATTAACTTTAAAATTATTTAAGAACATTAATTTGTTAATTGGGCTTGTAGACCATTTTTTAGTGTTCAAGTCATGGCAAAAAAAATTGATGCATTGAACTAATTTCTATGTGCAATTTTCAAAGCTCCCAATCTTTGTAATCGTCATTTTAAAATTGATGCATCAAAATACAAAATTAGAGACATATTGATGCATCAACTTTGAAGGTGAATAATCATGATGCATTCATGGTAATGTAATCCTAATCTTCAAAAATGTCATTCATAGTTTGGTGCTTTCAAAACAATTGTTGCATTATTAGCAATAAGAATAAAAATCATCCATATCACTTTGAGTCACCTACAAAATTGAGTTAAACAATTTGATTTCCCAACAAAAGCAAGCTAACATTAACTCCACAAATTATTTGTGATTATTTGGGTTAATAAATCCATGATAAGGACTCAAAACATGCATGCGATCTTGAATAGAATGCCTTAAAGTTTATTCCTTCCAAATCAATTGTTGCAAAAAGTATTAAAGCTTTGATCACAAAACACCCATAAAACATTTTGACTCACATATAAAATTGAAATAACAAATTGACTTAACTTGATTTTTTTACAATCATTAGTTCTTGGATTTATTAGGGGTTCTTAGGCACTTAAGAAAATTGTTCAAAAGCCCACAAGTATAAGCATAAACACACTTAATTTAGCCCAAAATTGAACAAAGAAAAGCTTGCAATTATATGGGTTAATGAAAAAATGCAAAGTAATGATTCAAAATATTGTTGGGTTTTCAAAATAGTGATAGTTTAATCCACTACTACTATCCAAAGCACTTTGGGTAAGTAGTGGTTTGACAAACAATTTGTAGCATTATCGATAATACTAGTCAAAGAGCACCTAGATGACATATTGAATCATCAACATATTTGTTTAAAAGGAATTTGGCTAAGGTTGGTGCTATTACGTTTGTTGTTAAATTCATCGAGTTTTTCAAATAATCTTAAACGATCAAACAAAACCCACAAATTTGTGATATCTACTCACCTAGCAAAGCCCACAAAATAATGAATAAATAATGGTTCAAAATTCAAAGAACCAAATCACTTAACACTTGGTGCTCTAATACAATTGGTACATTGATTAATAATAATTAGAAAGCACTCATCCATCACTTTGACTTACATATACAAAGTTGAATGAAAAAACTCACATAGCTTGGTGTTTTAAAAGAAAATGTTGCATTTGACAACTTGATCGTCACAAAACACATATAAAATTATTCATATGAGAAAATTGAAAGAAGATAATCATTGAATTTCATGTCATCAAAGTTATTGACTTTACCAACCCATTCAAAAAACCTAAAACAATCATTCAACCCTATATGACATCTCAAAATCACATAACTTGGTGCTTTCAAAGGAGATGATGCATCAATCAAATATATAGAATTGCAAGAACAAAAACATTTCATTATTTCAAATTTAGTAATTGTTGGATTTATTAACAACACCCAAAGCAATGGAATGCAAACACAGTTAGAATTTATAAATTCAAAATCACATAGTCCTTCTCAAACCAATCACCATCCATTTACCAAGTTGCACCTTTAGCAAAGATTCAAAACCTTTACTTAGCACATTTTGTTTTTGTCATGGTTTAACAAGCACCCACATTAATCACTTGGACCTTCTTCATAGCACATCTTGCTTCTTATTGTCCTTAGCAAGTATAATCGATTTATCAAACACTCAAATTAAACACTACCAAACCTTTCCTAAACACATTCTCCATTTGTCATAGTTTAGCAAGCACATGTGATAATCACTTGGACCTTATTAAAGCATTTTCTCCTTCAATCTATCCTTAGCACACATGTTAAGGAAACACTCAATTCAACAAACACTTGAAAACAACATTATGAACTTTCCAAATCACATTTTATTGTTAATGGTTTCACAAACAAACATGGCAATAACTCAGGCCTTATGAAATTAATTCCAACATCCATCAAGTTATAGAAAACACTTATATCAATCATTCAAATCTTTGCAACCATTCACACAAGAAAATATTCGTTGGAAATGATATCAACCTAAAATACTTTTAAGCAATGCATTAAATGTTTTTCATACTGTTTCAACAAGATCTACAATTGACAATATTTTCCTAATCTTGGAAAGATGGTAGTTTCAATTGTCCACCATTCTATCACAAGATCAACAAAATGTTGAGAAAAAAATCTAATCTATTGGCCCTTCTACATCCACCCAAAAAGTGCACCTTGATGTGTCCAACATTAGTCATCTTTCTACACCCCTCTAGTCTTTTATCAACTTTCAAAACCTTGGCTACTTCCTTGTTGCTCTCTATTGATTGAAAGGAGGCAATTGTGCTTACAATTTCCTTGACCATTACCAACTTAGAGGATCACACACTTGTTACATGACTTGATAAACTAGATATAAAGTTTTCAATCCACTATTGGTTGTGTTTTAATATCTTGATATCATGTGAATAGGGTGGCACAACATCAACAAGAAGTTCATGAGACATAACCTTCTCCATGAATATATTCTACACAACATCAACCCTTTTCACGAAGTTTGCAATGAACATCGTTATGGTCCTTACAACACCACAAATGGTTTTATGAAAAAGATATTAATTCACCACCATAGCATGTGCCATTTTGGATTCATTTTGCAAAAGTCAACTCTTCATATGCTTGCAACGATTGTTCTTCTATGAGCAATTATATTTATCACATCTTGTAATTTTATTGCCAAGTGGGTGAAAACATGGTGCGCTAAACCAAATTGGATGTTACAAACATTATTTCTTCAACATATGAAATTTAATAGAAGGCTACATGATAATTTGATTGAATATTTTATGGTTTGGATTCAAATATGTATGATAATTTATATATGTAGTGAAATGCAAAAATTTATTGCAATTACAATTGGTTGCATAGTGTTTTTGGACTTTTATAACAACAAATATGTCATGTAACAAATTATGTGTTTTGTTTTCATTGAAAAAAATTATTTCCTAAATTTGAATCACATGAATTGATTAGACATATTATATATGACACGTGGAAACTTAAATTCAAGAAAAAAAAAATTGTTTTTTATTTTCATGCCCGCTCTAAATTGAAATATTTAAAAAAGTCGATAATGGACATAAAAATGAAGAATTAGCACCCAAAAAAAAAAAAAAAAAAAAACTTGTATTAGGAATATGAAGAATGGTGTGAAACCAATAATTTCATTCAATAGGGCCCAAAGCATGATGAACATTTAACAATTTTCTTATTTAAACATAACTATGATGGGAAAAATAAGAAAAAAAATGAAATGTAAAAAAAATTCACATTGATATTAACCATCCTAATAGACTTATATAATAATAAAATAAGCTATAGACAAATGTGATTGAACCATTTAAAAAAAAATATGAACTTTCAAAAATGAATATAACACAAATGTTGGAATTGTGAAAGGGCAAACAAAGGGATTGGAAAAATTGTATACTCTTGTGTGGACTTTGCATGTGCCACTTTTGGTTCCCCACACCATGCTTTCACCCAAATGCATTTGTAATTTCTTCATTTCTACTACAAGCCAAAAACATAGGATTTTCCTCATCATCACCTTTTAACGTTGCACCGTTTTCTTTGTCATCACCCTCAAATTCATCACCTTCTATAGGCACTTCACTTCCAAAGCTTCCAACAAGACTTTATACATTTAAGATACGTTTTATTGAAAAATGATTGGCATGTTTTCATTTATGTGACATTCCTCATCTTGATAATGTTCCATTTAAAAACACAAATGGAAAAAATCTTAATATTTGCAAATTGAAGTTTATTTACATAAATCATGTTTGGCAAATATGCCATCTGATTGCATTTCCATGGCGAGCTTCTATAAAACAATCCATTTTCAAATGTGTGTAGCAACAATTTTGACAAACACATGAATCAATTCCATGTTAAACTCCATGGCAAGCTTGTGCAAGTTAAGGAGAATGGTGACACAAAACATATGCATGTAAAAAAAAAAGACAAATGCTTGTAATAAAATTAGATTTTGTTTTAAATATGGACGTTATGGAATTGCATTGATTCTAATGTTGACATTCCATAGTCATCCATTCTCCACTTTAAAACAAGGACGACCATGTTTTCATTTACATACATCCAATTATTTTTAATGTAAATATTGAGATTTTTTTAACAATATAAGTTTTTAGTGTGGGTTCTTGGGTCATTAGATTAAACACATATATAGGACCTTTGGGACAAATTATATATTAAGTTCATTGCATAATTTTGTTCAACATCATGTCAAATTTGTACAACATATTTTTCATAAATATCTTTAAGCATACATAACACCTCAAAATTTTATAAAAATGAAACCCAATCCTTCTTCAAAATGTTAAAAACATTTCATCTTCAAGGAAGTTTCTCAAATCATGTAAATTTAAAGGTCAAAAACATGGTTGAAGGTGATTAATGTATAGAAATATCAAGACATAGTTTCACAATTTTTTTCACCACTAGGTCCTTGTAACCATAAATATATAACATTCCACAAAATTTTAGGAAAAAAAACTTAGTTTGACATATAATTAAAAATGTTAAAAAAAAAACTGTTGGAATCAACATCAGACTACCCACTACTTATGATTCATTAAATGACCACCTAAATAAATCAAAATTCCAAAAAAAATATTGAAGTGCAAATTCACAACTAAAAAAATAAATTTCGAATTGATTTCACTAAATTTCAATGAATAGGACAAAGAAGTTGAAGTTGAAGGTCATGTAATATGGATGCCTTCCAAATGGTATTACAATGTATTATGTTGAACAATCTAATCTTTGTGTGCTCCTTGTGCTTAATTAGTGGATGTTATGGTGGGGATCTCACATTTGATGTAGTTAAAAATCACAAGAGTTGACTCACATCTAATTCAACTATCTTGGCCCCATCTAATTGCTGCAACAATTTTAATATCATGGTTTTCCTAGATGCTTTTAACCTCACATCCATGGTCTTTTGATCGGTATCCTATATCAATACCCAAATTCATGAAATTAACCATGTTCAATGAAAAACACTCATTGTTGGATGATATTCATATTTAGAAGTGTGGCATTTGTAAGAGTTTTGGAATTGTTTACTTCTCTTTTTGTTAATCCAATTCATATCACACATGCCAAACTTTGAAGAGAATTTGAAAGCTTCAATCTCCTCCATGTAAAAGAAATTGATAAAGTTTGCCGACAAAATGTAGATGAATGTTTCATTGCATCTAATTAGATATTGCCTCTTTCTTCTCAAATGTGTGCATTTTATGCCTATAATATGTAGAGCACAATGGTTGACCAATCCCACTCTCCCCCCCCCTCCACCCCAAACCCAAATTCCACACGATAGTTGCATACAACTTTGCCACATTTGGGCCATTAGGTAGACCATTCTCTATAAATTGGATCATAATTTTGTGGTATTTGTCCAAAATTTGCTGAAAAAATTACACTAAAAAAATACACACATGTTGCAATATGCATATATGCAATCCCATGACCCCATGGTAACTACAAGATTGTCTATTACGGTTTTGAATCATCAAGTAATCAATCCACCATTACTTAGACAACAAATTGAACCTAAAACCATTTGCAAGATGCTATGACTTGTGATTTTTAATTGTGAAGTAACAATTTTATAAACTTGAAGTTTTCATATGTATCCTTTTTGTCACAATGCATTGCAATTATGAACCTTTGAGATGGTATAATGTGACACTCTGATATTAAACCTTGGATTACATACCTTCTTAATTTGTTGGTAGACATTCAATCGCATTTTAGTTAACATTAACATGCCTCCAAACATCTAGAAACTCTCAATAACATATAATCTTAGATACATAATTCATATAATATGGAATTGTAGCATCACCATAATTTGGGGAAAATTTCATGCACAATGTAAATCCATTTAAAATCCTTCACAAGGATCATAATTCTAATACCTTAATAACTTGGGAACTTCAGCACTAATTATATCATTTTTAAAACAAAAAATTTCCGAAGGAAAATATTGATTTCAAGAATATATTATTTGTTGAAATGAAAAATGAATTAATTAATTGACAAAGATGTGTCAAAGTTGTTTTTGGGGCGTTAATTTTGTGATGTAGCTGAGGTGGCAATCATCCATAAGCCAATTTAGCCAAATTTGGTTCTTAATGAATTATGAACAGAAAAAAAAAAACCATCCTTATAAAATTTTGGCTACCTACTTAACTTTGAACCATGTATAGAAATCTGGCAATTTTCCCCAAAAAAAAAAATCATTGAATTTTTGAAAAAAACCAATTCTTGTGCAACAAAAAAAATGTGGCACTTCTAAATTGGAGGAAGTATATTAACCTCAAAAATCTAAAGAACCTTTTTATGACTTTTTATTTGCAAACCAAGTGCCTCCTCTTCTTATAAGTTCCACTTCCCATTTTCTAAAAGTCTTTTAAAATTACTCAACAAGCTAGATCTAGATGGTTTATCTTTATA
>Ga0116230_10005399_pt1 | contig 12537 bp, 9 predicted proteins | sample S1TSphfallax_3_FD_88678 | JGI IMG/M metagenome (GOLD analysis project Ga0116230, IMG submission 88678) | Host-associated microbial communities from peat moss isolated from Minnesota, USA - S1T2_Fd - Sphagnum fallax MG | ecosystem: Host-associated > Plants > Peat moss > Unclassified | place: USA...
CCCTTCTGTGGGGGGGGGGCGGGGGAAGGCTAAGATGGTCTTTTGATTAACTTAATACATTAATGTTCCAATGGAGATTCGATTCCCCACCTAGATTAAAAAAAACTTCAACTAAATAATTAAATAGTTAATATATGTATGGGAACTTTATTATCATTTTAGAAACTTTCATTATCACTTAAAGCGCAACCAAAGAGGATGCACCAAATGAAGGAGCCAACATTTCATAATGTCACCTAAATATAACCTCGCTAAATTGCGTGTCCATAGACTTGTGCTTATTCTGAGAACTACAAAGATGAACACCACCACTCTAGTAAAACATCACCACTATAACAAATTCTCATATTAAAAATTCACACATATCTATGAGGAAAAAAAAACAATCCAAAATGGAATTTCAATCACAAGCAAACACACCAAAAATTAAGCAATATGGAAAGAAGTTTGACATTGAACACAATAGAAGAAAGGAGGATGTAGAAGAAGAAGAAATGAGACACCGGAAGATAAGAGAAGGAAAAAAACTCTAAAGAAGAAGACTGAAAGAAATAAGAAAAAGACACTGAAAAAGAGGAGGTCAAAGATTTTTAAAAAACAGAAACATCAAGCAAATATAACAAAACCAAATACACAAGAAGCATGCACAATACGGAAGCATTTTAAAATGCCAATACTTTACACATGTTGCTGAACTCTGCTACCAGGGCTAAGTTTGTTTTAGGATAAAGGGGGGTGCTGTGGAGAACTACATTGCCACTTTCTTTCCCAACATCATCAAGCTCCAATTGAAGGGGCATTTTGTGTAGAGCCAATACATAATCTGAATATATAGCTAATGAAGATACCAACAAAAAAAGGGTTAGCTGAATTGAAATAGAAAAGCTAATGGAGATACCAACCAAAAAAAAGGTAATGTACCAAGTCATGGTCTCAGCTTTCCACTCGGGGTTTTCCTCTTCTAATTGGTTTTAAGAAAGAAAATTAAGATGCAAATAAGTGTGCATCTTGAATTTCCATCCTCTTGAAGATCCTTTCTCACCAAAATGTCGCTGACTTTGAACTCATATTGTGCCAAGTTCTAAGTTTGCTAGGTACCCACTAATTTGTCAACCAAGAAATAAATGGGTGCCAAAATTGCATTGTTCTATGGTTATACACAAAATTCCTTTGTACTGTGATCTAGATTTTGGGCACCTTTTTGGATTCTCTTGAAGTTTTGGGGCTACCCAAAGTTTCATTGGTTGATTTCACTACATAAAAACCTCTGCCCAAAAACTGAGTGTATGTGGATGCACATTTATACAGCATTTATACAAGCATTTCAAAAAACAAAATGCCCCCAGAGGTGGGTGTTTTGCTTTTTGAAATGCCTATGTGACTTTTTTATATAAATTATTGTGATACCCACTAGGTCTCATAGTTAAGTTTTTTGAAATTAATTTTTAGACCATGTAACACCTTTGGCCACATGCATTATCAAAATTAGGCTCACCTCCTGTGATCCCTTAATTCGATAATGTTTGTGGCTTTGGGTGCTACCCTATACATATCACCAATAGGGTTTCTTTAACTTTTGTCGTGTAGCCACACTGGCAACCATCTAGAGGAGGATTTAGCCATATTTTGTTACAAGATAGATTATATATATACATATGCAATCCTGCTGTTGTTTGGTAACTTGCATGAGCAAGCTTTTCTAATTCTGACAAACCCAGGCCAAAAACTGTGCTTTTTGACCCCAAAAAAAAACCTTTGTAAGGGTTGTAGCCCCAAAACTTTTTTTTCATTTGAGCAAAATTTCTCACAATTTTTTTGACTGATCACCATAAATCAATTTAATTTTTAAGTATTTTACATACGCAAACACCAGCCAGCAAAAATGAAAGACTACATCTATGACAAACATGTGAAATTTTGTCAAATGACATTGGTAATTTAGCTCCTTCTAATTGCTAAAGGAAATCTTTCAAAAGTTCAAATTAAATTGCTTATATTTCATCCTGTGATTCTAAGGAATGGCCAGAAAGAACCTGCACTGACTCCCCCTTGTTTGCCTCGTCATTTCCCTTATCATTACCAGAACAGCTGTTCAAGATCCTCTCTTGCCTATTTGTTTCCTTGTTACGTTCTTCAATAGTATTTCCCTTGTGCACGGTTAGGCTTAATCTCCCATTAACTAGTTTAAGGATTACTTTCACTTTTGACATGTTGTCTTTTTGCTTTTAGTTAGAAAAAGAGAGGTCCCCGTTTCTTTTTGGCTGTTGCAGGGAGGGGGGGGGGGGTTGCCTGGCACTTGGTTTTTTCATACCTGAAAAAGACACTGACGAATACACATCATGTAGCCGCTTGAAATTATTATGTTGAAGGAATAGTTTGTACTCAATGTGCTCCGCATTTCTGCAGAAACGTGTTGTACTTAGTTTTATTCATTGGGTACAAGTACACCAATTTTGTTGCATCACCTCGCGCAACAAATGCTTGTCCAACTGTTCCAACAACTACAAAAGTTAAACCCCCTCCTCTCTGGTCACAGTGAACCAGCAACACCAGCGCACTATGCTGACATGCAAGATATACAGGAGAAGGGTCTAGGTTAGACCCTTCCCCTACGTGAAGCACAGCAATTTTAAAAAATAAAAAATAAAAATAAAAATTGAAAGAAATTGGCAGCCTGATATCTAACTTCCAAATTGTGGAAGTTCCGCTGACAGCCTGGAGAGTAACTTCCACATGTTAGAAGTGTCTCCTCCAGGTTGTCCATGAAGCAGGTTAAGGCAGGCTGGGGACCAAACAATACAAAGAAAAAAAGTTGCAATGTTTTATGAATGGATTGTGGGCAGTAAACATTTTTGCATTGTATTCCTGTCCCAATGCTAACCACAATAGTTAGTTATGTACTGACCATCCACCTACCTCATAGCCACCAAGTGTAACTACTTACCTACCTACATTGTAACCACTTGCATTCCCTGCCTACTTACTTACCTACCATGCTTATCCATTCACATAGGTAGTTTACCCAGGTAGTGTGAGGGAGAGATAGGAGGGTTTACATTATAGTTTACCAAGGTTCTAGGTTGGAAGTATCTCAGCTGTGGTTTGTCCACAGCACAGTCCTAAAGAACTGGTTGATTTTTCCCATTGTATGTGGAGTTTCCCTAACCCTCAGCTAAGTTTCTGCCTTCAATAAAGCAGGCATTTTATGTGGAAGGGTTCTAAAAACTGAGGCACCTTACAAATGCCTCATCTCCTCTGAAACTGAATCATAGCTATCCCATTCAAAAGGCAAATTCTACCAGATCTTTAGATGGGGTAAGGACCTCGAATAGGGTGCTTATGAGATTTGTGTCCCTGGCTAAGCTCCTGCCTTGTGCAAGGCTCACATTCCCAGAACAGCTGCTGGGTTCAAGACCCTTACCCCCACATAAGGGGTTTCCAATGGATGGTACACTGGCAGGTGCTGGGTCAATCCTAAATCCCTCTCTTTCTCCTTTCATTTTAGGTCCTGATGGTATGATCAGCCTCAACTTCCAAGCCTTCTCCCCACACAATGCAGGTAAGTTTGCAGGTTTGCAATTTGTACCTTTGTATATGATATATTCTTCAATTTTTAAAAATAGATTCCTCTATTTTAAACATCAGGAAATGAGCATTGAGCATAGAGATGGGGAATTTTACAGATCAACCTAAGATGTACACATTGGCTTAACAAGTCTGGAATGGGCACTTTGATACAAAACTACAAGTAGCTAGAATGTGAATTAAAAGGATGAAAGATGGTTGAGTGCACAAAGACATATGTGGTTAGAAACAAGGGACATCAACAGAGGCAGAAACACAAGGCTTGACATGTATACAAGACAGCCCGAGGTGTGAAAATGAAAATATGCAGGGTTGACGACTCATAGCACTGTCCTGAGGCCTTGACCACTGCCAAACTTTGTACACCTTCCCTAAGGTGCATTCAGTCCTGATGTTAAGTAGTCCATAAGCCAATGTTAAGAATTCTGCAAGCTCTGAGAGATTTTCAACTATAAAGTTAGGTGACATCAAGTATGACATAGCTGGTTGCGTGAGAGTTGGTGGCAACATGATGTTAAAGAAATGTTATGGCCTAGGGAACTTAACACCAAATCTTTAAGAAAATTAGATGTCTTAACTAAACTTATAATGTTTGGTAATAGCCCATAAAAGGGCTCTTCAACTCAATAGAAATATTGAGTACCAATGTTCCCTAAGTTTTAAGATATTCCCTTGTTCCATGTTGCTCTACTCTAAAGCCATTGCTAGAAGACAACACCCTTTTCACTTTGCATGTCTTCTACAACAAGGCTCTAGTTGTTACATCAAAATATACAAAACCTAACTTCCCCAAGCAGCAAACTTGCAACAACAACAAAGGTTCTATTGCTTCGATGGACGTTTTTGGCACCATGATATCAAGTTATAAAAAGTATGGACAATCACAAGAGTGTAAGCAATTTGCCATTGCACCATTTAAGCTTCTTGAATTTGAGTCTTTGCAAACACAAAAACACATCTTAGTGATCATTTCAACAACTCATAAGAAATAGGAAATGAAGCATGCAATAAACTTCTTTGCAAAAGAAAATTGTTCAAGTTGGAATGTACACTCAATATATGAACATTGTAAAAGTGTCAAAGAATTGTGAGTTCAAAACATGAAATGTCAGCTTGAATGAAATGACAATGTGAGCAAATTGCCAAAGTAGCATTAAAGTTTGTCTTATAAAGAAGGTGGTGCTATTATATACACCAATAGCAAAAAAATGACTATGTAAGCGAAAGCAAAACAAGTTGAAAAGATGCAATGAACAACAAAGTTCAACATTATAGACATTTTTGAAACTCCAATGAAGTTTGAACACAATGAAGCATACAACAACACATGAATGAGTTGTAGAAGCTTGCATTGTTGCAAGCAATTGCAAAAAAACACAACTATGAGAAAGAAATTAAAGACATGATATTAAGGCCATTTGAAAAATGTTTTTGGTTTTGGAAAATAAAATAATGTGAGCAAAAACTGAAACTACATTTATGCAAGTTTTAAATGACAAATAATCATATAAATTTTGAAAGCAATAATACAAATAAGCTACCAAAATCTTACAAATATTCAAAATAACAAATCTTAGTAGGAAAAATGACAATGCTTGAATTTTATGAAGCAAATACACCTTTGAAATGAAAAAATGTCCTTAGTTAAAAAAAAATTCAAGAATACAAGAACTTGAATTATAACAACATCAAAATACAGTACACAAATTATGTTGGACTTACAAAAAACTTGACCTCTAAGTACATTGAATCATGATATGAGTATGTCCAAAACAATGATCTTATTGAAAATAATGGATATCCTAATCTCTCTAAAATTGGTAAAAGTCAATCTTATCATCAATTTAGAAAACCCTAACTAATAGTTATATCTAATCGCTAATTTTTTTGGTACTAGAAATAAATAACAATTATTAGTAACATAAATCCGGTAATCAATTTTGGTAGTTAAAATTAGTAGTCATTTTTTTAGTAGTAAAATTCAATAATTAATAAAATCCAATATTCAAGTTTTATATATAGAAAATCCCAACATAATCTTGTCTCCTATTTGTGATCACCTCCTTATGAGCACTTGCTTACATGAGACAACAAGATTGTTTTATCATGGCAAATAGGCCTTTCCAACAACTTTAAAAGGTCCCACAACATCTTCAATAGGCCATATGGTATTTATAGCCCATGTTGTAGCAATTTTAGGCTTAGAATCCATTTCCATGTTGGTTCTAATACCATGTTCCACACTTTGTCAACTATCAAAAACAATGAACATCTTGGTATTCATGTGTCTTGGGGAAGCATTGAAATTTAATTCCAATAGTTGGTAATGAAAGAAGGCATTTCAATAAGTGTCAACTCTTACATTTCAAGTTGCTCATCTTACCAATAACTAGTAAATGCCTCATTGAACATTTCATTATTTTTTTCCTTGCATAGGGCCCATTGTTCCAACATACTTTTTTTTTTTTTTGTCGATAGATCATTAAATCTACCTCCATTTCAAAATCTAAAATTCTGCCATCTAGTGATAGTAGCCATTTACATCTTCTACCTTCCTACACACTTATTCCAATGCATAAATACCTTCTTAATCCAAGGGTGGATCTACTTTCATGTCCTAGATGTTCTTCTACACGAGTTCCATTTTTTGGGTAAATTGTCTTAAGTTTACATCTTGTTTTTTTAGCCTTCCACCCAAAAAAGGTTTCCTACTTCACCTTGTTGGCTTTCTCTTTAGCCAACATGAGCTCTTTGTCAATCATGTTGACCAACAACTTGAAGGTTTCTTAATTTTATTTTTTCTCTCCCATTTAAGCTCCACTTAATTGTTTTCCTCTTCTAGTGCATCCAAGGCAATATTGATCGCCGAAATCCAATTTTCTAATGTTGGTTATTTGTTGCAATAATTTTCATTTTATTCATGGTTTTATTTAATATGGCCTAGACACCTTGGAAATCTTATAGTTTAATCTATAGGCCTTGAATAGTCAAAGATTCTTGTTGATAAAATGTTTGTAGCCTTTCCAACTTCCTTTTGAGGTCTAACACCTCATGTTGTGTTTTTTGCATACCTTCTTTTGCTACCAATTTTTGGTAATGATTGCCTAGAAAGCTTGCCCCAATTTTGTTACTACTTGGGCATAATTACTAAAAAACAACAAGTGTTCATGCTCTAGGCCCTTAAGAGAAGATGGTAGGGGTGAAGAAAGGCCTTACAAATAGGGTCTACCTTGTACAAACCCATGAGTGCCAAAAAGTTTTAATCTTACCAAAAATGACATTTATAATTGTGGCGATGTTGTGGGAGTGTCCATGCCCATTGGGAATGGAAGGATTCTTGAATTAATTCCACCAAAAATGAATTTTGATGGTGTATTAAAATTTGATATATCATGAATGAAATTAAATCTCATTGCAACCTATCATGTAAAATTTGAAAAAGGTTGGAAATAGTAAGCTTTAATGCATTATCCTTTGTAGGTGAATTTGGACAAGCAATTCTAGGTATACCATAAATTGAAGGAGGCATGGTGGAATTTGGGCTCCTTGTCTTCATCTTCTTTTTCAAACTTCATGGGATTTTTGGTGATCATAACATTAAAACATGTTTCCCAAGTGACTGTGATTGACCTTTAGCATTGTGCAATTTCAATTTACTAATGTTCTAAGTCTTCAAAGCCATAAGCAAGTTTGTTAATCCATAGGATTCTAATGTCAATTATGGTTCATTGGTATTTAGCTCCACGATTTTTTATGGTTAATTTGTTGGATTGATTAAGTTCAAAAGGTCCTATTAGTGGAGAATGTTGCAACCCCACTTTTGGAAGAGTGTGAGGATGACACTCACACTCCCAAAATGGAGACTTGGGAGTCCTCTAGGACTCCCGAAACTTGAGAGTTCGATTGCAGGGGTCAAAACACCTTGCCTTGAGGCGTTCTTTATATCATTGGAAAGCTATTGAAATTTAAATGTCGAAAATGGCCTTGCATGAGCCATTTGGACATCTACTGCACAAGTTATGGCAAAAAGAAGGGTTGGGAGTCAAATTGCTAATTTGACTCCCGACCACTAAAAATCGAGAATTGACCCAACCCCGGCATGTGCAGGGGGAGTGTAACACACCGTTGGAAAGCTATCAAGCAGACCTACAAGTTTGCTTCAAACCTCATCCCAATCGAAGGTTTAAGCAAAGAGTTATGAACTTTCAAAGTCCTAGGAATCCAAACTGAGATAGTTTCGAGACTCCTCCTTGGGAGTCTCGGGACAAAAAACCATTCGGATGTGGGTGCCGTGGAGAGACGTAGAGAATACTATATGGGGGAAGGTGGTGGCTTCTCCCGAGTTTGGGCTGTGGTGAGTCTTATGAGTCCAGGGTTGCCCGTGACTTGTCCTAACATTAAAAGTGTTCCAGAATGTGAACCAACTTGTTGGTTGGTTTGATGCATGTTCAAGTAAGTAACTAAATCTTGTCCCTCTTCCTACTTCCATCCTGGAGCTTCAGCACGCCCCTCTACCCCTTTTAGTGTTGAAAGTTGGGAACGTGCCCCGAGTTTCAAACAATTCCACTGTTTGACTGACTTGGACCCAACTTGGGTCCAACGAGGAACTTGGGAGCACGTCAGTTTGTCTAATGCAATGGGTTCATTTTTTGAAAGCACCTTTACACCAATGTGGTGTGCATTGTTATCTTGCCCCCTTGGCATGTTTTCATTTGAATCTTTCTCATCCTTTGATTTTAGTAGTTTCAAACTTGGAAGGAATCAAAAACCAATTTCAAAGTTGAATGTCTAAGATCTAAGCTAGGTCAAATTTTAGTTCTTTACTAATTCTTCCTACCTAGATTTCACGAATGTCAAAAAATCTCATAACCTAGTGTACATGTTACCAAAAACATTAGTAGACCAATTGATCTACTTCCCTTGTTTTGTTAAGGCAACAATAAGCATGAACTTCTTGTTCACAAATGAATTTTGACTCCCCATCAACCAAATTGCTTGGATGAATACCAACATTCGTGCCATGTATTTCCTTTTTAATTGGGGAACTTTCCAACATTCCTTTTTAACTATTACATCCAGGGAGACCATTGTGTGCACATTTTTGCTATGTTTGTTTATTTAATTAGTGGTAATTTGTTGATTCCTACCTATGGCAAACACAACATCTAACCCACAACATTTTTGGTAATGAATATTGAAACACCTTATATTATTGATTTTATCGACTCGAGCTTGAACTAAACAATGGATTGTAAAAACTCTTCAACTAATGGGTCCCAACTAACCACTAATGTAGCCAAAAATGCCAATTTGCTTGTCCATTTAACATCCTTGCTAGCTACCCACCTCTTAGATTTGTCCATTTTGGTAAAAACAACTTTCCCCTACTAGAAAGGCTCACTAAACTACTAATTTTTCCCTTTTTTGTTTCTTTGTTTTTGGTTTTGGTGCGTTTTTTTTGGTTTCAATACTCCTTTTTCTTCTTTTTCCATCTCCTTCAATCTCTTTGCTTGATCTATGGCTATTTTTCTTCCCTATTTCTTGTTGGCATCCCCCCTCATTTTGATCTCACACAAACTAAAAGGAAACAACAAAATAACTATAATGCAAAGACAAACATAGATTTTTAACAAGACAAAACAATGAATGGGATCATGCCCTTTTTATTTGAGTTCGTAAGGGTATAGATCGTATTCCAAAATGACATGGTATTGGTTGGTGAACCATCACATATCAAAAGGATGTGTAAAAATGGCTGATATCCAATGATTGTTGGGTAGGCACTACTTCAATGAAAAGGCATGCACTTTGGATCCTAAGAATTGGATTCAAATTTTGGAAACATTTAATTTTAATATATTTGGGTTCCTTTGGACCAAGATGGAATTCATTGGGTTCCTTAATACTCCCAGATGAAAACCTTGTGCCATCCCAAAAATAGTGGTTTGTAATGTCGTTGTGTCTAAAGCGCATGGTCCTATTGCCATTGCCTTGTAGTTTCAATTGCCTTTTAACTAGACTCATCCAATTTTTGACATTTTATTGATCATGAAAACTTTGATTTAAAACAAATCCTCGAATGTTTAGGTATTTGTGGTGGGCATCAAATATTTTGTAGGCATCATTGAATGAAGTCCATAGGCTAGTTCAAATGGGGCATAGCTTATTGTAACTTGAATGTTGTCATAAAGGACAATATGGAGATGTTATTCCTAATTTATATTTTTATCATTGACCAATTTGGTCAACAATATTCCAATCACCTTGTTTGTTGATTTTGCTTTACTATTTCCTTGTGGTTAATATGCTATAAAACTTGTGTGCTTCATCAAAAAATGGGTGGTAAGAATTTCAATTGCTATATTGATGAAATGCACCCCCATCACTTATGAAGGTGAATGGTTGGGCATCCAAACTAAATAAGGATAATTCATAAATGAACTTTGTTGTAATTGTTGTTATATTTGTTTTGAATGCTTTGTCTTCCACCCATTTGGTACCATATTTGTAATTACCGAAATGTACCTATTTTTAATAGACCTATTAGCAAGCTTGATAGGCTAATAAAGTCCAACCCCCACTTCATGAAAGGTTTTATTGGCATTGTGATTACCAATTTGGCCATATTTATGTACATTGATGGTTATCACAAGATTTATAGTACTGTAAAATATCTTTGTGCAAAGTTGGCCACCAATATTTAACATCCAAAATCTTCAAGTGCTATTGATGTTTGCAAAAAAAAATGTCCACCTCCCACATCTTGGTGCATTTCCTATAACATAATGTGGATTTGGTTTCCTTGTAAGTATTTCCTTAACACTTGATCATGTTCATATTTAAATAGCTAGTTTTGGAGCAAAGTGAAAGCCAAAGCTTTGAAAGCCAACTTCCTTTTCTACCCCTAGGAAAACTACACTAAAAGGTTTTTGATTGTGAGATAGTCATCGTGAATTCTTGTAGTCCAAATAAATTGTAGGAGGAATGACAAAACATTTGTAGTTTGATTTGGAACTCCTAAATTTTTAGTAATGTTTGGTAGTGTTTATAAAACATCAACAATTAAATGGGACTGTCCTAGTTTATAAATTATTAAATATCATTTTCCAGGAAGAGAAGTAACCATTTTGTTATCATGTTAGAAAACCAAGGTTTTTTTATATCAAATACATGAATGCTAAGTGGTCCACATGATAGAAGATAAACTTGTTAATTCCTAACAAGTAATGCCAAAATTTATGCAAAGCATAAATCATAACTAAAACCTCTATTTTAGTAGTGGTGTCATTTTGTTTTGCATTGTTAAAAAGATAAGAAGCATAAGCAATGGGCTGATCACATTTTCCAATCTAGGATTTTGGGCTAGCATAACTCCCATCGCCATATCTATGCGTACAGGAAATTTTAGATCCCACCTTGGAGCAATCAAAATTAGGGCATCCATCCACTTTTCCTTGATGGTTTTCCATGCAATTTTACATTATGGGGTTTTATCAAATACCACAACTTTAGTTAACAACTTAATGATTGGGGTCATGATGAAGGTAAAATCTTGGATGAAAAAAATGGTAAAGTTGGGTCATATTATTGAAGACTTGGATGTCTTTGGGAGTTTTTGGAGGTGGCGTGTTGAAAATTGCACAACTCTTTTTGGGATTCAATAATTTTCCCTATTTGGATACGATGAACCCAAATCCATTTTTGAATACACAAAAAACATGCATTTTTCAAGGTTAAAGCCAATATTAAGTTTTTGGTGTTTGTCAAAACACAATTGCAATTTTTCCAAATGCATTTTGGTTCATTGAAAACATTAAGATCATCTAGAAATAATTTCATAAACACACCAAGATATTCTTGAAAAGCCAAATTAACAACCCTTTGGTACATTAGTGGAACGTTCTTTAATCCAAATAACATGAGTAGCCAAATGAAAGCTCCTTAATTTGTGATGAAAGTTATTTTATATTTGTCCTTCGGGGCCATCATGATTTGGTCATAATTGCAAAATCATACAAAAATGAATACACCTCATGATTAGCCACTGTGCGGCAACTTTCTATCCCTCTACTTCCAATTCTCGAAGGTGACTATATTTGAAAGTACATATGCTACCGGTGAAGGAAAAATGCAAGTGTATTTCTAGATGTTAAATTGTGTTTGTAGTTGAAACCAAGTAGTTTGCCTCCTATGCATCAATTACAATGTAGAATTAATAGATACATTTCCCAAGCACAAACATGTTAAATCCAAAAAAATTATGTTAAATTGTCATTCATTTAAACTAACTTTTAAGGGTTCAACACCATGTTCAATTTGGCTACGAACCATCAGTCACTTAAAATATTATTCCTACCACATACATTATCTAAATCTAGCTTGTTTTAGTTCGTTAGAAAGCTAACTACAAAGCGTAACTTCCTACTAAATCCTAAGCTTTGTAACTAAACCAATAATAACTTATGCTACCAAACCCGAAAGGATTTTATGAAGGTAAAAAGTTCAACTTGGTTATGGACCACTAATCATTTAAAGTATTATTCCTACCACATACATTATCCAAATTTAATTTGTTTTAGTTTGTTAAAAAATTAACTACAAAGTGCAACTTCTTACCAAATCTTATGCTTTGCGACTAAACCATTAATAAGTTATACTACCAAACTCGAGAGGGTTTGTAAAATTTCTTTAAGATTTCAAGCTCCCAACATTATCCCTTTTCACCTCCATTCTTTCAAAACTTCTACAAACATTTAATCAACTTTCCTTATTTCTACCATCTACTAAGACTAATCATTCATCTCCTACCAAAAAATGTTGTGGAACAAGTCTTCTCAAGATTCGAATTCAAAATTATGTCCAGAAATAGAGAGGCCCCAAATGATCCGAATTTGCCCTTTTAAAGAAAAGGAAAGAGGTGAAAGAAAATCCCAACTTGGCGGCCAATGGAAG